>Ga0206959_10088_pt1 | contig 27695 bp, 29 predicted proteins | sample Alteio_BWOrgHeat_31_FD_152971 | JGI IMG/M metagenome (GOLD analysis project Ga0206959, IMG submission 152971) | Enriched cells from forest soil in Barre Woods Harvard Forest LTER site, Petersham, Massachusetts, United States -... | ecosystem: Environmental > Terrestrial > Soil > Temperate forest >...
CAAATTTTCTAATTGGGTATGGCGAGCGACTGGCGACGGATCTTGCCGCCCCGGCCGGCGGTGCGCCCAAGAAGCACCCGTACAGCTTTGGTGAAGCGCGGAAACGGTTATCTCCGAAGGTGAAGTCGGCTGCAAAGGAAATGTCAACGCTGGAGAATGAAGTCTGTCCGGGCGACCAGGCCGTTGCGCTCCTAACGCTTCACCCGACCTATCTCGCTAAAACCTATTATCCCGCCGACCTGCTGAAGACCTATGGACTCGATACTGTCGACAGCCGCGCCCGCGAAGTTTCACCCGAAAAGTGGACGCGTAAAAAGCCACCGGACTCGGCTGTCACTTCCGAGCTATTTGTGGCCGGCCCTCGTCGTCGGTTTCAGCAACTTGCCAGCGACATCGACCGCCTTCAGGAAGCCAACCCCGGCGCGGCGGATCTGATAAAGATCGAGGATTTTCGGCTTCAGCCGACGGGCGAGAAGCTCAAACCGCTGCAATCCAAAGACAAGGAACCGCTGCTCGAAGTCATACTTCATGCACAGCCAATCCAAGAAGACGCCTTCATTCTCGAAGGCTTTGAGGCGTTCGTAGAGACGCTCAACCTCACTCTCAGCCTCGATAAACGGCGATTCTTTGCCGAAGGTCTTTGCTTTTTACCCCTGCGTGTTCCACGGGAGCTTGCGGCCGAAGTCGTAAAGTTTTCTTTCTTGCGCCTTGCCCGTGAGATGCCCCGGCTCCGCCAGTTTCGCCCCGTCGCGCGCGCCACGCCGGGCTTTTCGCCGTTCGCGTGCAAGCTGCCGAAACTCGGTCCTATCAACCGCGACATTCGCGTTGCCGTCTTTGATGGCGGTGTGAAGGCCGACGGGAATCTCGATCCATGGGTATCTCGCAAGAAAACCAAGAATATCGGCGATCCGGTTCCCGAATTTCAGAACCACGGGACGGCAGTTACGTCCGCGCTACTTTTTGGCCCGCTCCAAGACGGAACGACCGCCGAGCGCCCCTATGCGAATGTTGACCACTACCGAGTGCTCGATGTCAACACGCAGAATGACGACCAGTTTGAACTATACAGCGTGCTTGAACGCATTCAGGATATTCTGGACTCCCGCCCGAAATACGACTTCGTCAATCTGAGCCTTGGCCCGGATTTGCCGGTTGAAGATAACGATGTACATGCTTGGACGGCGGTACTCGACCAGCTTTTCGCCGATGGCCTGACTCTGCCCGCTATTGCGGTCGGCAACAGCGGCGAACGCGACTGGCCGTCTGGTAATGCTCGCATCCAAACACCCGCAGATTGCGTCAACGGACTTGCCATCGGCGGTTGTGACCGTACCGGAGCCGGATGGCGACGCGCGCCGTACAGTTCGATTGGGCCGGGCCGCAGCCCAGGCATTATGAAGCCAGATGGCCTTGCCTTCGGCGGTTCAAGCCGCGAGCCATACTGGGTTTTGAATGCCGAGAAACCGGGAGAAGCCATGCCGATCACCGGCACGAGCTTCGCGGCTCCGACGGCGCTGCGCACCGCAATAGGCCTTCGAGCGCATTTCGGCAAGTTGTTGTCGCCTCTCGCCATCAAAGCACTGCTACTGCATGGCTGTGAAGATGGCGGCCATGACAAGGCCGAGGTTGGCTGGGGCCGAATTCCGGCGGATGTAGATGCGATCGTGATGACAGACCAGCACGCCGCCCACATTGTGTATCAAGGCGAACTTCGGCCTGCGAGCTGGGTTCGGATGCAGGTTCCCATCCCGACTGAAGTGATGACCGGTATGGTGGAACTGGCCGCGACGTTTTGCTTCGCGTCCGCAACCGATCCGCAAGACCCCCTCAACTACACCCGCAGTGGGTTGGAAGTCCGCTTCCGGCCCCATGACAAGAAGCGGAAAGACCCCAAGCAGTTGCACGCAGATTCGAGCCACTTCTTCCAGGCCAAGGACATTTATGTGGACGAAAGCGATTTGCGGGCCGACGCCCACAAATGGGAAACCACACTGCATAAGTGTCGTTCGATGCGCGGGTCAGGCTTGCGAAACCCGGTGTTCGACGTCCATTACAACGCCCGCGCGGGCGGACGAAGTGCCAAGGGTGCCGACAAGATTCCCTACGCGCTTGTTATCACCGTGAGTTCGTCCAAAACAAAGAATCTGTACGACCAAATCGTGCAGCGATACCAGACGATCTTGGAGCCTTTGAAACCCGTTGTTGAAATCCCGATCCGTACGTAATTAGCAATTTTGCCGAGCAGATTCACCCTTTTCAGGAGATTTTCCATGAGCCACAGCAATGGAGAACGCGATCAGTCGGAACACGGGGAGCGCATCGTCGTGATCGAGGAAATCATCATCGTCGAGGAGATCATCGACATTGAGGAGTACGCCAAGCAGAAAAGGAAGCCTCCGCACGCCAAGGGCTATCGCATCCGGATCGACAAGGAATACAAGGAGGTCCATGTCCCGGAGATGACCGGTCGGCAAATTCTTGCACTGGTCGGAAAGACTCCTGAAACCTATCTGCTGTCTCAGAAGATTCATGGCGGGCAGGTCATTCCGATCGCCGCGGACAAGAAGGTGGATTTCCGCCATCCGGGCATTGAGCGGTTCCAGACGCTGGCTCTGGACCCGACCGAGGGAGGCGGAAATGCGTCGTGAGTTTGCGCTAGCTGAGGAGGACCAGGACTGTTTGGTCAGTACCGGTCTAGATTGGGAAGCTATTGTCGAAGGCAACACCAAGTGGTTGATCCTTCGCAGTTTCCCAATCCCGACCGGATATAACGTCGTCGTTGCCGACGCGGCGCTGCGGATTCCCCCGTCCTACCCAGATGATCAGATCGACATGGTCTATTTTCATCCTGGCCTCGCGCTGTCGAGCGGTGGCCCGATCGGCGCGCTGACGCCACATCCGCTGGAAGGCAAACAGTACCAGCAGTGGTCTCGCCACCGCACGGCGGCGAATCCTTGGCGGCCGGGCCTCGACAATATCTGTACACACCTCCTCCAGGTGAACACATGGCTGAATCGTGAGCTAAGGAAGGCATCATGAAACGCATCACTTTGCGGCTAACACAGACTCAGCATGAAGCGCTTCGCCGTCACCTACTTCCAGGCGACGGGCTGGAGGCAGTAGCCGTCGGGATTTGCGGGCGCAGGCGTGGAACCGACGTGCATGCTTTGACGCTGCGTACGCTTGTTCCTATTCCTTACGACGAGTGCAAAGTTCGCTCACCTGACAAGGTCACATGGTCTACACGTCGGCTTGTGCCGCTTCTTGAAGAAGCGGCGAAACGCGATCTCGCCGTTTTGAAAATCCACAGCCATCCGGGCGGTTACGACCGATTCTCCGATACTGACGATACTTCGGACGCAGATCTGTTCAACTCCGTTTCGTCATGGACGGACAGCTTGCACCCTCATTGCAGTGCCATCATGTTGCCTGACGGCCGTATCTTTGGACGAGTTATTCTTGCGAACGGTACCTTTCGACCGCTCAATTCCGTTCTTGTTCCGGGCGACGACCTACAGTTCTGGCCCGCGTCGTTACCTCGCGAATTGCCCGGCTTTGTCCAGCGCCATGCCCAGCTCTTCGGCACCGGCACAACACAGCGCCTGCGACATCTTTCAGTTGCCGTTGTGGGATGTTCCGGGACCGGAAGTCCGGTTATCGAGCAACTTGCTCGCCTCGGGGTGGGTCGCCTCGTACTTGTTGACCCGGACAAGGTCGAAGAAAAGAATCTGAACCGCATTATCAATGCGACGCGCAAGGACGCTGATCACGAACGCCCAAAGGTTGACGTACTGGCCCGCGCCATTGCCGCGATGGGATTAGGCACCGAGGTGCTTCCGTTGCGGGAAAACCTTATATCGCGCCGTGCCGTTGAAGCTGTTGCCGAATGTGATGCTGTATTTGGCTGCATGGACGGCATTGAAGGCCGACATCTACTCAGCCGGTTGGCTGCCCATTACCTGCTCCCGTACTTCGACTTGGGTGTTAAGCTTCAAGCCGACGGCCGCGGCGGCATTGATGAAGCATGCGGAGCTATTCACTACGTCCGCCCGGATGGTGAATCGCTGCTCGATCGAAGGGTTTACACAACCGCACAGCTCAAGGCCGACGGACTTCGCCGCACCGACTCCACTGCCTACCGCGAACAGATTCGCGCTGGATACATTCATGGCGTTCAGGAAGACCGCCCGGCAGTAATCAGCATCAACACGCAGATCGCGAGCTACGCGGTCAACGAACTGCTGGCCCGCCTGCATCCTTACCGGCTAGACCCTAATTCCGATTCTGCGGTAGTCCGCGTGAGTTTCATGCAGGGGATCACCTATCGGGAGCCGGAAAAAACATCAAGCGGGACATTTGAAAAGTCATTGGGCCGGGGTGATGCGGAGCCGCTCTTGGGGATGCCCGAACTCAGTCAAACGGAGTCCGCACAGTGAATTCTATTGCTGCGTATTTTTGGTGGATCTGGAGCGTTATCACGTTCGTCCCGCGCTGGGCGTGGTCAAAGCTCCTCAAGAAACAGCCTACCCTCTATTGCGCCAACCAGGTTGACGAATTTCCAGACTCACTTAAGCCCCTCACCGTTTACCTCGCGGGTGAGCGAGGCAATCTTTGGGCGGCGGCAATGCTGTGCCCGTGCGGGTGCGGCGAGAAGATTGAGTTGAATCTGCTCGAACAGGTTCGGCCCTGCTGGAGCGCGGAGCAACATTCAGATCGCTCTATCACACTTATGCCGTCGGTCTGGCGGCAGAAAGGATGCAAAAGTCACTTCTTCGTCCGGCACGGACAAATTGACTGGTGCTGATCATTATTCGTTCAGGGGGCGCATGAAAAAACCCGCAGGGTGGCGAAGGTGAGGGGGGAACCTTCACCGGGTAATCCCATGGGCGAAGAGAATCCTGCCGAGCATGCACAGCAGTTCCAAATCTTTCTGATCCATCCCGGATAGCTACGGCAAAGTGCTCCTCAATGGGGGTGCGCGTGTTCTGGTAACGGGGCGGTCGCAGGCCGGACTGGAAGATCCGGATAACGGATTCATACGGCTGGGGCTGTGCAACGGTGGCCCATATGAGGGCTTATCACGACGCATTGATAAAATCATCTTCGATTGGGAGCATAAGGTGGACTAACGCGCGCTCACACGCAGCGTCATGTCCCTGGTAACATCTGGACCATGGCAATTTCGTACGCTAATTCACTTCAACCTTTCATCGTGCTGGATAAAAACCAGTTTCGAGGGGTAAACGCGGCAAACGCAATTGCTGACGCTCAGCGTCAGAACTGCCAAATTCTGCTAATCGATACGGTGTTTGTTGAAATCGCCAGCGCTGCGAGCAAGGGCAAAGACTGGAAAGACCAGTTTGAAAAGGATTTCCGAGATTGGGTGAATCATCCTGAATTGCTGGTCGTTGCAAGAGGTTTTGGAGGGTTGCTGCGGCTTGAACGAGATAGCGGAGCATCCGCACTGCCTGCGCTCGTCGATTCGGCAATGACGACAATAATTCAAGACGCGATTCGAGATCTTGGTGTATCCGGCGTCGGGAGTTTATCAAAGTATGACGCGCGCATGGCTGCACAAGTCACGAAGCTGACGTCACCCGGGGAGATGCTCGACGCCTCACAAAACCTAACGGCACTCCGTAATCTGCTCGACGTCTGGTGGAAGCATGGACTGTGGTGGTCAAAAGACAAAGGTGCCGCATTGAAGCTCCTGAAAGCAGAGGTTCAGGACAATTCTGCTACGGCTTATGAAGCGGTGGCGCTTGCCGCCACGTCTGATTCGGTGTTTGCGGGAATCGAAGATGCGCTCCTTCAGACAAATACCGGCTATTTACCGGCGGTCGCAAAACGATTGATGTCCGAACCCTCCTTCACGATGTTTGTCTGGGCGGCACGAGAGGTCATGTCACTTTACTATTACGCCTTGGGCCGCAAGAGCGGCGACATCACGAATGCCGATCGAGAGCTCAATCAGACCTTGGACACGACGTACCTGGGCTACGGACTCGGATGCCGGCAACTCACAACTGCAGAACACGTGATACGTCGGCTTGATGCAGGCTTTCGGCGCGTACTTGCCGATCGATGGGCGTCTACCGATGGAACTGACGCGAAGTCTCTCCATGACCGCAGAGAGAAAAGGGCGTACTACCATTGGGTTGACCGCGGCCGTCCGAACGGGGACGACTGGACAGACTGGTTTAGAGCGACCGCCGATGTCACGAGGTAGTCCGTGGCTGAAAATCCCAAGCTCGTTTGGGGCTCATATCTGTGCAGAAAATGCAGAAAAGTTCAACTGGTGTCTTGTCACTCCGAATAGATTCCTGGGAAATTCGATGGTTTTTGAGAGTAGTGCGTGAGTTCATTCACCCCTGTCGTTTCCGTGCAGTTTCCGTGCGGTCAGAGCGTTGAAACTGGAGACCATTTACAGGGAGAACATGGAAAAGACGGATTCCAAGCGCGTCCGAGTCCGTGACTCCAGTTGCCGGTGGACGCTGGCACACAGTAGAATGACGACATGTTAGTTTTATGGAAGCCCATGGTAACAGACCATAAAACCAAAAGTCGGTCGGCACTCGGTGGCATAAAAAGCGACGACGGGAGTTTGCACCCTTTCGGAGTTGAGCCGAGAGGGGGAGGCACCGTAAAAGTTTGTGTTGGGGCCAATAAAATCGAATCGTACCCTTGGAGGAAGGACCAAGAACTCGCTAGAGCGACTGGGTTTTTCCTCGAGCAACGGCTGGTGCGTGTTGAGGCAAAAGAAAACCTCCTTGGAGAAAGAGATATTTATCACAGCGTAGTTGTTGGAGAAGATGCTGTAGGGCCGAGAATTGAAACTATTTCTCGATTTATGGTGTCAATTCTCGGTATTTCAAGTGGTATCGTCAGCGTGCGGATGCCCCAATCTAAGCAATATCCTCGGTGAAAACAAATGCTCACAATCGAAAAAACAACCCTTTCGAATCCTGATATTATGTTGAGGGTAATTGGCGAGCGACATTGCGGTAAAACGACGCTAATTCGTGCAATGCAATTTCGGCTCTCAGAAAAAGTAGAATGGCTTAAAGAGAGGAGGGATGGCCGTATGATTCTTAACGTTTATTATAATCCAAAAACTCATGAAGCGGGAACTGTTTATATAGAGGCGAAAGACAATCCATTTTTACTGGCTTCCAATTTTAAAGGATTGCGTGCGAAGAAGGTTAATGCCGCGATTATTATTATCTGTGCGGATAATGGTGCAATTGGTCAGATACGGGAAGCTGCATGCCTTGTCGCAGCAGCAAATATTCCTAAAGTCGTCGTATTGTTGAACAAGGCTGACCGTGTCGAAAATTGTGAGATCCTCGACCGGATAAAAGAATATATAAATGTCTGGACAAGACGGCATTACTTGGGTGATCCAGTCCCTGTAATTTCATGTTCCGCAGTGACGGAGTTAGAACATCCTTACGCAGTTAACACTCTTTTCGAAGAATTGGGAACCGATGTTTCGATTCCGACGCTGTTATTATCGGAAGAAATAAATAAAACCTTGCACGATGAATTGCCGTCGTGGCATGTTGATACGATGGACGAAACACCAAAAGAAAAGCGAATAGTAGATAGTCGTACAGCTTTCAAGCATTCGACTGCAATTGATGTCGTAAGTCAATTAACGCGGGAGTTAATACCTCCTATAAGTTTCGATCAAGTTGATAAATTGAAAACCGCAATAGAACTTGCGAAACGCAACCCTGGTGATACGTTGGAAGAAAAGCAACGTTTTGTAGCTCAGGTCAACAGATTGTTAGAACTTCATGAGTGGCGGTTAGAAACGCCGGGTGGGCTCTGCCGATTGAAGGTAAATCCTGGCGCTACCGGCGCAGGTTTTATACAGTTTGCTCCCTCGCGCGGTGGGAGCCTAGGGGGCTTTAAAAATACTGAGATAAAATTAGTCTCTATTAGTCGCCCTCATCTTCCTAAGCCCTCATAAAATAAGTACTTATAAGATTTCCGAAAATAAACAAAAATTACCTTGTTTTGTGGTAGCAAAACTGCTACCATTCAGTCATGCATGGCATCGATTTCGACTTCGTTGGAAATCTTGCGATCCACGATCGTACGTGTCACGCAGGAAATGGTCCTATAAAAGGAGCTTCGACTTAACTCCCATTTTCGACGTAACTACTATTTAGGCCGCCTTCCGTGCCTTGTACGGCCATCGATACGTCTCGCTCACTAGCGTGGGCGTGGGTCGAAGAGCAACCATCGCTTACGCGGTATTTTCCTTTCGACCTCAAACGGAGGCCGCATGAGGCCTGTGACTTTACCAAGCTATAACCCACGTATATGGCAAGTGTGAGTTCTCTTATATTGACGCGAGGCTTGTATGAAGCCAAATGTAAATTCAACCGAACCCGCAGAAGAAACCCCTCCCCTTGAAGCCGCCGACCCGCTACCCGACCTCTCCGATGATACTTTGCTCACACGAACTGAAGCGGCCCTTTATCTCCGAATTCAACCTCAAACACTGGCCGTTTGGGCTTGTCACAGAAAATTCATAGCATTTGTGAAAGTTGGGCGATTGGTTCGTTATCCGCTCAAAGAATTGCGTGCCTACCGTAAGGCACGAACAGTTAATGTCTCACCGCTGTGACGGAGACAAAGTGTGAGTAGTACATTTTAGCTATCGGAAAACCATAGAGAATGCCCGTCACATCTTATCCGTGCCGACCGGTATGTAATTTAAAACGTTTCGCCACTGATGTCAGTGACGACAACTTTTATGTCTCTTTTTGGAGAAACACATGGGATTTTTTGGCAACCCTCAGAAAAAGGCCGAACACGACTGGAATAACAATCTAATTCCAAAATCCGATTTTGCGACAGATACGGCGAATAAAGCCTATCAAGCGGAAATCAACCGGTTGCGCCAGCAAGACCAGCAACGCCGGCAAGACGATCAACGGCGCGCGGAAGAACAGCGCCGGCGTAAGTGACGTTCGGCATTGCCGGGCTGGTGTTTGATGCCAGCCCGGCTTTCACAATCTTGGCTCATCGACTTAATTTCCAATAGGTAATGCCCTATGAATTGAGGCTTCAATGCAGCCAACGCCGATTGCAAGATTTGGTCAGCTCTCGACGATCGTACACGCGCGTCAATCGCCGCCCCACTTCCCCGAACGCTGCACCATCTACTGAATCTCGCGGAAATGCCCTTCGAACAACTCGTGCTTGTCGTAGTACGCCCTGTGAAGCACGAGCGGCAACGAAGTGGGCCGAATAATGAGTTGCCGCAGCAAATGATCGTCGCGCCCAAAGAACCGCGCGATTTCGGTCGGTGTCATAAGGTCGGCAATGGTATGCGACCAGCTTCTGCCCGTGGCGCCGGTTTTGGCGGCGTCAAAATACGTCGGTGTGCCTTGGCTGGAACTCATCACCGTGGTTTTGCCCAAGCGGTGGGAAATCCAATCGAGGGTCGTCAGATCGGAATTGCCGAAGAACTGGAGTATGCCAGCGTTGGCCATAAAGGTTTCCCAGCGATCGCGATATAACGCCTTCAACTGATTTATATCTTGGATTTCAACGAAAAGCTTACAGCCCAGCCCAGCGATTTGCCCAGCAGCGTCTTCGATGGTCTTCATGGTACCCAAAACAGCGAATTCATCGAGCATCAAAAGGACCGGATAGCGTGGCTTAATTCTCTCCATCTCCATCGCATTTAATGTCAGGTTCACAAAAAGCCTAAGCCATCGAGAGCAGCTCCCCATGCGAAGTGCCGGCAAACTGAGATATACGGTCATGTGTTTGTGCTTTAAATCACGCAAATCGAAGGATGAACCACGTAATGTTTTTTGAATTTCTTCATACCCTAAAAAATGCAAATGACGCCGCGCCGTGGACAGCACGGAGTCCCGTTCCCGGTCGGCGCGCTCGTAGAAATCACGCGCCGCATGAAGCACGGCCCCGCCCGCCGCCAGATTGGCGCTCATCTCGATCTGTAGGATGAACTCGCCGGCAGGATTTTTATCTGGCGCAGGCACCAAGGCTCGCCACAGCAGGTCATGGACCTGCACCAGATCGCGGCGGGTCGCATAGGCCGGGAAGGTTGCCACATGCAAAACCAGGCCCTCGATCAAATTGCGCGCACTGTCGTCCCAATGAGGATCGCTGCTGCCGCTGGTAACAACGAGGGCATCCGCGATAAGGCCGGCGTCGGCCAGAAGGTTACGGCCGCCGGGATCGAGCATCGCCAAGGGATTGAAGGTTGCAGCGTACTGATTCACGCTCCCGCTTGTGGCATTAAAGGGATCGAGAACATAAACAGCGTGGCCCATTTGCTGGCGCCGATCCGCCGTAAGCTGCGCTAGATCGCCTTTGGGGTCGATCACCAAGACCGAGCCGGGGTAGGTAATTAAGTTCGGGACGAGGACAGAGCGCCCCTTCCCGGCTCTCGAACCGGCCACGGTAATGATGTGCCGGTCATCACCGATGGCGATCGGGGTTCCGCCCAGCGCATACCGATTCCTTCTGCCGTCCGGCAAATACGGTTTGTCTACATCAACAATGACGCGCGCATCGGCGAGCCCCAGGAAAATTTTACCTTCGACGTTGTTGATGTCGGAGAGGTGCAAGGATGGCGCGTTCAGAATCGCGTCTTCCCGTTGAAAACTCTCGTTCGGCAATTCCTGGGAGGTCGCGTCAGGATCGCCGCGCCGAAAGTCTTTCAGGATGTCCATGATCTTTCTCCCACAAGGATATTTTTTCGCAAAGGAGACTTGCCATGTGGCGTGCTGTTCTTCCCAAAGTGATGACAAAACATATGAACCCCCTTGATATGCCAGCCTGGCCGCGCTTGACAACTTCAACGCATGGCACGATTGTCGTCAAGGGACGGCATCTGACACCGGCCGGCCAGCGCCTCACCAACGCGATCACCGCGCCTGTTGTGTTTCTCTTAATATTGACGCCGTTGTGGTATTACTTTTACCACTCGCGCACGTTTCTCGATGTCCCCCTCCATTTCCTGCTCGCCCAGCTCCATTATCGCGATACGAATGGCCTACGCCTCTATCTATTTTTAACGTGGCTGTTTAGTGGCTTTCTCTGGGCCTTCCTCCTCAGGCGCGGCTTCCAGCTCCTATTCCAAAAATCCACCGTCGTCCGTTTCAGCCGGGACGCCATCATATTGCAATTTTTCTTTTGGCCGCTGCGCTATAGCCGCGCAGATGCCCGGACCATTACGTTTTTCCAAACAGAACACCCCGGACGCGCCAAGTGGCAACGCCGTGCGCAGCAGACCGGAAATCGGAAGGCTGGCGCATTGGCGCAGCTTTACGGAGAAGCTCGGCTCGTGGTGCTCCAGTATGGCCAGAATCTTGTCCCCGTCGCCGCGTTCATCGACCAGGAGAAAGCCGCGCAATTCACCGTGATGTGCCAGCAAGCGAGCGCGGCAGCGACAGAGTTGAACACCGGAGGCGCTTTCGAAGTGGAATGGAACCGGTCGCCGCGGATTGCGGCACCAGACGATGATTTAGACAGTGAGCCGGATGTGTAACGACATTCCCCTTCCTATGCACGTTCCTGACACGCAGGGGATTGCATTAGCATGCCTCAGGGACGCGTCGCCGACTGCGTGGTGGTGGGGGGCTTCTTGGTAATCACAAATTTGTGATCGACGAAATCGATATCAACCGTTAGGCGGTCCTCCACAACATCGACGATGAGGTTTTCGACGCTGGTTTTAATCGCCTCCACCGGCAGCGGCGTCGTGGCGCCGGCGGCGTCCATCGCAGCGATTTTGACCTTTACTTCTTGCGCAAGAATATCCACGAGACCATCATCCGAGACGAGATAGTCTCTGACACTCTGTGCGAGGGTGACATGCGTCGGATCCGCATCCGCCACCATTTTATTAGCAACCAGTGATATGAGAGCACGCTGTTTCGTCGGCGGCCAGCCATCGAACTGCGAGATCGTGGTTGCGCGTGCCGAGGGCACGAGCGATGGGATCAAGAGCAAGAGGATAGCGCGTATACCCATCTGAGATGGGTCACACGTCTTCTTAAAAAACATCAGAGGTTCTCCGCGAAACGGTATGACGGCGCACTCTCAAGGTGGTGTTGCATTCGAATAGTTGGGTCTGGTGGGACCGCTTGCAACCTCGGCATCAGGTGATGGGGATTTAGCAGTTGGGGACGACATAGGCGTCAATGACAACGCCGGGTTGTTGAAGTGATCCTTTATGCGGCTGGTACCTAGTGGGCTTACATCAAGAGCGCGGGAAAGGTCATCAATCACCAGGTTGTCGGATTGATGGCCAGTCAACGGTGCCGCCAAAGATCGCGCAAGTCTTTCCGAAGCCTTGCTTTCGTCCTGTAAGTGGAAGGCAGGCAATCGTCCGATTGCTTGGGCTTCCAATTGTTTAATTGCCCCTTCCCTAGCGGCTTCTCGATCCGCAGCGGCTTTCTTCACGGCTGCCTGCCTAGCCGGATCGTCGCCGGCATGCTCGATATTCTCGCGCGCATTCACTTCATCGCGCGCGATGTCATCGCCCAGGGCTCGCCATGCAGTTTCTTGCTGCCGTACTATTTCTACGTCCTGCCATGGCAGGACGTCCCGGTGATCTAGATCACCGGGGTGCGCCGCATCAAATTCCTGCTGCGTCTGCCGGTCAAAAACCTTGCCTGTATCAAAATCCACATACTGGCCTTTACCCGAGCGGTACGTATTGGAACTGATTTCCGCTTCCGGATCCCACACACCGTACAAATCACGGATTGTTCCATCAGAATTCCGGTGATGAATGCGAACCGCGCATGATTTCAGCACGTCGAGACGATCCGCCGCGTCGGCCTGATGGCTGCGGACCTCCGATAGCAGCGCATCGTCCTTGTCGAAAATAATTTGCATGTCATGCTCGAATTGGAGGCGCGCTATCTCGGCGGGTGTCTCATGATGGTCCATCGCTTGACGACGCGCTTGACGTTGCTCCGCGTTCAAAATGAAAACTTCCGTTAGCCGTTGCAACTCAATTTCGGCTTTCTTAACGTGGTAGACGGCAAAGACTTCCGCTGGCAGGTTGATCATCGTCTCGGGATTGAACGCTGCGGGATCGCGGCCCTGGAGCAACTCGTCTTCGACTTCGATGGCTTCTTTTCTGAGGGCGGTGGCGGCCGCGCTCTCGCCACGATCAGCCGATATGCCATCGTCCTCCCGACCTCGGTCAGCCGATGCGGTTGGAGTTGCGGAGGTGTTGCGTGAATCGCTAACCATTATCTATGCCCTCGCGACACCCTTTGCCCTTCGTGAGTGCCGGCCAATCCATTGTCATTTATAGAGGTTAATATTACGTAAATAGACGAATATATGCGTATGACAAGAGCCCTATGGTCCCGATGGAACTAGGTTCATCGTATAGAGGTAGATTTGGAATCTAAAGGCCGGTTGGCGCACCTATTGTGACGACAGCACGAATGATGTCATTACTTATGATGTCATGGAAGTTGTTGATGGAGGCCGTGCGAGCGGGCGCAGACCATGGCAATGAGTTCGGTGCGGTCATTGACATGGAGGCGGGTGAAAATTCGGTTGATATAGGTGCGGAGCGTGGGTTTGCTGATGCCCATTTCAGCGACGATCTGCTTGTCGGCATAACAGCAGAGGATCAGTTCGACCACGCGTTTGTGTTGCGGGCACAAGGCGAGTTCTCGAGCCAATTCGTTCCATTTATCTAGTGGCAGGGGTAGTGGCGGAGACATTGACGTTCTCCCAAATAAAAGAGCGTCGAACCAGAGACGCCCGTGAACCCCCGGCAAGGGGTGAAGAGAACGTACCCTGGCCGACGCCCCTTTCGGGGCGCGGCATCAAAGGCACTGCTTCTCTTCATAAAACTTTGCCGGTTTTCACGAAGCAGAGTCTTGACGCTCGCGCGTCAATCAAAATGTCACTGTCATAGGGCCGACAGCAGGCACCAGTTTACACAATACACAGTCGGTCGCGACTCCCGGGAGCGAGCAAGCACTCGGGTAAGCGTTTTTCACAAAATCGAACCTTTAAAAGCATTTTTCATGGCTCGTAAGCGTTTTTCTCGGACGTAAGCCTGAATAAATAAATTATATTTTACCAAACTGATGAGATTATGCAATCAGTAAAATACATTGAACTAATGCCCGATGTAGTATAGGATAGTAAAGGATAATTTACCAAGGACTGAAAATGGCCGAGTTACTTTGGGGGCAGGTTTACTACAAAGGTATCTATGCCGGCATGCTGCGGCAAGAGCCCGGCGAGCGGTGCAGCTTCACCTACGATCCCTCATTCCTTTCGACCAGTGAGCCTGCCATCGCCTGGACTTTGCCCCTGCAAACGCAGCCGCATGTGTCACAGCAGGGATTACACCCGTTCTTCGATAATCTGGTAGCGGAGGGCTGGCTGGAGGATGCACAAACGCGCCTGCTCGGAAAGCGGCAAGCCTCGCGCTTTGAATTGCTGCTGGCCTTTGGCCAAGACTGCGCAGGTGCCGTCTCGATCCAAGACCCGTCGCCAGCCGCCCTCGATCAATCGAAAATGGATATAAAAGATCCCAAGCAGGTCGCCCTGTTAAAGGGGCGCGCTTCCCTTTCTGGCATCCAGCCAAAATACACGCTCGTCGTGGAGAACGGCAAATTCCGCCCGGCACGCGGCGGCGAGACCAGTACCCACATCGCCAAATTCCCGTCGCTCGACCATAAAGACCTCGTCATGAACGAATATTTGACGATGCAGGCGTTCACAGCACTCCTACCCGACGATCAGGTTGCCGATCTGAAGATCGATACGATGGAGGGATCGCGCGATCCCGTGCTCATCATCAAGCGCTTCGACCGGGCGCCCGACGGCACACGCCTCCATTTCGAGGAATTCAACCAACTTCTCGGGCGTCCCTCGAACGCAAAGTATCAGGGATCGCACAAAGACATGGCGGATTTCATGCGGGCGACGCCTGGATGCTTGCCGGTGGAAATCTATCGCCTCTACCTCCGCATTTTGGCGGGCTTGCTCCTCGGAAACACCGACATGCACTTTAAGAACTTTGCGATGTTTCACACGGCGGACGGTTTGAGATTAACACCCTCCTACGACCAGGTGGCGGCGGCGCTGTACGACTACAAAACCGTCGCCCTCGCGATAGGTGGGGTCGAAGACATGTCGTGGCCCGCCCTGAAGGCACGATCATTGATCCGGCTGGGTGAAGAGTTTGGCCTTTCGCCTGCGGTCATGAAAATGGGGTATGAACAGCTCGCGAAACGCAAGGACGTGATGCTGGAGGTGATCAATGAAGATAAATTCGGCACGGAAACGATGAAAGATGATCTCGTCAACTTGGTGAAAAAAAGATGGAACGGAACATTCAGCTTGATTGGCCAGTATTTGTCGAAGAAGCGATAAAGCGGCGCAAGCTGCAAAAGCTTACACAAAAGGAATTGGCGGTGCTGGCCGGCGTCAGCGGTCCCACCGTGAACCGCTTTGAGCAGAGGAATGGCAACATCACGCTCAAATCAGCCTTCGCCATTCTCAAGGCACTCGGATTGATGACGTAAACCGCGCTCCGAGAATGGCGACGACGGTCGAGAGCCGCTACCTTCCACATTACGGCGCGGGCTTATGATCCTCGGCGCTTGGCAGCGCTGCGGTTTGTCGTGTCGGCCTCTTCTCATTCCGCAGAAAGGAAGTAAGGGCCATAGCGCAGATCGTGAAACCTGTGATGTACAGGAGCACGGCCAAAGTAGACCAACCATACGCCAAATACACCATCGTCCCGGTGCCCACTTCATACGGCCCGAGGACGCAAAACGCCACAATGTTTTCGATTTTTAGTCTCGTCCATTCTTTCGACACCGGATGGAATTGCTCATGGACCTGTCGATCAATTTCCCGCGTGATATCTTCCCGTGCGGCAGTGAGCGTCTTGTCATCGCTGATAAGCCGGAGCAATTCGAGATTTCCGCGTAGCCGCGCTCGTCCGCTCCAAAACTCATATATACGCTGGCCACCGGCAATACCGGTCACAATGCTGAGAAGAATGCCAATAAATGCGACCCATTCATTCATGGCGGTACCATCCTACAGAATTCGGTCCTCGGATCATCAATCGTAACGGACAGAGTAAAGCTTCTTATCGTGGCCGCACGGCGGCGATGATATCCGATGAGCTGTGGAACGAACACATTCGGATCGTCTGGTCCTGCGAAGCCGCTTTCTGTTGAAACAATGAGGACTGAGCTTTCACTCCACATATTATGATGGCTCTGTCCCATCGGCTCTCTCGCGCCCGCCGTCCTGACTTGCACCGCGACCGCGTTCCGCCACCCGCTCCTCCATTTTATAAAAGGCCGGCTTCTTGTCGGTGATATATTCCTGGGCCAACTCCTTCTCGCGGCCATGACGGTCGGCCTGATCGGACAACGCGAAAGCCCGCTCCGTGGCGATGGCGTCCACCTGCTCGGCGGTTCGCTTTTGAATGTCCTGATACAATTGTTCCTGCGCCGCCAGGTCGGCGCGGTCACGTTTCACCCCGCCGGTAATGCGCCGGAAGAACCCCGCCTTCTCGATTTTCTGGCGTAGCTGGTCCATCGCCTTTTCACGTTCGCGGGTCTGATAGGCTGCGGCGAGTTCGATGATCTTCTCGTCATGCGCACGCTCGTAATGGATTTGCAATTTCGCCCGCTCGTCGAGGTGACGGTCTTGAAGCTGGTTGGTGTACTCAGCGGCCCACCGGTCGTATTGCCGGCTCGCCGTGTATTGTTTGCGTTCTTCGGCTTTGATCTGCTTTTGCACCGCCGTTGCCAGCGGCAACGTCTTGGGGTCGAGGTCGCGCAGCCGCGCCTGAAAGGCCGCGGCCCGCACGCCGGGAAGATGACGCACCGGATTGATCGCCTTGCCCCAGCGGTCCACGACGACAAACCGCCGGTTTCCCTGGGCGAGCGTATAATGCTCGGCCGCGAGCGCCGCCTGGAAACTGCGGCCGCTATTCGATTTCTCCCACGCCGCCTGGATGACCGGGTTACGTGCCGGTTTCTCCTTCGGTTCAATCTGCCGGTCCTCGGCGTTTCCGCGCGCCTTGCAGTAGATCTTGCCGTGCTTCTTTTCATAGGCCAGGGCCCAGGCCGACAAGCGCTCCTTGCTCTTGCTGAGGGTCGCGGCCTTGCCGGTCGCCGGGTGGACCCGGTTCACCAGAACGTGCACGTGACGATGGGGTTCGTCATTGTGAGAGACGTAGATCGTTTGGTGCTCGGAGAGATCCAGGGCGGCGGCGGCCTCCTTGGCCGCCGCCAGCATGTGATCTTTGTCCGGCGTCTGCTCCGGATGCCATGACAACGAAAACGCGAATACCGGCTTTTGCAATTTGCGACCCGTCGCCCTCACCCCCGCCTGCGTTTTGAGCGTGGACTGGTTGTTGGCCGTCCATGCCATGACCTTCCATGCCCGGTCGGGGTCGTTGGTGACCAGATTTTCGGTGTGCATCCAGGCAATCCGTTCGCGGCTATCGGCCTCCTTGTCGTGCAGATAGTACGCCGCAGCGCCCTTGAAACTGCTGCCGCTAGACGCGATGGTCGGCACCACGGCTACACTCCTGCTCCACGGCCTTCATCACCACCTGCTCGATTTTCTGGCAAAGCCGGTCGAGGTCGGGCGGGACTTTGCCGACACCGTTGGCGGTGCGGGTGAGTTGATTGAGGTTGACGCCGATCCGATTGAGTTCGGCGATCATGGCGGGGTCGGCGCGCGTGGTCGTCTGCACCGTCAGGCGGCGCTCCAGCGCGACATACCGCAGGTAGTCGCTCCGGCTCATGCCGGAGAGCTTGAGGCGGTCGGTGAAGACCGCCAGCTCATCCGGCGTCAGCCGGAAGGAAATTAAATGACGCCGATGCTCGGCGTCGCTCTTCGTGGGCCTAGCCATAGGCACGCGCTCCTGAGAAAGACCCGCCGGGTCTTTCACCGGGGGGATGCAACGGGGGGTAGTACCCCCCTTGCCAAGATCGTTTTTGTAAGACAAAAACACATCTTGCTACCCCTTTAGTTTGGCGGACCAATCATAATAAAATATGAACGATTCTCGATACGTTGCCGAAAAATGGGCCGCACTAACCTTACGATTTCTAGTTGTGGCAAAATGCAAAATAAGTATAGGCCAAGGGAATTTCTCGCGATGGAGTTGATTAGAAAAAATGTGTTGGATGTGGTGCAGATTAAGATAGAGGAACGTGAAAGAACGAAGAACTAGATGAGGCCATAAAGATCAATCACTATCAAAGCACGTCAAACATCCCGAGCATTTCGTATTGAACAAAGGTGTTCGCACGGAGACGATGGCATATAGGTAGACGCTATGTGACTTGCGGTGAGGTCGCGCGGCGAAATTGGCCGGTGGCGGGTATCCGCCACCAGGTTAAGCACTGCAATTTGGATTGACCCCCAGCAATACGCCCATGCACTGCAACGGTGTTATCGAGCCTTCGCAGCAGAATACCGCAGGCGGCGGCGGTCTCCGGCGGTCGTGATAGCTCCCGCCTTCACCGCCAGTTTTAGCACTGTCGCCACCGACCGGCCGGCCAGTTCGGGGAAGTGTGCCACCAAGTCGGGGGCGGCGAAAGTTTCGCCTGCCCGGGCCTGCATCCACCGGACGATCCGTGCGCGAAGATCAGAGAGATCCTCGCGTTTGCGTCGTGAGGGCACCATTGCACTCGGCCCCGCAATCGTCGCGATCGCCGCGTCGATCTGCGACAGTTGTATTTGCAATTCGTGTTGGCGGGCCAGGATTTTCTCGCGTGCCGCCTGCAACGTCACCAATGGGGCGGCTTTCTTCCGTTCTGCCTCAGCTTCAATAGCGGCGATTTCTTCCAACGCAGCCGCTGCATACGACTTTTCCACGACGGTGCCTTTGGCCTTCATTCCTATCTCCAATTGTTGGGGCGGGCCGGGAGTATACCCGGCTGATGCCGGGAGCGGGAACAATGAACAGAAAGAAAACGCCGGCGGCAGCGCCGGCGTTTTCTCCGACATTTTTGAGAAGTGACCCCTGACGTTACCAGCTTAGGCATCCCACAAAGTCGTATCGCCAGCCCTCTCGGCCTCGTCATGAATATCCGACCAGGACTGTTCGTCATGCAATGGAACGATCGGCTCATCCACGCCGATCCCGGTCATGCCCAGACGGCACGCCGAAAGCATGATTTGGCTTTGGCGGATATCGGAAAGCCAAGCGTGCCGTCCAAGCTGGCGGGCGACGGCTCCGACCGTGCCGCTGCCGCAGAAGGGATCAGCCACCGTCCCGCCTACCGGGCAGATGGCCGGGAGGATTTGGGCGACGAGGCTCTCCGGGAAAGGGGCCTCGTTATCATGGGCGAGCGGGTGCCCCATGTGCCCTCCCCCCACCGTCGCTCGGATAATGTCGTAGGGTCGGGCCAGCGGATTACGGGTGTACGGTTTTCCCAAGCGGCGGGAACCGTCCACCGCCCGTTGCCGAAAGGCCCCGCCGCTGGTGTATTTTTGCGGCGTGGCAATCGCTTCCCAATTAAAAAAGCGTTTCCAGCCGTGCGGGATAATCGGCACGATATATTCCCATTGATTGTTCCACCAGTCACGGCGGTTGGGGGTTGCGTTCTTGGACCAGATTAACGGATGCTCAAGCGAGGCATCGCCTTGCCCGCTCGCGAAATGATCGTACAGCGTGGCGATCAGCACTTCGACGGCGGGCACATATTCACCGTCTTTGACACATCCATTCACCACCCACAACACCGGGCCTCGGCTGATACGCAACGCTTCCCGCGTGGCGGGCACCATAAAATCATGCACCCATGCGAGGAGGCCGCGTTGGATACCGGCTTGCCCATAGGTGCGGCGGTCGGTGTAGGGGGGCGAGGCAATGACGCAATCGACGGACTTGGTCAGCCATGGCAGTTTGAGGGCATCCGCCACGGCGAGACGGATTTCGGTTGTCACGGAAAATCTCCGCGTGGAGTTTAAATGGAAAGCCATCCTTTCAAAGCCCGGCCCCCAAGAGAGCCGGGCTTGAACCGCTCGAACGGAGCCGCATTATGCCGCCGTTGGTTCGGCGTTTTTCTCGCTCCCCTCGCCGTCGGTGGCGGCGTGGGGGAACCCTCCCCGCTCGCCGCGTATCCAATCCGCCGCCCGCTGACCGGCACTGGCGGCGGTGATGAGCAATTTCTTGTCCTGTTTGATCTGCTTGAGCCAGCCGCCGATATAGGCGGCTTGGTTCTCGATGACCGTCGGCTGAATGCCAACATGGCCGCATAGGAAGGCTGCCGCCATCTCCGCAATTAATTCTTCCCTGCCGTAGTCGGTTGAACCGAACGGCTTCGGATCGGTATCCAAACCGCGATCCAGCCGTTTGCTGTGGCCGGTGCTGTGAGCCAGTTCGTGAAACAAGGTCGCGTAGTAGTCTTCGGTCGATGCAAACCGCGATGTCTCCGGCAGTCGCACGGTGTCCGTGCTTGGACGATAGAACGCCTGTTGTCCGCCGTGTTCGACCACCGGACCGTCGGCGTATCCTTTAATGAGGGCGTCGGCGGCATCATTCGGGTTGAATGCGGTGGGTTCGTAGGGCACGGCGTCGGGGGCACCGATCCCGTCGCATTGCTCGACGTTAAACACGTTGTAATAGCGGAGGACGGGGATTTTCTTAAGGTCGCCGGTATCGCGATCGGTCGTCTCATACTGCTTCCAGAAGATGACCATGGACGACTTCTCGCCCTTCTTGACCGAGCCGCCGTGGGCCTTCGCCTGATTGAAGGTGAGCCAATAGGACGAGCCGTATCCTTTGGCATAGGCGGCGAACGCCAACAAAAACACGTTGACGCCGCGATAAGGTTTGAGGCTCTCAAGGTTCTGCGGCTGTCCGGCAGTGCCGCGCCCCAGAATGGGGGACCGCCACGGCACCACGCCCTTATCCAGCATGGCAACGATTTGGTTGGTGACTTCGGTATAGATATCGAACGACATACGACACACTCCTCTCGTGGTTTTGAGGAGCGGGTTGTGGAACAACCACAAGGCCCGCCTTTCCCTCGACGGAGGAGAGCGGAGCGGTCGCGCGCAGGGGTCAAGGAGGAACCGTCGGAGAAGAGGCTCCATGTATTCATGGAGTAGTTCCTTGACGCCGAGCACGTCCGCGTAGAATGGCCGCCCGAGGGAAAGGCAATCTCTGTCTGCCCCGGCAGTCCTTAAAAGGTTCGGTTTGGAGAGGCGTCGTCACGTCGGTCTGTGTCGCAATCCGTAGACTTCACCGTCGTGGGCGTGACAAAAATCGTCGGCTTTGAAATGACAATTGGCGTGGCACTGGCGGGAAGGGAAGTGCGCGTGCATCCGGAACAGTTTCACGGACGCGACGGTACGTTCTGCAAGAGGAAGCAGAGGCGGGCATAACGGCCCGCCTCTGCCCTTAACGGTTTATTCCTTTACCTCGGACGGGGTGCGGAGAGTGATGCGTCCATCCAGCGGAACGGTTTCAATGGTAATGTTGAAGCCTTTCCCATCGCCGTGTGCCCAGGCACTACCAATGCGGGTCCAAAAAGCTTTGGCACCTTCCTGCGTGAGGATATCACGAACGTGGTAGGCAAGGTGCGTCGGTGACTTGGAGGTGGTTACTTCAGTTGAGGTAGGGTCGTTCATGGTACTTCTCCTTTGTTTTAGTAGTGCAGACCGCGACCATCGCGGCCTGATGGCATGCGCTACAAAGCCGAGCAAGCCGGTGCGCAGCGCACCGGGCAAGATGAAAATTGGGGGAACCTTTAGGGGGAGCCGATTTTCTTCTTGCCGGGACCGGTGTCGGCTTTAGCTTGCCCATCAAATAGGCCGCGTGGTGTGGTCGATATCAATAAAAAAGAGATGAGAGAACGATCCGCATACGATTGAAACCGGCGAACCGGCTTGCTGACCGCGCGCTTGCCGCCGGCGCGAGCGACGATGGGGAGTGTATCGCATTGGCCTCGACAAAAAAAAGCCGGGGCCCGCTGGCCCCGGCTCACTCCATCCGGCCTCACATGGCGCGCGTGCGCCGGTGGTATCCGTCGGGGTTGCACACGGGGCAGAGGCGCGAGTGATGCTTTTGCCCTTTGAGCTTGCGTTCAAAGCCCGCATCCTTGCCCCACCATGTGCGCACATGCAAAAATACGATCCCGTCCCGCTTCGCCAGGTCGTCAATCGGCTGTTCGTGCAAGTGCTGATAGAGTTTGCGGATCACGCCCGCGGGCGCGCGAACCACCCTGACCGCGTGGCGGACGTGATGACGCGGTTGTTGATAGTGAACCAGATAGACTGCGGTTGCCATACGGCACCTCCTGAATGGGCAGATTGCCCGTAAACGATCCCGGCCCCGTTGGCCGGTTCACGCAGAAGACACCAACGGAGGCAGTCAAGGAGGAACCGTCGGAGAAGAGGCTCCCTGTACTCAGGGAGTAGATCCTTGCACGGCCGGAGTTACACTGGATGCGTGTACCGGTCGGCGGCTACTTCCTTATTGACGGAAAAGGAGCGGGGTTCGGGGAGGAGGCGCGGGGGGAGGGTGAGCGCCTTCCCCCGCACAGCGGTTAATTTGATTGATGAGACTATTGAAACGGAGACTCTGAGGATCGAGTTTGGGGACTGGCTGAGACACAAGGCCCTGTTTTTCCAAGGCTTCGGCTCGGCGCCACGCCTCGGCAACTACTTCTTCCCCCCGTGCATAAGCGGCTTTCAGGATATTCTGAATTTCCTCGACACTCTGTGCACCCGTGGGATCCAAGAAGCTCGCATCGACGCCTGCTGCTTCGAGTTCCTCTCGGATGAAGGGAACATAATTGAGGGGATTTCCCTGGCCAGCCAACAGTCCCGCGTACCAGTCGCGCGCTTCGGCGATATGGGCCTGTTGACGATGTGTGAGACGTTTTTTCGACATGATCGGTGAACCCTCCATCAGCAACCCAAAGTAGCGCGGCCATTCACTCTGCGCAATGGTATGAATACCAGCGTATGAAGTCGCTTTCCCCCCATGACAAATCGATTGAAATTCGGTAAAAGCAACGCGCTTGGCATAAAACGGATGGGGTCATAATTCCGTCCTTCTGCAATTGTCGCCTATCGATGCACAGCGCCAGGCAGAAAGCCCGCCACCCTGTAGGCGGGCTTCTCCACTTTTGCATTCATCAATCGCGCCGCGATCCAAACCGTCGATCAACTGCGCGGCAGGCCAGCGACCCGGCGCCGACTGCTTAGAAGTTCTCGAAAGTCCTGCCCGATGGCCACGTTTAGCGGCGTTACAACGCAACGCGTTTCGCCCATGAACATGCGACAAGATTTTTGAGAACAGCTCTAGAATATTATTTGCTTTCGCGACGCCGCCTAGCCTGTCCTGCCACAAGCTCGCCACAGACCCAAAAAGACTATGGCAGAAAAAGGCGGATTTACCTGGGTTTTAGAGGACTCATTATTTGGCGATAAATGTGGCAAAAGCCGCAAATAGAAGAGATTTTTTCCCGTAATATTAGGCTAAGCCATTGATTTTAAATTGGTCGGGACGACAAGATTCGAACTTGCGACCCCTTGCACCCCATGAAATATCTAATACAACAGTTTCAATGGATTAGGTGTCCGCCGCCACAGATTTGCCACACGATGGGGTTTGCATGGATGAAAGCAGGCCCGTCCTTGCCTGCGTTTTGGCGTCCGCGCGCTCGATCAAGTGCGCGTACACATTCAAGGTTGTCTCGATGTTTTCGTGTCCCATCAAGTATTGTACACGTTTAAGATTAACATTTTGATCAATGAGCATTGAGGCATAGAAGTGCCGCAGATCATAAGGCCTGAATTTCGGCCGCGTGACGATCTCCCCCTCTTCTTCGACCTCTTCGACCAAGTTGGCTTTGAAACATGCCACATAAAAGCCCCGCCGCAGCCAGTTTTTATGCGAAAGCCACTTCCCGGTTTGCGCGGGAAAGACAAGGTCATACTTGTTGTCGACCGCGTGATGATCCGCGTAGTGCTTTACCAGGTCGAGAGTGTGCGGGCTAAGGTCAATGAAACGGCGGCCAGCGGGTGTTTTCGTGACCGATATTTCGCCCAAGCGTTCCAAGGCCCGCTCAACCTGCACCCCCTTGTCCTTTAGATTGGATTTGGCGACAACGATATACTCTTGCGGCCGCATTCCCGAGTCCGCCGCCAAATACAGCATGGGCCGATATCGAACCCAGGCATTCTTGATTGTCTCATTCTTTGAATTGGCAAGGTCGTCTGCGGCGCTGAGTAACGCGCGAACGTCGGCCTCGGTGGGGATTGTAACGGGCTGATCGTAACGGGAATTGCTTTGGATGGTGATACCTGCGACGAAATTCTGTGAGAGCATGCCACGTATGACCAATTCACGCGCCATGGAATGCAAAGATGTCAGCGCCTTGTGAGCGACAGACCGGCTGTAGTTCAGCAACAGCCACGACCGGAATTCCACGATATCGGGAGGCTTGAGTTCGTGCAGGGGTTTCGTCCAGTTATACGAGCGAATGATCCCGGCACGGTACTCATAGTTTTGAACGGTCCCTTTCGTGACAGGATCACCACCGTCTTTCCCTTCCTTCTCACAAATTTCGAGCCATTTTTTAAGCCCTTGATCAACCGTACAGATGTCGTTGGACAGCGATCTGCCGCGAGCGCCTGCGTCCCCCTCAAACGCGCGAGCTTCTTTCATGGTCGGGAACGACTTGTACGCGTATCCCGATTTTACGCTCCTGCTGGGATAGCGGACCTGATAGGTGACGCCTCTGCTGCCATGTCTTTTTCTAATGTCTGCCATTGCCTGGAATAGTGCCAGATACGGGATTCATTTGGCAAGAACTACTGCAAAGGTCTACAGTTCTTTTCAGCTTCGATTTGCCTTGTGAGATAAATCCTGATCAGAGTATCACGCTCGATTTTCAGCCTGTGCTCGATAGGGTCTATGAAAAAAGGCAGTTTCCGGCGTCCCGCCCCGTCTTTATCCGTAGCACGCTTCATCTGCCGGGGCGTGAGTTCGATGCCCATTTGTGCAAGAACTTGGCGTGCTTCATCAAGATCAATGTAACAAGGCTGCTTCATGACGCCCCTCCTGTTGAGCGATTGGGCAATGATCCCCATTCTTGAAGCGTAGCACCACAACCTTAAGAGGTTATTAAAGCCAGGGTACTGCATATGGGTTGAGCGGAAGTGTAGGATTAAATAAGTTAATACTCGAATATATAGATATAATCATTAAATCCATATAAGAAGTTGGTGCACAATGAACTATGGATGCGGAGAAAGCGGACATTGAACCGGACGTAAAAGCGGCTATCGACACAAAGCGGTATCCATGATGGAGCCGCTATTGCTTGGCGATAGTTCTCGCGATCGCGTGGCTTTAACCGATCTGGCACTCGAACTGGTAAGAATGCGGAATTTCGCCCTTCGCTGCTAGAAAACCTTGTGGCATCACTGGCAGACCTCGTGCGCTCGATGAATTGCTATTACAGCAACCTGATCGAGGGGCACGATACTCATCTTGTTGGTATCGAGCGAGCACTCAAGGGCGACTACAGCAAGGACGCGAAAATGCGCGACCTCCAGCTTGAGGCTCAGGCACACATCACCGATCGACAATGGTTTGACGCGGAAAGGACGGAAACTCACACCCTGACCGCACAATTTATCTGCGATATTCACCGCCGGTTCTACGAATTGGTCCCCGAAGATCTGATGTGGACCGAAGACCAGGTAACCCATGAGCGGATCAAGATCATTCCCGGCGAAATCCGGCATAGTGATGTCGTTGTGGGCAATCATATTGCTATCAGCCCCCTGTTGGCGGCGCGCGGCGTGGCGTGCCGGCACATTGATCCGGGGAGTCCGTGGCAGAACGGGAAGAACGAGCGGTTCAACGGGACGTTGCGGAGCGAGTGCACGGAGCTGGAGACGTTCCATCACCGGGACCACGCGCGGGCGGTGTGCGGGCTGTTCACGCGGCATTACAACACGGAGCGTCCGCATTGGAGCCTGGGGTATCAGACCCCGGAGGAGTTCGCGCAGCGGCATTCCGCGGCTCCGGCTGCGCCGCGGAATGCCGCTGCATCAAGTTGATGGATATTTATGTCTGAAGTCTATACATGCAGGTGGAGTCAGGAATGGGGGCTGGACAGTAGTAAGCGCATTGATTCCTTCACTCTTTTTCATTTTGGCGTCAATTCGACGAATGCATCGGGATCATTTATAAGGCTTCCAGCGATACCAATATTGCTAGGGCGAGCTGCGCTATCTACCGCGAACCACACCGTAGTAACGGTTTTCCAGTGCCCCATATCATAAACCTCAAGATTTTTCATTAATATGTAAGCGGTGGTACCCGTGTCAAGGTTCCATGTCCCCGCATTTCGAGAGATCCTTTTGGTGCCGATTGTTGTCGTAACCTGATCAAATGTTCCATTAGATTTAAATATAATGATAGATTCAGATTTTGATAAAATGTCTGAACTGAGGAACCAAGTCCCGACAATATCAGCATTGGATACTCGCCGTGTAGTGGGATGTGGAGTTTTATTACAAGCTGCTAGTCCGAGCAAAGTAATGACACACACAATCATTAAAATATATTTTGACATAAAATTATCCTGTCGCAGCAAACCCTATAGATTCATCGTCAAGTCTTCTCTGCGCGTCGTCATCTTCTTGAGGAGTATTGATATGTGCAGGACATGGGCGAGGATCAAAATCTTCATGCCAATCCCAAATTTGCTGAACAGGCCTTCTCGAAGGGCCCGCACCGCCCGACGCGTGGCTAGTAGTATTTTCAAAATGAACATGAAGATCATAAAGTGGATGCCCATTTTCCACTCGTTGAGTGATCGAAATCGTCCCTAGATATCCCCCAATAAACCCTTGATTTCCTTGGTTTCCAAACGAAATCCTATTCCAGATCATTTGAGCTACGTCTGTCGGTTCAAATGTATGATCTTGCACAATTGGCACATCCGTAAGCATGCCTCTTCGAATATTGTCGTATGCTTTACCTCTCGCGGTAACGACTGGTGATGCCACGTACATAACTCTGCCCATAAAGGATTGTTTGTCAAAATGACGAACAGTTGGCCCTACGGAGTTGAAATATTCATAGAGAATATCATCACCGGTGGCAACGGAATCCGGGGGCGCGTGGTATGGTGTTGGAGAGCCTAGAGGATCTGTTATGACATCTGTGAAAGTTGGAAAAGCGGTATAAAAGATGTCCGCTCCGGTCTGCATGGGGTCGCCCCAATCACTCCAAAGGCCCGACGGATCCATGCGGCTGATAGGATTGTCGCCAACAAACTGTCTATTATTCGGTCCGTTTATGTAACCTGCTGGATCGGCAGTTAACCACCCGGTGTCCACCTCAAAGGGCCTTTCCCGGGAATCGTCAATATTAGTTGTGAAATCCCTCCTCTTCCCTTGGTACAGATTTTTTTCATCAACAGTCGAAACGTTACCAGCCTTTTGCACGTAGCTCGCGTCAGTGATTGTCACGTCGCCATAGGGTGTGTAGACGTATCGCTCTTCAACGGCGCCGCTGACGTTGACGACGCTGGTGACGTTGAAGTTGGCGTCTTGTTCGACGTAGAGGCGTTCGTTGAGGCCGGAACCTGACGCGCCATAGTTTGTTGTCGCGCTGCTCGCGGGATCGTGGCGGTCACGCT
>Ga0206959_10080_pt2 | contig 27499 bp, 9 predicted proteins | sample Alteio_BWOrgHeat_31_FD_152971 | JGI IMG/M metagenome (GOLD analysis project Ga0206959, IMG submission 152971) | Enriched cells from forest soil in Barre Woods Harvard Forest LTER site, Petersham, Massachusetts, United States -... | ecosystem: Environmental > Terrestrial > Soil > Temperate forest >...
CGTATGCTATAGGCCATAACAATTCTCTCCGATATTTGAGCGATATCATTTTCAGTCAGCATGGCTCAGTTAATGGAATAGTTGATGACGAGCAAAATGTCATCAATCTTGCTGGGGTCGAGAAAACCGTTGACTGTGGTGGCAAGGGCTGGGGGCGTGCTTCCGGAAGGCACGATTAGGTCGAACGATTGCGGTGCTGTGAGTGGGGTTTGGAGCGAGGCAGAACCTGTAAGAGCAGCAATGTGGCTGCCATCGGTCTTCAGGATATCGGAAGCCGTGAGGGAAAGCGCTGGTGGCGCAGTGGTTGCGCCTGTGACACCGAAGGTAGCCGCAATAGCAAGATCGGCGGCAGGAACAGAAAGCAGCGTGACGTAGAAAGCGATGCTCACAATACTCACTTCCCCGCTCCCGAGATTCGAGTAGGGAAACAAGACGTTCGTCATCGGCAGCGTGAGGGTCTGCGCGGGTGGCGTGATCACAGGCGGATTGAAAAAGGTGTAATAAGCATTCCCGAATGTATTTCGCACGCTGACCAGAATGGAGCGGGACGTGCCGACCTGAGCCTTGATGGCCGCGCGGACGATATTGGCAGCATTCTGGTTACCTCCTCCGCGTGCCGTATATCGGATGTGAAGGATGACATCGGTGATCGTGGAGAAATCGAAATTGTTGTCCCTCGGATCGAGTGTCAAGTTCCAGGCACTAATAGCACCTTGGCCCTCAAACGGGAGCCAGCGCTCGTCGCGAAAGTTCACGTCGAAAAGGCCGGCATCGTTTTGCCCGCTACTCGTGACGATCGTCGTTGCTGCAGTCCCGATAACCGCTGGCGCCGACACGGCACTTTGGGACTGGTAGCCGACAGCCGGAGGCTGAGTACGAACCACGGCATTGGTGAGAGTTAAAGTCGCGTTCACGCCCGTATAAGGTCCCGTTACGCATGGAATGGTAAGAGCAACCGATCGCAGTCTCCGGAAATACTGACCCGGATGATCGCGGTCGAAGAGAATCTCGTCCAGCGCAATCTGGCATTGTCCAGTCTCGCGAAGCATCACCAATGCCAATGGGGCCGTCAGGGCAAGGGAAATATGCCTGGTCAATTCAAGCTCGCGGCTGTTCTCGGCCAGGTATTGTGCCTCCATGCGACGGAGATCGAAAAGGAGGCTTTCTCCCACGGTAAGCCCCTTGTGCTGGCTGTCCCAATATCCCGACTGGATGAACGTATCGGAACTGCCGAGTTCGTACTGGTAAGCATTCTGAGCCTGAAGCGCGAGGGAGAAAGCTAGTTGATATGCCTGCGTGTAGACAGTGGTTAGCTGCGTGACCATCCATGTGTAGAGTTGGGCGTTCGTGTACTTATTGGTGAGGAAATTGCTCACGGCCTGGGCATTGGAGATCTGGGTCTGCTGAAGGGACAGCTCATTGCTTGCGATGCCCAGGCGGTCTGTCGCGGCAGCGATCTGGCTTCCAATCTGAGTAAGTTCAGCATTGGCGAGGTTCGCCTGGAGATTCCACTCCTCCATCCGCCTTTGATAGCCGCCCAGGGTCGCCGCCAGACCGCCACCTTCGCTCAAAATTCCCGCCAGGCCTCGAGCGACGGTAGCGAACGAAGATGAAGAGTCAGCAACATTTTCACCACCGAAGCTTACCGTCACCGTGGGAGTTCCGCCAAAACCGGAAACTCCCACCGTGGCAGTGGGAACAAGATGTGCTCCGCCGGAGGTTGTATCCAAAACTACGGCCAGGGCATTCGCGATCAACGCTTCTCGCTGGAGTTGGAGAGCGTTGTTTTCCCAGTCGTTGATGGGGACAATGGTCGAATAAAAGTCATATCGTAATTGGACAACGGCTTGCTGGTTCGTGAGAGCGGTGATCTGGTCTTGCGCCTCGGTCACCTGCAGCGTCTTGACAGCAAGTAATTTTGTCTGGATATTCAATTCCTGATTGGCGCGCAAGACTGATAGATTCTCCGCGTCCTGCTTTTCGAGAGACGACAGAATGAGCGAGCCGAATGCTCGAACGTCGTTGGCAAGTTCGACCGCTTTCTGCAGGTAGATGGCGAAGCGGTAGATCGGAGAGGCTTGCGTGGAGCTGGAAATACCGCCGCCGTTGGCCTGCACCTCGGTGAGAAGAAGCGGATTAAGCGATGGGCCGTAGAGAGGCAGCGGCTGCACCACACCTTGAATATTCCGGCAGTTGCGTATATTGTCCAGACGCTGGGACACCGTATCCCAATAAGCCAGGAGCTGATCGTTCGGTGGAACACAGAATAGAAGTGTGTTCCCGCTCCCTGGAGGAAGTGGAAGCGTCGGTGCGGTCGCCGTGCCGTTGATGATCGACTGCGGGGGCTCAGGCGCGACAATCACATTCTCGATATTCACCAGAACATTGGAGAATTGATCGATGCTCTGGATTGACGAGGCATAGGTTGCGGTTCCGGCGCCACTCTGGATTGAATTCGGCAGCCTCAACGTCTGCGGTTTCGGGCCAAGAATCAGGTCGGCAAGAATATATAGCTGCTCCGCTTGATTGACCATCTCGGCTGTGTATTGGTTGTAGTAGGAATCGCCCCAGGCGATGAGTGCATCCAGAAATTTCATCACCGTAGCTTTGGCATAGGCTGAGATACGAAGACTCGCAACTGCATGCGGATCGAATGGATCCTCTATCCAGAGGTTGATGGCGGTTGTCGTCGCGGCATCATTGATACCGCCGGTGAGAATGTAGTTGATGTCCTCATCAGTCCAGCTGGTTTGCGTGTTGTAAAACGGCGCCATCTGCCAGAAGTGTTGCGGCCCGGCTGCGCCGCTCCCGTCCGTGGGATTGAATATGTATTCGAGCCATGTTATTGCATCCTGGTATTGCTGGTTCTGAAGCAGCAACGAAGCTGCAAACATCGGGATATGGTAAAAGACCTCCCAGTTGTAGAGTGAGTAGGCGCCAAAGGATGCGGTGGTGAAATCGAGAGCACTCTCGCCCGGATCCAGAGTGTTAGCGGCACCCGGATACGGCTGGGCAACATAGGTGGACGGAGTATAGGTAGTGAAATCGAAAATGGGCATCCCGGACACGGTCTGTGGGGTGAGCTGCAGGTTTCGCGCCATGAGCCGAGGTACGCCGCCGATTTCCAACTCGCGCAGAAAGGTTCGAGCATATGGGTGGTAAAAGGTTTCAAAGCTATATTTCGTGTCTAACACGGCATAGCCGCGGCTGCCTTCTGCATCACTAAAATATTGCTGTTGAAATAGGTACGTACGCAAAGGGTCCGCGTAGAAAAGTGGATCTGTGGGGTAGAAACTCCCCTGTCTCTGGCTGACAACGATCCTGTGGCTGGTAGCAAGACCAAACAGGAGGACAGTGACGGGTTGCCCGGTACTATTGCTTCCGCCTGTGACGCTCAGCGGCCCTTCGTAGACAACAAAACCAGTAGTGGCACTCAAACTTATACTGACCAGGTCCTGACCCCACCAAATGTAGAACGGAGTTGGAGCGATCTGTCCGGTGGTTGTGCCCCAGGTAATTAATGGAAAGCTCGGCTCCTGCGCAGGATCAATGGTTCCGGTGGGTTCGATGCTGCTACTTTCTATGACCGATAACGCCGACTCTGGAGTCTGGAGAGTGCCCGTAGTGATGAGGGCTGGCGAGGACGGCTCAATGGTGCTTCCAACTACTACTCGATTAGGGTCAGCGTAGACCTGAATCTGGAGATTAAATTCGGGATCTTGATAAGCCTCGAAGGTGTAATCAAGAACCGGAATCACGGCGCCGCCATAAAATAGTTTCTGGTCAAGAGTTCGCTTCGCTAGCCACTGCCCAGCGCTGAATTCGCTCATTGCGAACTCAATCGTCCAGACATTTTGCGGCATTGGCGGGGCGTTGCCGCCACCGGATGGAGCCACCAGGTCCGTCTGCTGTGGCTGCTCGGAGATCTGCTTAAACAAAGCCCAGATCAGCCATAGCCGCTGGTCCCAAATTACTGGAATCAGATGCTGCGACGATATGTCGAGGTTGAGCGGCTCCCACGCAGTCCAGCTTTTTGTTCCCGATGTCATTGTCGTGCGTGTTCTGTAAAACCAATCGGGCGGTGTCTTGCTGGTGCGCGCAAAAACATGTAGGACGGTCGTCCCGTCAGGTTTCATCTCGTTATAATGTGCCACCACCTGCAGGCGTGCCACACTCACGAGCTTTCTTATGTAGCTCTCAATCGCAGCCTCGGAAGCGTCTGCGTCCGCATTGCTTTGCCGGAGGTCATTTTCAAGATCCGAAAAGAACGGGGATGCATCGGTGCGGGTTTCCGGCAGGACGTAGTTCTCCGGATATAGAAAGACCTTGCGATTTGCCTGCCACAGACTGTACTGCTGCCTCCACGTCCACTCTTTCCAATGCGAATTCGTCATGTCGATACTGACGCCGGGAACGGTAAGGTTCAGGAAACATTGCTGCACAAATTGCTGGATCGCCAACGAGGGCTGAAGGAGGCGCGTCGTCACCGAACAAGGGTTCATCTCCGGATCGATCAGGTAATAATCGAAGATATCGTCTGTGTTTAGCATTTGAGGTACGGGCTGCGCGGGTCCTGGGCCAAGAAGATATGCAACCAGCGCATCGCGGCGGTTCTGGCGCAGCACATCTTCCACGGGCTGGATAGCCCCAAACCAGGCGCTCTGCGCGTATTGTGCCTGCAAGGTAGTCATGGCGGCCGTAGCTGTGTTGGCAACGGCCGGGGCCACTGAAAGTTGCACAAGCGTGGCGCCGCCGATGCGATAGCGTGCGATCACGTCGAGAGCACTCGCTATGGATGTCAGCATCGCGATATCGCCGAGCGATCCGGCCAACATGGTCGAGCCGGTTTCCAGCGGGGTTGTCAACGTCGGGGGCGTTGCGTGAAGCGCCATCGCGATTGCGATGACATCGTCAGCACTCGCGTTGAGGCCGATAGCCAGACCGGAAGGTCCTGATATCGCGCTGGCCAGATCGGGTGGAAGCGGTTTTGGAAAGAGCCAGAGGGTGAGAATGTCGAACAAGCGGGGCGAACGCGCCGGCTGCCGTCTATTAAGTTGAAGCGCCTGGACGAGCGCTTCGAAACGGCTGTATGGGCTTTTCGTGATTGGCGAAACCGGAATGTCGTTTATGTTGAAACAGTTGAACGTCCCGCCGTTTTGCATCAGGAACGCGAAGTCGGTCGCCGGCGGTCCTAGCGTGGTAAAGAGCGCCACACCGCTGGCTACTTCCGGCAGCAGATAACTGAGGGTAGGAAATTTTGTGAGATCCACTCCGGAAGTTTGCGCAACGAGGGCAGCGATTACCCCCCGGTCGAGCGGAACCCACTTGGCAGGGATAAGAGCGGTGACAATATCTGCAGTCGTGCCGTGCGCCGCAACAAGAGTGTTGACGAAAATTGTCTGAGGTATCGCCGGATCCAGGTCTGCACCGAAGAATGCCGCTGTACCGCCGCTGGTCCAATCACCGTTTCCTGTTGAGGCATTGAGCGTGAATGAAGTTGAGTTCACGACCGCTATGGTGAATTGGCCGTTCGCCGCGGTATTCCCAAGCACGTCGCTGATGGTCACCAGATCGCCAGTTTGGAGGTCGGTGGATAATTCGGTGCTGACCGTGATCGGCGACGTGTTCGACGTTCCGGTGATCGCGACGGACTCACTCGCGGGAAGCTTGGCGAGCGCGTCTCGGATCGTCTGTAGGACGGCGGTGTTTTGCGCGAACGTAAATGTCAGCGAACTTACATTTGCCGATTGGTAGCGAAGCAGGTAGTCCAGATCTGCGACAGCAACACCGGTTCCCTGCAGAACTACGAGTCGACGCAGAAATTCGAGCGTATCCGTTGGCGCGGCCCCGCTTCCGAATGGAATGTGGTCCGTCAACTGAATCCACAGAATCAGGTCGGAAATGTCCAGCGAGAGTGACGCCGCCAGGCGCTGATACTGCAGCAATACATTGAGCGTAGTGAGGGACAGAGTGTTGGCGGCGCCGGTGAACGCCAGTATTGCCGAGATATCACTCGCGCTCAAAGCAAGCGCAGCGCTAATGGCGCTCTGCTCAGGCGTGGGCGTGCCGGGGACAGACGGAATGATCAAGTTGCCCGACAGAAGTCCCGTTGCAATCCCGCCGCTGGTCCATGCGCCGGTGCCGGTGAATCCGTTCAACGTGAACGAAGCAGGTCCCGTGACCACGATGGTGAACGTACCCGTAACGGGGACGCTTCCTGACTCGCCGGTGATGGAAACCTGCATTCCGGCCTGATACCCGTGAGGGAGTGCGGTGATGATATTCGGCCCGGTCGAGCCCGCGGTGATCGTACTCTGGTTCACAGGCACAAATACCCCGCTCCAGTTCAACAGAACAGCGGCATTGCGAAACACTTCGCTATAAGTGGACGGAACAACTGTGTCCTCGTCGCCGAGGTGACTAGTGACGTCGCGTGTTTCCAGCGGCATCCAGAAACTCAGCACTTCCTGAAAAGGAAGCTTGAGCTTGCTTTGCACAGCCATCGCGCCTGACAGAAAGGTCAGAAACGAATTTTCGAGCATGCCTCCGGATGCAGCCTCCAAGGCCCAATCCAACTCCCAGATCTGCAATCCCGTTGCCGTCCATAACCGGAGAAAGCGGTTGGCACGGTCAAGCACATCTGCCGTGAGACCGGTGAACACCATTAAGTCCGTGTCTGGACTCAGAAGTTGCATTGTGCCCGAAGTTGTGGTTCCAGCCTGGAGAGTAACGTCGGACTGCGTGACCCAGACTGCCTCCAGAAGCTGGTAAAGCTGCTGGAGTGTCAGGCCGGCCCGGTCGAGAAGTACGGGAACTTTGGATAGGGCCGCCACCCAATCAGTCGGGTTTGACGGGTACGGCAAACGGGTCTTAGGATCGATTACTCCTGTTGGGTTCTGCTCTAGCCCCCACCGGTCCCACGCGTTGTGAGTATCCGCCCCGATGATTGATGCCTGCATTTCCGGATTGATTCCGAGGCTCGCTCCCGCGAGGGCAGCCGCCTGGTCAGGGGTGGGTGGATTGGACGCGAAAAGCGTCAGAAAAGCAGTGCGCGTCGTACCCATCGCATTGAGATAGGCCGTAGTCCGTGCGAACGCAAGGTCAAATGGAAGGGACAGTGGAAACACGGCGCTCGCGGTCAACGCGTAGGCAGCCTGTGAGGTCTGCTGAGGTAACGCGCGCCGCTCATCGGACGTACCGGTCGTATCGATAATGGTGACCGAAGTTGCCGGAGGAGCAATCGCCGTTTCCAGAATCTCGTTGACCAAATCAATGTAAGGCAGCGTGATGTTCGTGTTGTTGCAACTCAGGGCGATGTATTGTATGTCGGGACGCCGCAGGAAAAGCGCATCACGAGCGTTGGTGACCCCGTTGCCGCCCGGACCAAACTGAGCCAGGTACTGCAACAGGTCTACCAGGTAGGCGGCCGGACTCAATACCGATTGGCAATCTGCGCATTGAAAGGAATCCTGTGAACCGAACAGCGCCTGCAGATCGGGAAGATTTGTGAGAAGGACGGGGTCCGGGGCAGCTGAGGCAAGGGCTGCGACGCTGGTTCCATTCAAAGCCAGGTTGTAACGCCCGAACGCCGTCAGCGCCGTGGCATATGTCATTTGTGCGCGTGCGTAAGCCATTTTCGCTGCCGATGCGCTCCCGAGGGAGGTAGTCATCTGGGCCAGAAATGGTTCCCGGCCCATGAAATACACGCTCTGCGCCGAGTGGTGTCCGGCATTTCTCAACGCTTCGATCGAAGCATAATCTTCGGAGACTCGGGAGAGCCGTTGGGCCGTTTTCACATCAGCCAGCGCAGCAGTGGAAATCGCAACCTTATTTGTCGCGACGAAGTGATCTACGTTCGTCTGCCTGAAGGTAAATGTTGGATTCGCGGTGAGAAACGTGACCATCTCGTCCTTTGTCTTTGCGAACGAAGAAGTCTGCGCTTTGGATAGTCTACCGGCAAACGCGGTGGTCGGATATTTGTCGGCAAAGCGCTCAGTGAATGCTTTTGCATAGTGCGATATCTTCTGCTGGGGCGTATCGTTCGGAAACAGCGGGGGGATGCTGGCCGCCTGCGGGTCGACAGCCGCGATCCTGGCCGCCCAGTCGCTTTGGTCGAGTAGCGCCAGATTCTGCACGCTGGCCAGGGTCCCCTGGGAAAGACGAGTAAGCGTATCTTTGAGCAGCGGAAGATGTCCGGAAAGAAGTTCGCCCACGCTGAGCGTCGTATCGAGTGTGGCGAGATCGGCTGCCTGAAGATCCTTTTTAGCGTGAAGCACTGCCCGCGTTGACTCCAGGTGACTGTTCTGGTCGGCATAGGCTTGAACAAACGCCGTTTTGACCGAATCGACCACGCCTCCTGCGGCAAGCAGGTCATTCAAAGATGTCTTGCCGCGACGGTAGGGAGCGTTCTCCGCGCTCCGCACGCGCAGTGCGTCCAGAAGGACCAACTCTGAGTCCTGTGAGGTAGCGTACGAAGCGGGAAGGATGTTTGCATGAATCGCAGCGGTAAGCGCCCGGCTGAGTACATCTCGCGACTGGGCAAGGACGCTGCTGAGCGTCTGCGCCATGAATGCATCGTCGATGCCGCCATCTGGAAGACTGGCAAGAGCTGAACTGAGCGACACAGGGATACCCTGGGAAAAGATACCGAACAGAGTCGCGCCGTTGATCTTATTCTCCGTGCCGAGTGCGCTAGCGATGAAGAGGTAAGAAATGTAATTGAAGGAGATGCTGGTAGCGCTGGCCAGGAATTGAAGCTCGTGTTTGTCCTTATTCTCTTTGAGGTCGGTGAGAGGGGTTTCCTGAAGATGTGCGGCAACGGCCTTTGAGATATTCGTGAAGGTGGATGGCGCCTTTATGATTCCGCTTGTAGCTGTAGTGAAGTCGATCTCAACTTCCGCAGGCGCATTGAAAATCGTGGCGGATTGAGCAATGACGGGTTGAGGCGTGAACGAGGCGTCGTAAGCGCGGACCAACAGATTGAACGCGCTTGGGCGAAAATAGGTGATCGTGTATTGGCCTTGTTCGCCTGTTGTGGCTTCGCCAAGCTCAGTTTCGCTTCGGATGCTTTGGGCGAATAGCTCGACATGCGCACCAACGATCGGCGTGCCGTCTTCATCCACAAATTTGCCGCGAACGAGGCCATGATGTTCGACTTGCGTCACAACAGTTGAATCTGACATTCGCCCTCCCGTAGACGACTGTGTAGGCAACACTAGCTGCTCGCGGTTTGCTCATCGACCGAAACGGCTACCGGAAGACATCCTTATCACTGAAGATGCCTGAGGAGAAATACGAAGGCCTTGCCTGCGGTCCCTAAGTGGGCGATGTGTCAGCCGTCGAGTTAATTCAGTCCTGTCCAATCTAGCCAGTGCAGTCCCATGAAATAGTCTGTCGCGTAACCAGCGGCATCCCAAACAGCATGGGCAGAACCGACCGGGTCATCCACAATTTTCGGCGCAACAATAGTCCCGACCAATGCACCAGGTGGTCCTAAAAATGCCCCCCCAATTTCCGCCCCCATGTAACTTGCGCCAAAATTAGCGCCGACTTTAGCCACCTCGGTTGGAGTGGTAGCCTTGCTAAGGTCGTAGACAGTCAGTGCGAATGTAAACGCATGCAGGGCTTCTGCTACACCGATTGCCGGCCCGAGGCCCGGGACCGTCTCGGCTTGAGTAACAGATCCTTTTGCGGGCCCACTGCCTACGGTCTCGGTGGGGCTGCTAGCGCCTCCGTCGAATTCATTCACGAATCTGTCAGGCCCCTGCGACGTCGAGTTTTGAGTCGGCGCAACTAAGGCCGACGAAGCATCTGACGAAACAGCATTCTGAGCGCGCGCACGGGACCGAAACAGACTGTCATCAATCAACTCACTGTTCCTAGCTGCATTTACGTTTCTCTGGTCATAGTTCGTGTTTTCCAATCGCCACGCAGTGTAGTTTGCGGCGTCCAATTGTCCCCGCGGTGTAAGCACACCACCATTGGCCTCTCGGCTCAGATATGTGGCATTATCGATTATCCCTTCCTGAGAGGTGTGACGACTTCCCACCTTTACCGCGCCATTCTGGTCTGTGACCGTCACATCCAGCCCCTGGCCCTTTCGGCTGTGTAACTGCATCCACGGCTGTCTATCCCAGTCAGTCTTGGTGATTCCGGACTCGGGTGCATTACGGGAAGCAGCAGTATGGCCTGCCTGCACTGTAGCTCCCTCAGTCATTTGGGCTGCATCTCTGTACGAGCTGGCTTGTCGATTGGCGTAGACCCTGGCCTGCTTCCCCGTCCAAGTTGTTTGGGCAAGAGGAGGACGTGTATCTAAGACTGAGGTACCGTTCTCTCTGTCAATAAGACCACTCCAATCATTATCTAGATCCCCGTTAGTACCGAGTCGATCGCTCAGAATGACTGGATTGCTTCGTGCATATGCGAACAGATTTGGCCCGTCAATTAGGCCTTCAGGGTCTACGCTTGTCCATCTTCCCAGCCACGTCGCAAGATAGCGCGCTCGGTGATAGCCGAGTCCCGTCTCCTCATCCCGCTCCATGCCAGTGTAACGATATCGCTTCAGCCCGACTTCGACCGCGCTCTGTCCGGCCTGATACGAAGTGTTGCCGTAGGGGCAATACTCCTCGTACGTGATCACATTCGCCGAATCATCCAATTCCAAAGACACTGAGCCGAGGTGATTGTTGAACTGATAGCGGATGAGTTGCGCCGCCGAACCGTCGTCTCCTTGTGTTCGAGTCTCGACCAGCGCAACGCGCTGCTTGTCATCTATGACGTGCAGCGTTTCGCGCTCCAGGTTAGGTGGCCCGTTGAGGTACTCTCGGTAGACTTCAAAGCCTCCGATGTAGAATCGCTCGTTCTTCTTGATCTGTGCCGCTGACTCTGTCACCTTCCGAACGCGCTGGCCGCTACTGTCGTACACGTAGTAAGTCCGCTCGCCCTGATGGGCAATGCCATCGGCATCGGTCGAGTTCACAGCCTGCCGCTGCGTCATGTACAGAGCGTCTTTGAAGTCCCACTGCATTAATTGCAGTTGTGGCATGTCGATCATGTTTCCATGAGGGTCATACCCATAGGTTTCGCTCGGTGGCTGTTCGCCGAAACCAGTGCTGCTCAGGCGATTGCTCATGCTCGAAGGTTCGAGCAGACTTGCTTCGTTGTACGTATAGGAACGCGTCCATCCGGGATTGCTGGCGCTGCTGCTTTTGTGGATGAACTGGAGAAAGTTTCCGACGGGATCGTAGTTGTACTGCTCGACGTAGGTCCCCATCGCGTTGCCGTCGCTCGGGCTGATAAGGCCTGCGCGCGGAATGTCGTTATAAGAGCAGGGTGTTGACGAAAGTTGCTTTCCGTCGCTACCCAATCCCAATTGTTCGCGGCCGCTGGCCTGAATCAGCCGATAGATTGCGTCGTAGGTGTAGTCGTTGCTGGGCTCCACGCGCTGATTGCTGTAGAAAACGGCATTCTGAAGGTCGGCGTCATCCTGGATGTGTGTGATGTTCCCAGCCGGGTCGTAGACATAATGGAGGTCCTGCACAATCTGCTGATTAGTGGGGAACGCGGGCCGTGTGGTGATAAGGCGATTCAAACGGAAGGTCAGCGGATCGTAGCTATAGCTTGTCGACGTGCCATTGCCGTACTCAATCAAGACCCGCTGTCCCTTGGCGTCATAATCGATATTCGCAACGAAGGCAGTAGCAGGCGTGGCGCCTTGCAGGTTGATGCTGACGGTTTCGACCAAGTTGGCTTCGTTATAGGTTGGAGTGGTAATGCTGCCATCAGGCGAGACGGCTGAGATTGGACGATTCATCGCGTCGTATCGTGTGCTGCTGGTGAAGACTTCATCAACGAGGGCAGGCACGGTCGACGGCGACCAATCTGGGAGAGCTTTATAGTCGTCGACAAACTGGCGGCTGCCGCGCAGCAGATTCCCTTTAAAGTCGTAGGCCTCCTGAAGTCCGGTGAGCGAGTTAACTGCCATGCTGGTGGCCACACTAGCGGTATCGTAGACCTGATAGACACGCGTGTTGAGATTGAGCGCGGGCGACATTCCTTCGCCATAAACAGTCCTCTGAATCTGAACTTCAGCCGCGGTTGTTCGCGGATCGGAGTTGGCTGCGTCGGTCCCCAGCACGAACGAACCCACAGGTCGTCGCAACTTCTCGTAGGTCGTCCTGAAGTTGTGGCCACGAGTATCCCAGGCACGGATAGGCTTGCTGGTAACATCATTGAGAGTCCACCGCTCGCCTGCCTCCATGCTCGCCTGATGGATGCGCTTGCCGAACATGTCGTAGTCGTATCTCATGACTTTACGACCTAGCGCGTCCATGACTGACCGCTCAAGGCCCTGAATGTCCAGTTCCAAGCGGGTTGTGTATTTCTGGTCACCACCGTTGTCGGCGATGGTCAAGAATGGTCGACCGAGTACGTCTAAGTATTTGATAGAGGGAGTGCCGGAATGTGCAGCGGCTTTTCCAGCGGCTTCGACCTCTTTGGCCAGAATGACCGGATCGGGCCAAAGTTGGGCGGCTTGAGTCGCGAAGGCTGGGTCTGTGCGCAGTGAGTACCAGGCCGGCAAGTAGTCGCTGTTAGGTAAGCCGAGGAAGAAGTCTCCTACATCGGGATCGGCAGCAGGGTTGCTTTGAAGCACGGTATCATTCACATCCCATGCCGCCGAATGCCATGGATTGAAGACCACCTTCTCGTAGGTTTGGTTGGGATGGAGGGTTACAACAACCCGTTCCACCGGGTCATAAAAGACCGTAGAACTCACACCCACTTTCACGCCGAATTCAAACTGATGTCCCAGTGAGAGTTGACTGAAAAAGGCCTCGTACTGACGAACAGGCTTGCCCTTGTTGTTGAAGATGGTCCAGCCGTTACTAACCCAACGCGGGTTGACGATGGGACCTTGATCGACGACCGGACCTGGCTCAGCCTGAATCTTCTTCTGAATCTCACGGCCAAAGCCGTCCGAGTACATAAAACCTATTTGAATCTTTGTTTGCTGGCCTGCAGTCAGATCGCTGATATGCGTTTCACGCGCCAGCGTAGCCGCAAAGTTAGGATGCCACTGGGTTGGGTCTGCAGGAGCAGCTGCCTGCGAATTCTGGAATCGATTCAAATCGTAAACGACTCTCGTTGTGGCCGTCCCCAGAAGACTGTCCGCTACAGAGTGCGGATCGTTAGACGAGAAGAAGCCATTGACCTGGTCTTCGGTCAAATCCGGCGCAAAGTCAGTGAATGAATCACCGAGGACAGGATTGTCAGAGGCCTTGCTCATCACCGCCGTGCCTGCCACCATGCCGAGAATGTCAAAGCTGACAGCCGCGCGGTTGCCGTTGGGGTCGGTGAGCAGCGATGGCAAGAGAACGCGGTAATCGTTGGTTGCGGTCGTGGTATTGAGCAATGAATCACGCTCGGTAACAACCAGCAGATCGTGGGGATCGTCATAGTCAACCGACGCTGCATTTCCGAAGGGATCTTCTACTCGCCGCGGCAGGAAGAAGTGCTGCAGCGCCTGCGTCCGCTCATCCTGTGGAGCAGCCAACGTGGGCAAGTAATAGGACCGCCCCGACGGTATCCACCAGTTACCGTTTCCATCGAGATCGACGTAACCGCCGAGGTCTGGCCCGGAGCCGCTGAAAACTGCGGCGGGACTCGGAACCAGGGCTGCTCCAGCGCGCTCGTACACCTGAGAGATCAACCCGGGAGTGAAAGCGAGGGTATAACTGTTGCCAGGAAGGGCGAGGGATTCGAGGCTCCCCAAAGGCAGTAAGGTTGCTGCGTCCGCAGCACTTGCACCCAAATCATTCGGCCGGTAGAGCGTGCGGGCACATTTCAGCAACCGACGGTATGGCTGGCCGGAAACGAGGTTCGTGGGATTGAGATTTTCATAAGCGATCTCATGCGATCCGTCACTGGCCGCCGAAATCTTGCTCGCAATTTCGCCGAAGTTGAAGAGATTTGTCACATCGGATTGAGCTGACGCGGGCTGGACCTGGATCAAATCGTAACTGCTCGATTGAGCGGGTAGCGGCCCTCGGAGAACATCGGCTGACGACACAGCATTTGTGTATGTCGTCTGCACACAGGTGCTGAGCGTGGTGCTTTGCTTCGTTTGATCGGCGAGCGTGAGAGACGGGTCCGAGTATCTCCTACCGTAACCGACTGCTGCCGATTGCAGCACGTTTCCAAACGAATCGACAGACAACGTAAAGCTATGGGTAACCCTCGGATCAGCCGCGCCTCTAGCGGGCGCGGCAGTGGTGGAACCCGCGAGTGTATTGCCCACCACGTTGAAGAGTTTTCGCTCGTAGTGGAAGTCGATAGTCTCACGCGGGTGAACGAAGAATACGCCAAATTGGTTCGGACCCTGAGGCTGCAGAGTCTCGATCGTGTAACTACGTTCCGATACGCTGTACGGGCGGTCGGCCGCATCTGTGCCATCGAGTGCATAAACTTCCTGGCGCAAAATCGACCCGCGCAGCGCTCGGCATGCTTCCCGGGATTCCTCACCAGAGAGAAGATAGGGAAGGCGATTGCCGTTGGAAAGCAAGATGTCTGCCGGCAAAATCGTGTCGTCGAGGAGCATGCTTTCGAATTGCGTGTTGGTCAGACCAGGGATCTGGTCTGAGGGATCTCCTTCCAGGTAATACTCTTGTTCGAAACACTTTGATATCTTTCCCGATTCCAGATATGCGCCGGTATGAAACCAGGTCTTCGTAAATGCCGGAGGCACATTGAAGGCAGCGTCCAGGTTTGTGGGTTCGGGAAAGTTAGCAGAGTTTGTCAGAGATGCGAATTCTTCCGTGTCCCACTGATCCACGCGGCCAAAGCCGCGAAACTCGCGCTCCACCCCATCGTAGTACCCGTGATGATAAGCGTACCGCGTCGCCAGCAAGTTACGCCCGACGTAGTCATAACTTTGCACATGCTCGACAACATGCACGGGGAATGGAAGGCGAGTGACCCAAGGTGTGCCGGTTAACTTGTCTTGAACATAGAATCTGGTGGAGGGTGCATACTGAACTACGGTCTCCGCACCCAGATTATTTGTGATTCGTACCAGCAGGTGAGGCTTCTGGCCGCCCATCAAGTCGATATAGAGCATCGGCCTTTGAGCGTCACTCGCCAACGACGACGACCATACGAGACACGCGGTTCCATTGCCGAGAAGATCCAGAACGGTAGCCGACGCTACACTGCTCACGGGAGGGAAATGCCCCAAGACTCGAGCCGTGCCCCAGCCATTTCCGGATTGATTAAAGTAAAGTTGAACGGAGTTGCCAGCGAAGTAGAGAATGTCGACCGTTCCCGAGCCGTCGATGTCGGCAAGATGGATATGCCGCCCGTCGAACAAGTCTGGCCGGTCGAAACACGGCGCGTGGTCCATCGTGACTTTAGAGCCGAAATTTCCATAGCCGAGATTGGGCCAGTAGCAAACTTCTCTGTTGCGAATGCGAACGATGTCGGTAAGCCCATCACCGGACAGGTCTGCGAGGAAGATAGACTCGGTACTGTCCGAGAAGACGACCTTCGGACCTTTCTCCTCATCTACCGCTTGCGGCAAACGCTGCCCGCTGGAGAATCCCAATACGGCAAGCGATTTGTACCACCAGAGGGTATCCCCTTCACTGATCAGGAGATCTGCGAAACCGTCTCCGGTAAGGTCGATGAATTTTAGTTCCGGATTGCGCCAGTCCAACACCGGCAAGGATTGAAAGCTTACGAATGGTTCCCAATCGGCATCAACCGTCCGTTCAAAATAACCAGGCGTCGGGCCCTGGAAATCAACCAGATCGAGTTGACCGTTGCCAGAGAGGTTGAGCAGTTGCTGCCGGCCGCTATTGAGATCGGCCACCGCCAATTGTCGTTTCACCAATTCGACCGGAGCGAATCGGGGAAGTGTGTGCTCCTCGCCGTCAACGATCTGCCGATTTGCCGGACTCAGGTTCGCTTTGTAGAACCAGCTTCCAGCCTGCTCGGTAAGGATGCCTGACGAGCCCTCACCGTCGAGATCTACCCAACGATAACGCGCACTATCGATTCCGTAAGGCAGGTTCCTCAGGCTCTCCGGATCGACCGCTCGTACTGTTTCATCCACGATTGCTGCGGTATATTCGAACTCCAAAGGAGGTAACGATTTTGAGAAGTAACCCTCTGTGCCGTTGCGCGTGTGGCTGGTTTGCGTTGCTGACAGAAAGTACGAGTAAAACGGCTGACTCGGATCTTGGAGAGACATCGGCAGAAAATACGAAAGGTCGGTCGAGCGAACCAGGCAATTGACTCCGACGTTCATTTCAGCCGGGAAATGATGAAACATCAACGTTCGCCGACAGAGCCGGTAGGTCCGAATTTCGAACGTGGATCTGTAAGTCGAAAAGGGATCGAGCCGACAGTTCCAAAGGGTACCGGTTTCTTGTGGAACGGGATTCAGCAGATCGTGCTCACCGTAGTCAAGGACGAGTTCGAAACACCAATCGGTGGGTAGGGACGCTTCAGCCGTAGCTGTCAGGTCGGGAAAATAGGGTGTGCGGTTACCGTAGAAGACATGTTTCAGATAACGGTTCACTGAGCGAATCACGTCCGTGCGATTGCGTTCATTTACCTGCGTCAAATCGACGGCGCTCGAGTCTTCGGGTTTGTATTCGAAAGCTATGACGTTACCATTATCGTCATAGCTTTCGCTGGCAAGCCATTTAAAGATCCGGCTTGGGTCTTCCGGATTGGCAATCCGGCTTTCGGATGTTTTGCCATACCAAGTGGTTACATTGTCCTTAGTAATGGAACGCCAAAAGGTGTCCTGGGAGTCCATCAGATTAATCCAGCGCTCAATTCGCGCGAACAGGCCCTCCACTCTCGGGCGATAACGGTGAATCGCGTATTGGTTGCCGTAGACCGGTCGAACGGCCGTAATGTCGCGCGTCCATTGGCCATCTGCTTCGTCAAGCAACGGTATAAGATCCTCGACTCCGGACAAAATGAATATGTCGGATTCCTGAGCATCTTCGTATCGCGGCAAGCCTTTGTCGGTCTTGCGGGTTATCGCCGGCAACGCTAGTGACCATCCGAAACCAAAGGGGCCGTTTCCCGACCCCGAATCATAAGAGAGCGAGAGTTGCGGTCCGAATCCGGAGCGGCCGGGGCTGGTATAAATCGGTATATTCAGAGACCCCGTGCCAGTAACCGGATTGGCGGCGAACTTTTCCCCCATCCCTCGAATCGCGCCTCCACCCTTGGGGAGACTTAGCGAAGGCAACTTCATCGCGTTCGACGATGATTCAGGCGAGTTCGAAGGGTTCGAATTTTCAACCCTCGAACCGAATTCCGCTCGTTCTTTTGACGATTCTTCGTTTGGTCGAATCACATTCGCAGCCGCCAACGCTGTAGTTTACGAAGGGGCAGAATAATTTCACCCTTGACACGCTCTGGGGTGACCCCAGGGTCGATGCCGGAATAATGATCGCGGTCGTCCGTTTCGGCTTCCATTTTCGAACCTCGTTATTGAAATACCAGAGCAAACCAGAAATACGCAAAACAAACATCAACGCAGTTTTGAGGCAATCTCTTGCCACAGTCAGAAGATTAACTTCAGCGCGAGCTGCATTTCTCTCGGGTCAAGGGCACTCGAGGTCACAGCGAAATTCGACGCTCCGAAAATCCGCCCCGGCAGAGTGAAGTTCGAATGATTGAGCGTGTCGTACGCGTCCCGCTTCCTCTCTGAGCCGCTTTCCCCATGACGGATGATGGTCACTCGAATTTCGCCCACAGTAAGGATATGTCCAGTGCGACTTAATATCTTTCACTGGGTTGATCCTTACCCGACTCTGATGGATCGCACGGCCGAGCGGTCTCCAGACCGATGCAGGAATAGCAGCCGCCGACAATGACGACAGCTCCCGGATAAATCGATGAACTTCCCCGGATCAGGCCATGCCAACCAACTCGGGATGGCAACCGCGTTTATCCGAGACCAGTCGAATAGAGAACTTGTGCGGTCTCGTCTTCGGGCAACGTGACCGCACAATCGCCGTACCGCGTGACACGAATGGCGAATCGTTTTCGACCTGATCACTCAGTCATCGTCGCGGTCATCATCCCAGTGATCATCGTGCACCGGATGCAGGTTGTGCTTGTAGACTGCTTTGCCGACAGCCAGCCCCAGCAGCGCTCCTGCGTCCTGGTCGGTTCGAAAATGGATCCCGCCGTAAACACGAGCGTCGCTGATGTCGTTGGTAATCTGCCTGAACGAGGTGTATTGCAGGACGATGGTGGGCACGGCGGGGTTTGACAGGGTCATCGAATGTCCAGCCTCGCCGTAGAGACGTCTCATGACCGCCGCTGCCGCATTGGCTGCGCTGCCGTGGTTTGAGGGATAGCTCGGGAAACATGGGGTCACGATGAAGGGCAGGAAGTTCGGATCGGGGCCTGTTCTCCGGTTGCCGTCCGTATCACCCGCACGGATCGCGGTTTCGGGGCGCCAGAAGTTGTAATGGTATTTGTTGAAGAATGAAGCGACCAGGCTGTCGCTGATTGCCATGTTGATCAAGGCCAGAGCCCGGGCGTTCTCAGACAGCGAATGCCGCTGTTCCTGCGCGACCTGCCTTGCGGCCTGATTGAATGCCTGGGTTGGCGAGGTGGCCGCGTAGTAGGTCGCGACATCTGACCGATCTGGTGGCCGCTCGGTGCTGTCGAGGCTCCCTACCGTCATCACCTCGTTGTAGGCTTTCGCGTATTCGTTGCTCCTAAGGGCTGGCGGGGGACCGAGAAGAAACTCCTTCGCGTTCCGGATACCGAACGGGATTACGTTCTGCCATTGAAAGCCGATTCCCGACGCGACTCCATTCACAAGTGGACAACTCACTGTAGCCTGCCATTCGCCTGGAACAGGTGGGCCGGGTGTCTCGAATTGCGGCGGCGACGAGCCGTCGTTGGCACGAAGAGCGATCAGGGCATGAGCCGCGGCCTCGCCCGTTGCGATGCCGTCAATCTTGGCCTTGCCGTCCGGTATCGACGCCAGCGAGCTTGCGCGGGCTGCATCGAGCGTTGAAGCGCTGGCCGGGAAATAGGCGCTGAGCACCCGATAGGCAGCCTGGACGGCTGCTGCGTTGGCTGAGGCGCCGTGAGGCGCGACGATGCTCCCGATATATGGTCGATAGTCGCCAGTGATGGCGTTGACGGCTTCAAAGACAGCGACCTGCACAACCGCTGCAAATCGCGCCTGGGCGTATGGGTTCTGGCCGTTCGCAACGGCTGTGTCTACCGCAATTACGTTCCAGTCCAGGACGGGATCGGCTTTTGCGACGGCGGCCCCGAACAGTAGCGTCGCCATCAACATGCACAGGCCAAAAGTCCTCTTCCCCGCACCACTATGCATCCTCTTCATTGTGCTTCCTCCTGATTTCCCACTACCTTCGGCCAGTGGTAAGCGACATTCTTGCGGCATAGGGCACGAAAGTCGTTGTTTTCCGGCTATGCTTTTGTGAGGGTTTCCTGAGGTTTCTGTGAACAGCTATGCCGAGCTACCGTTTCCTGGATTTTGAGCTGAGTGAGGGAGAGTTTTTCCTCAGCCGCAGCGGACAGCGCATCGCACTGGAACCAAAGGTCTTGCGTGTGCTGACGTTGTTGGTTAGGCGGGCGGGACACTTGGTGGACAAGCAGGAACTGCTGGAATACGCCTGGCCTAATAGCTTCGTCGAGGAGAATACGCTCACACGAACGATCGCGATTCTGAGGCGGGAACTGGGGGACAACAGTAGGGATTCGAAGATCATCGAAACTGTGCCGACTCGGGGATACCGATTCATTGCGTCGGTCACTCCTCTCGAAGGAGAAAACCGGACGGCCACACCCAAGTCCGAAGCATTGACCGCCCCCACGAACGGGCAGAATATCGCGCCGGAGCCCAATGGCTGGTCACAGATCCCGCAGCTTCACCTGGCGAACTACCAACAAGATCAAACGGCGGGGAAAGTGCCTGTAGCCGAAATCGGTCCCGAAATCAGTCACGAACAGAGGAATTGGCATGCCCGCAAGTGGCTTCTTGTTGGAGCAGTGTCCTTGCTCGTACTGGTCGCTGGCACAACGTACATCCTCAACCGGAGCCGCCCCGCTCATGCGAAAGCTCCCAAAATCACTTCGCTCGCCGTACTGCCTCTGAAAAATCTCTCGGGCGATCCGGCGCAGGAATACTTTGCCGACGGCATGACGGAGGAGGTGATCGGACGCCTATCCATGATCCGTGGGCTTCGCGTCATTTCCCGCACATCGGCGATGCAATTCAAGGACACCAGGCTCTCGGCGCCGGAGATTGCCAGGAAGCTCGGAGTGGACGCGCTCGTTGAGGGGTCCGTGATGCGGGAAGGCAACCGCATTCGTGTTCACGCGCAGTTGATTCGTGCATCAACCGACGAGCACTTCTGGTCCGAGTCCTACGACCGCGAACTCGGCGATGCCCTCACACTGGAGAGCGAGGTCGCACAATCCATCGCACAAAAAGTGGAGGTTACGGTCACAGGCGAAGAGCGCGCCAGACTTGTTGCCGCACGTCCTGTGTCGCCCGAAGCTTATGAGAGCTATCTCCAAGGTATGTCTGCCAAAGGCAACAGCCGAGCCGAGGTCGAAAAGCGTATCGTCTGGTTCGACGAGGCGATCAGGAAAGACCCGACATTTGCGCAAGCTTACGTCGGCCTCGCATCGGCATACGAAGCACTTGGCACAGTTTTTGTCGGCGCTCCCCCGAGTGAAACGCGTCCAAAGGTGATCAACGCGGCTCGAAAGGCGCTGGAGCTAGATCCTGATCTCGCCGACGCGCATGTCCTGCTGGCTAACATATATGTGAGACAGTGGAAGTGGGCTGAGGCGGAGGCAGAATACAGGCGCGCCCTCGATTTGAATCCGAACGACGCTGCAGCGCACGACGGATTCTCTAACTGGCTGTTGTGCCATGGAAGTATGGAGGCGGCTCTGGCGTGGGCTCGCCGCGCCCGCGACCTTGACCCTCTCGGACCTTCGGGCCATACCATCGGGTTTATTCTGCTCAACGCACATCGCTATGACGAGGCAATACGCGAGTTCCGAGATGTCCTGGCGGTAAGACCGGACGACCGTTTGCCCCTCTGGCCTCTAGGTTGGGCGCTCATCTGCAATCAGCAAGCCGAAGAGGCAATTCCCGTGCTGGAGAAGGCGGCTTCTGTAACTGATCGCAGCCCAGGGGTTATTAGTACGCTGGTCTGGGCGTATGCCCACACCGGGCGACGAGCAGATGCACTTCGGCTCCTCGGAGAATTGAAAAAGCGCCAGCAGACTAGCTACGTTCCTGCCGGTGCCTTTGTGAATGCTTATTTGGGGCTCGGCGACAACGATGAGGCATTTGCGTGGTTTGAGCGGGCCTACGAGGAACAATCCAATATTCTGATATACATCAAGGTCTCTCCGTGGTTTGATCCTCTGCGCGGCGACCCGCGCTTTCAGGATTTGGTGCGCCGCGTCGGGCTGAACTGACCCCTGGCGCCTAGCTGGAAGTTGGGGATCCTCACAAAGTAAATCCTCGTTTTGTCCTGACTTGCCAATCATCCGCCCGATACATCGGACCGAGGCAGAATCCCACATTGGCAGTGAATGACAATTCGGAATCCCCTGACAAGCGAAGCGGCCTTGATGACTCGGGGGAAGTCACGTTGCGCGCTGTTGGTGATAACGTCCTTTGTCAAAAGCGGTGGTTCCACCCTCGCGAGCGCACTTGCTCTCGAATTCCTCGAACTTCGCAATGGGACATAAGCTTGCTCGCAAGATTGAAAGGTTGTTGAAGAACCGCTTCCTATGCCCCTCAAGAGTCAAACAAATGATCGGGCCAGCCTTTGTGCGACCTCACTGTTCCTGGACTAGAACAGTCGAACTACGTTCTCAATATGTTATCGTCTGCTCATTCTCGTCGCAGCTACGAGCATGCCATCGAGAAATGCATTTGCCAACAAGGATTGCATGGGTCGTACTGTCGAGTGGTGAAGACTGTCGGCATGAAGTGTCGGCCCGTGATTCCAGCCTGGCGGAGCAACTGTTCACGGCTTACAACCAGGTCCCCAACTTGAGCCGCCATCTTAACCTCTTGCTTCGCCAAGACGCGGCCGTTTTCGATCGAAATCCAAGTTTGACGAGGCACAGCACTCCAGCTTTGCTGCTCAGCGAGCCCAAGTTCAGGTCACTTCTGCTTCGACTCGATGAGATTTAAGTTCTGACACGTATTGTGGTAGGGCAGTTCGCCCAGGTAATCTGCCCACTCGTCGCGCGTCAAATTCCGCTCGAGATTCGAACATGCCCCCCTTATAAGTTCAGGCGCGTCTAACGTATCCTCTGTGACCTGCAAGTCCATCCCCCCTGACAGCCCTGAGAAGATGACCGCCCGGTACGAAGCTTATATCTCGCAGTTGTTCTGGCGGAACTCGGACCATCTCCCGCCCGGTCTTTGCTTCGAAAGCCCGCATCATATGTCCTTTGGAACCCGGTATATAAGTCATGCCTTCGATGGTTGCCACCAAGGTCCCGTCCGCACTAAAAACCACACGCCCCACGCTGTCTTGATGCGTTAATCGAGCCACTTCGCGACCTGTCATTCGCCAAAATAGAGTTCTTCTGTGAATCATGGAGATGAGTCTGTATCCGGTCTGGGCTGTCGGCGTGCAATACTGCCCTGATGCTGCGCCTCCTGAGGCTTCTGCCTGTTCCGGTTATCGGATTCTTTCGTTCTCGGCGCGATCTCCTCTTGGAGAATTTCGCTCGCCGTCAACAGCTTGCTGTTTTGAAACGGAGACATTCCCGTCCTCGGCTTGCGCTACCGACAGACTTTTCTGGGTGATATTGAGACGGTTCTGGTCCCGGTGGAGGCATGCATTGATTCTCGTTCAGCCGGATACAGTTGTGCGATGGCAGCGCGCCGGCTTCAGGCTGTATTGGACCTGGCTCTCGCGACACCGGGAGCGCCCGGGCAGGAAGTGCGTCAGCGTTGCACTACGCGAACTCATCTTCCGCATGGTCGCCGAGAACCCGACCTGGGGTGCGCCGCGCAATTCATGGCGAACTGAAGATGCTTGGCTTCGACCTCACTGAACGGACCGTGTTGCGCTGGATGAAGAGAGCGCCACGGAATTCAGCTCCGACGAAGCGATGGGTGGCGTTTCTGAAAAACCATCGTGGAGCGATTGCTGCAATGGATTTCTTCACCGTGACGACGTTCACCTTCGGCGTGCTTTAATGCTTCTTCGTTCTCGCGCATGATCGACGGCGTATCCTTCACTGCAACGTGACCAAGCATTCGAGCAGTGCCTGGGTTATTCATCAGTTGCGTGAGGCATTCCCCCTATGACTCGGCGCCTGGCTACCTGATCTTTGATCGCGGCGCGACCTTCAATTAGCGGTTCTCTTCTGTTGAGTGTTGTCCTATGGAACCCACTTTCTGGCAAATGGACCCCGTAGTCAGCGCTATTTCGGGTCGAATGCGCGCGGGATCAGGCTTTTTCTGCGAAACTCAACCAGCCAGTCAGCTCGATAGTATTTATTCCATCAATCCAGCAACAAAGATCTATCAGGCTTGTTAGAGATATTGGGGATCGTTTGTCCCCTGCGGAAGGGTAGGTATGTCCAGGATTAAAGTGGTGATCGCTGAGGATCATCAGTCCATAGTCGCGAAGGTTCGCGAAACACTTGGCGACGAATTCGAAGTTATCGGCACAGCAGAGGATGGCGGTCAAGCCGTCGATTGCGTTCAGATGATGGATCCTGATGTACTCGTCACCGATATTTCCATGCCCGTTCTGAATGGACTTGAAACCGCTAAACGGCTCCAGAAGGTCAATTGCCGAGCCAGAATCGTATTTCTTACGATCCACGAAGACCCCGAGTTTGTCACAGCAGCCTTCGCTGCCGGGGCTTCTGCCTATGTCATCAAGTCACGGATCAGCACGGACCTGATTCCCGCAATCCGCGAGACTCTGCTCGGAAACACATTTGTGTCTCAATCTCTGGAAATATAAAGGTTGCTGCGCCAGCCAAAAGATGGGGCGCCTGGGAAGCGCCCAAATCGATTTCCTTAGAGTTGCTAGAGATCATCTTTGATCCAATTCGTCGTCCTGCCGCCCGGCGCGGAGCCGGTGATGCAAACAAAATGTGGGGAGCCTCGCGGATCCCCAAAGTATCTATGCTGCTTTACGGCTCTTGCCTGTGCCCAAAGTCTCCGGCTTGGTTTCCTTTTGGCCTTCGCCTTGGCGGCGAACTCCTGCTCTACCTTGAGGGCAATCGCGTCGGTGTCCACCTTATTAACCGTGGCTGCCTCGCGGAGAGCGTTCGTTCCGTTGCTTCGCCCAGAAGCAAGGACCACGGTAACTTCAACAAGCAGACGAGAGAGTGCTCCCTCATCAGCACGACGTAGGAAGGCGGTAAACAGCTTTGGCTCACAGATATCCCACACATCAACGCGCCGGTGATGCTCTCCAGCGGCCCAAGAGCGCGCCAGTTCGGCGGAAGGCTTACATCACTACAGCCGACGGTCCCATAACTGCCTGCTGAGAAGTAAAACGCTGCTTCCCATGATGGTAAACAGAAGCAGCGGTAGAAGATCGCCCAAACAAGAGCCTCAATCAGGTGCAGGACTACGACCGCTGTTGTGAACCGCACGATCAGTACGGTGGTGCGAAACAGACCAAATTTGTCAGTATCGCCTGCCACAGAACCTCTAACTAAACCAGGTGATGAACGTGGCGATCCCGCCACATTGCAACCAGAGCGTCAGGATTATGAGCACGGCGGCTGCACAGGTTTCGCGAACGAACATCGTCACACACCCTTTACTTCCAGCCACCGCCAAGAGCTTTATAGAGCTGGACCAGGCTCTGGTATTCGTTGTTTCGCGCCTCCGCTAACGTGAGTTCTGCGCTGAATAGAGACCGCTGGCTATCAAGAACTTCAAGATAATTCGACGTGCCACCTCTATAACGCATGAGCGACACGTTGACTGAATCCTGAAGGTCCTTTACGGATTGCTCCTGCCGTTCGCGGACTTTGTGGTATTTGTCATAGCCAATCAGAGCGTCAGAAACATCGCCGAACGCGCGCTGAATCGTCTGCTGGTAACCGATGAGAGCCTGCCGCTCCTGGGACTTGGCGTAGCGCAGATTGTTACGCAGTGCACCACCTTCGAAGATCGGCTGAGAAAGTTCCGCCGCATAGGTTCCGACTCCCAGTGGAGCCGGGATATTCGAGCCGACAAACTGGCTATGACCGAAAGCTGCTCCCCCGGAGCCGAGGAGCGAGATTTGCGGAAAGAACATGGCTTTGGCTACGCCGATGTTGGCGTTTGCAGCGACCAGATTCTGCTCCGCTTCACGGATATCGGGCCTGCCTTCGAGTAGTTTCGAAGGCAATCCCGTGGGTAGCTGGGGCGGCAGAGTCTCGCTCCAATTCCAGCCAGTGGGACTCTCGATGCCGAGTGGTTGGCCGCGAGGGACGTTGTCCGGATACTTTCCCAGCAGAATGTTGATCGCGTCTTCCGTCTGGCCGATTTGCCGTTCGAGATCGGGGATCTGAGCGTTGGCCGCATCGAGTACTTGCCGGGCTTGTAGCACATCAAGCGTTGTTGCAACACCGTGCTGCAGACGCAAGTCGGTAAGCTTGACCGAATCCTCCTGGGTGCGCACGGTCTCTTTGGTGATCTGAAGCTGGAGGTCGAGACCGCGCAGCAGAAAGTAATCGCTCGCGACGTCGCTCACCAGTGTCAGGACTACGGTCTGTTGTGCGTCCTGTGTGCCAATAAGCTGAGCGCGACCCGCTTCTGTCGCGCGCCGATAGCGCCCGAAGAGATCGACTTGAAAGACGACGTCACCAGCGAGCGAAAAGATGTTGGACTTGATGTTCTGATCGGTTTTTCCGCCGCTGAACACCGGATCGAGGGTTACCTGGGGAAACTGACTCGAGCGGATGATACCGAGCTGAGCTCTCGCGGCACTGACGCGTTCCACGGCGATCTGCAGATCGTAGTTCTGCTTCAGTGCCGTCCGGATGAGTTCCTGCAATTGAGGATCGTGGAAGACCTGCCACCAGGGCAGATCGGCAAACGATGCGGTTTGTGGTTCTGTCTGTTGCGCTTGGTCCGGGCCGTGGAAGGCCGGAGGTGTCTGCACGGGTGGTCGATGATAGTTGGGTCCGACCGCACAGCCGGAGAGCATAGAGGCCGACAGGAGAAGGATCCATGCGGATCTTGTGTCGAGCCTGTTCTGGAGTGTATTACGCATCTTGATTGCCCTCCGCCATCGCACTGGGCCGAGTTGCAGGCGCCATCAAGCGCACGCGGCCAGCCGCAGACCATCGCTCAACCAGGTAGAAAATTGCCGGGATGGTGAAGATGCCGAGCAGACTTGCGGCGGTCATGCCGCCGATCACGGTCGTACCCATAATCTGGCGTGCGACGGAGCCGGCGCCGGAAGCGGTCCAGAGCGGAACACAGCCGAGAATGAAAGCGAACGACGTCATCATGATGGGTCGGAGGCGAAGACGTGCCCCCTCGAGCGCCGCATCCATGAGCGGCTTGCCTTGTTCGTACTCCTCCTTGGCAAACTCGACGATCAGAATCGCGTTCTTGGCGGCAAGGCCGATCAGCATCACCAAGCCGATCTGCGCATAGACATCGTTCTCCATCTGGACCAAGTAAGGTGGCAGAAGGAGGCCCAGCACCACGCGGCGCAGCCATAGCACGCCAAAAGCTCCGAAGACCGCGACTGGCGTGCTCAGTAGTACGCTGAACGGCAGACTCCAGCTTTCATAGAGCGCCGCAAGAATCAGGAAGACGAACAAGAGAGAAAATCCGAAGATGACCCACGATGGTACGCCCTCTTCTGCTTTTTGCTCCTGGTATGACATGCCCAGGTAATCGAAGCCCATTTCATGAGGCATGGTTTGCTTGAAGACTTCTTCGAGAGCCGCTCTTGCCTGATCCGCGCTGTATCCGGGCGCGGCGCTAGCATTGATCTGCGCGGATCGGTATTCGTTGTAGCGCATGGTGAATTCAGGGCCCGACTGGGTCTCGAAACTCGCTAGTGCGGATAGGGGCACCGTCTCGCCCTGGTTGTTGCGCACGTAGAATTGCCCGAGATTATCGGTATTCGACCTATAGGGAGCTTCGGACTCGATGTACACCTGCCAGGTTCGGCCGAACTGGTTGTAATAATTGTCGAAGGCCAGCAAAATCTCCGGCCGGGAATGACGGTACAAACCAAGCCATTCAAGAGCGACGTTGAGTGACTGCTCAAGGTTGAGGCCTTGGAGCGCAAAGGGAAGGAATTATGTCCAAATTCTTCATCAATCGACCGATCGTGGCGATGGTCATCGCGATCCTTATGGTCATCGTCGGCGCAGTTACCATCGCAACTCTGCCGATAGCGCAGTTTCCGAACATCGCACCACCCGAAATCAGGTTGCAGGCCAATTACCCCGGCGCCGATGCCAAGAC
>Ga0206959_10090_pt1 | contig 27409 bp, 22 predicted proteins | sample Alteio_BWOrgHeat_31_FD_152971 | JGI IMG/M metagenome (GOLD analysis project Ga0206959, IMG submission 152971) | Enriched cells from forest soil in Barre Woods Harvard Forest LTER site, Petersham, Massachusetts, United States -... | ecosystem: Environmental > Terrestrial > Soil > Temperate forest >...
TCGACCCGGCGCTTCTCGCGAATTGGGCCGAGCGCTTGGCGAAGAGCATCGCAAATAAGAATTTGCAAGGCTCGGTTCGAGGCTATGCTCATACGGCAATGCACGAAACCGTACGGCGCTGGCTCAAGACCAAACGAGCAAACGAATTAGCAGTTGGCCTGGATCGCGAACTCGAAAGCATTGCCGGAGTGCATGAAGGATTTCAAGGAAAAGTTGACCGAGCTATCCTTTTTGAACAATTGAAGTCCAGGCTTGGTGAACGCGACCGGAGGATTCTTATGTTGCTCCAATTAGATGCCACCCCCGCAGAAGTTGCTTTGACTCTAGGTATGAAATATGAAGCTGCCATAAAGGCCATCCAGCGGGTCCGGGCTCGGGTGGCGATATGCCTCGGAGCGGCACAACACGAGAAGAGAACAACTACCCTTGGACGGGCAAGTAGCCTGGATTGGAACAGCCTCGCGTTGGCTCTGGACTCTAACAAAGAACAAGTTAGAGGTATTGAGCGTTTTCTGGAATGGATGGTGGTGTATCGTCATCGGTATTCACGATAGCCCACAATACGAGAAATGCGGTTTCAGAATGCACCGGCTGTCCCGTTAGCCAGCCCGGCTGCCCGCGTCACACCGAACATCAGCTTCGGGCGTTAGGATGAATCTTTATCGGGAGGTTTTTGCGGTTGGGAGGGAGCATTAGCGCCGCACGAAGCAATGAAGTTCTCCATCATACAGAACGTGCTATGGGCATCAAGTTTTGCCGCAAACGCTGCCCTACTCTTTGTTCTGGTGTTCAAAAAACGGACACAGGAATTCCCTGTCTTCACCGTCTGGATCGGTTTCCTGACCGCAGAGATGGCGGTGCTGTTCTTCATTTATCGTTGGGGATCGGTTCATCTTTATGACTCAATTTACTGGTCTTGCGTTGTCGTTGATTTTCTCCTGCAGTTAGGCGTGATTATCGAGATGGCGCGCATTGTGCTCCGTCCGACCGGGACATGGTTATCTGAGGCCCGAGGGCAATTTCTGGTCTCCGGACTTCTGGGTGCTATGGTTGCCGCGGTTGCGGCACTCCTGCTGCATCCAGACGCCAAGTCCTCTCTCGATGTATGGGAAATCCGCGGAAATCTGTTCGCCGGCATCATCATCATTGAGCTGTTTTCGGCCATGATGGGCGCTGCCAATAGCCTGGGACTCCAATGGAGAAGCCATGTGATGGGTCTCGGGCAAGGGCTGTTTGTGTGGTCGGTGATAGCGGTCCTTGTGGACGCGCTGCACAATGTACTCGGCAGCTATCGATGGTTTACAGCGCTGGACAATGTGCGCATTACCGTGTGGACAGCTGCTGCGATTTATTGGGCCGTAGTGTTTTGGAAGCCAGAAAGGAATAGGAAGCCACTGTCGCCGGAAATGGAGCAATACCTGCTTGATCTCCTTCACCGCGTTAAGTTCGATCTTTCGAGAAGCGAAGCGTCGTTGTCGCGGTTGCGGAAATGAATTATGGTGCCCGTCACGCTTATCTTCTGGTCTGTTATCGGCGTTCTCGTCAGCCGGTACTTCTACCGGCACTTAGCTGCCTGGCAACTGTATCGGCGCGATTGGAACGATCTGCTCGGCAAGCTTCAGCCCATTTCTCTAGCCGTTACCACTATAGGAGACGAGTATTTGAACCCCACGCCACATCAGCTGGGGCCGGAACCCGTTGATATCTGGCGTAGTCTGGGGGGACTTGAGGGCATCAGGCGAATGCGGCGCAATGCGCGAATCCTGATCGCGCTGGCCGCCTATGCGCAACGCTGGAACTTCACGGAGGGCGTCATTGTAAAAGAGCGGATGCGGCAGGATGCTTTGCACTTGCAGCGCGCAACCCTTCAGGTGATTTTAAGAACCGTGTTCCGCGCTTCCCGAGATGCCGGCGTTCCCCCCGGGCGTGGCGTCTTTTACTTGCATGACGCGGTCGGGGCCTATCACCTGATGACGAAACGCCTGCTCTTGCTTTACAGGACGAGCCATGCAGGGCTTTATCCTCGTCTCGCCGAGGTCTTAGGCGATGGTCTTCCCCTTCCGGTTGCCAAGGTCAGAAGCTGAACCGTCCGACCTTCTAATCCATGCGCAATGCTTCCGTTGGTGGTCGTGTGGATGCGCGGAGAGAAACACCACCTATAAGGACAACCAAAAGCCTCTCCCTGCGTTGCCGGACAAAAGAACAACATCGGTATCCCGAGAAACATCGAATGTCCGGATCAGCCAGGCAACCCTCACCTTCGTCCCCCTTCCGCCTCCCGGGCCGAGGATGTCCCGGCCGAGCAGTAAGAGAGAAGCAGTTCTCGTTTGATCGGAAAGGCGACGCGCAGATGCGCGCCGCCGAATTCACATTGCGATCTGAATTGCGAGCTAAATTTCACCTTGTGTGTCCATTCTTGACGATTTCCACACCCTATATATGTAGAGGCCTTTTTAACGCTTCCCCAGGCCCTCCTTTACTCGAGGTGCATATGGAAGCCGATATCCATCGGGCTTGATCTCATAGGTCCACTCTGGGCCCTCTGGAAGATTTGAGACCAGTAGGCGATCGATGGTTTCGATGAAGCCTACGGTTCGAAACGGTATGGTGCAATTCGTCGGCATAGCGTTGCTTATTTGTTTTTGGGCAATGGGCAAAAGCGCCTCACGAAATAGACTTTTGTCTGCGCGCGCTCACCCGTGTTGGGCGTGGGGTCGAGTTACAACAACGCAGAGCGAAGGACAAGGAGGCTCAACGCATCTTCTATCCCCGCCGCACCCTGGCACAAAACGCTCCGGGCCATCCCTTCGGGCGAACGCCGGCTGCGCGCCAAAGTCCAAGAGCAACTTTGTCACTGGCCGCGCTTGCTACTCGGGACTACGTCGGGTCAGGGTCATCGTTCTGTCCCGTCTGCCGCTCAGTCGTTATTGTCTCGCTGTGCTTTGGATGAGAAACAAAAAAAGCCGACCGGGCAGCCAGGAGACCAAAACAATGGAAGGGAAAGGACAAAGGCAACAGCAACCGCAACGGCAGACGGCGAAAGAAGTAATCGCCGCCAACGTGCAACACCTCATCGAGCAGCTTCAGGCAGGACATAGCGACGCTTTGACCGCCTACCTCGCCGCGATGAGCCGCTTTCACAATTACTCTTTCGGCAACATTCTCGAAATCGCACGGCAGAAGCCGGATGCAACGCACGTTGCCGGATTCCATACATGGAACCAGCTTGGCCGGAGGGTAAAGAAGGGCGAGAAAGGCATCCGCATTCTTGCCCCGATCATTGGGGCCACACGCCAGCCGCAGGAAGGGGCCCAGGAAAAGGTCACTCGGCAGAACGTCCCCATTTTGGTCGGCTTCCGTGCGGCCTATGTCTTCGATGTTTCGCAAACCGAAGGCGAAGAGCTTCCCGAACATGCCCGTGTGAGCGGCGATGCCGGCGCGCACCGCGATCGATTATTTGACTTCATTGACACACAGGGTATTAGCCTTGAGTTTGACGGACGCATCGCACCAGCAATGGGCGTCAGTTATGGCGGCAAGATCGTTCTGCTGCCAGGCCAGTCGGGCGCTGACGAGTTTTCGACCCTGGTCCACGAGCTGGCGCACGAGATGTTGCATAAGACGGAACGTCGCGCAGCAAGCACCAAGGTTGCCCGTGAAACCGAAGCCGAGGCGATTGCGTTTATTGTCAGCAAAGCGGTGGGCCTGGAGATGGGAACCGCATGCGCTGATTACATCCAGCTTTACCACGGAAACGCGGCGCTTCTAACTGAAAGCCTCGAGGTCATCCAGAAAGCCTCAGCTTTGATCCTTTCTGCATTAGAACCACCCAAGTCAGAGGTGGCGTTTGAACAAATGGAAAAGCTCGCAATGACCGGCTAGCCCCATTCTGTTGATACGCAAGCGATGATCGCAGCATTCGCTTCGATAACAACCTTTGTCCCTCAGAGCTCTCAGGAGAAAACGATCATGGTTACGTCCATCACTAGTGGCGCCGCTGTGCCTATGTCATCCACCGAATCCGCGAACGCAAATAAACATTGCCAATCCGTCGTCTTCTGCCCAGTGAAAAGGAGCTTGCAGCTCAACTGGCCATCAATCTTATTCACGGCAAATGGAAGAATTAATAGCGATTTCATCGGCAGCACACCGTCGACACTTGAACTCAGGCCAGGACAACATGAGATAACCATCAGAAAGAGGGTTTCAACCCTGGATCAGGAAAATGAAGGGGACAAACGGAAAAATGAATATCAGCGCAAATCTCGAGCCAACCCATTAGCGTATCCGAACTGCCCCCGCGTACTGTGGTGCAAGATCAGGAATCAGCCTAAAATCTATGAGTGCCTCACTTTGCCATAGTGCGCAAAAATCTGGAACCGCAAGCGACGCGAGCTGATCTCTTCCACTATTTCCATGATGAAGAAGAGGCAGGTGCGCTTCGAGCCGAAGAGGTCTTCGAGGGATTGCGCAGCGCATGACAGCCAAGATGCTATCAGTGCCTGAAAGGACATCAACTTCTCGGCTTAACGACTTCACCCCGCGCAGAATGCTGCGTAATGGCCATCTGCAAACGCTCGCTGGAAATTTTCTCCCCCGCAAATTACCCCTTCCTGAACCCGAACCTCTGGTTGTTGAAGTGGAAGGGCCGGTTGGCGGATACGGTCCCAGTTCCGTCCTCTGCCATTGCCATTGGCAACCGGCCGAGGTGCGAAGCGAGCGTCTAACTGTCGTCATCATCCACGGGCTGGAAGGCTCGTCAAGCTCGCAATATGTGCTGGGCAATACTGCGCGCGCATTAGCCGCCGGATTTAACGTCGTTCGCATGAACATGCGCAGTTGCGGCGGGACAGATGAGCTTTCACCGACCATCTACCACTCCGGGCGCTCCGAAGATGTGGCTGCGGTTGTGGACAGGATTATCGAGGCCCAACGGCTAGAGGCGATCGCGCTGGTCGGCTACTCGATGGGCGGAAACCTGGTTCTGAAATATGCTGGCGAATTCGCCGCGGCGGCGCCGCCACATCTCAAGGTCGTTGTAGGTGTCTCGCCACTGATGGATTTGGCTGTCTCTTCCTCCGCTTTGCACGAGGCGCAGAATCGCATCTACGAGTGGCGCTTTCTGGGCTCCATGCTGGCCCGTGTTCGCCGCAAAGCGGTGCTTTTCCCGGATATTTATTCAACAGCCGCTCTCGGGAGAATTCGAAGCATGCGTCTGTTTGACCAGCATATCGTCGCGCGTTACGGCGGCTTCGCCGACGCCGACGATTACTACTATGGCGTCGCGAGTTCGCAGTATTCCGACCGCATTAGTGTGCCCACCCTCATCGTGCACTCGCTCGACGATCCTTTTATTCGCATGTTGCCTACTACGCGCACAGCGCTCATTGAGAATCCCAACGTTACATACGTTGAAACGCAGTATGGAGGCCACTGCGCCTTTCTCGCGCCGTCGAAGAATGATGACGGACGCTGGGCAGAAACAACGCTTCTTGGATTTTTGCTTGAGCATGCCAATGGAAGCTGACTGGGCCGCCGAAGTTGGACCCGATCTGCCGAGCATCGACATTCCCTGGGAGGGCTTCGTCAATCTTCGCGCAGTGTCGTCGGCAGTGCAGATTGTTAAAGAAGCTGCCGATCACCACGCGCTGGGGCGAGCGTTAATCACGATGAATTCAGAAGCATCGCCTGTCTTCACTACTAAGTGCGATGTCTGGAGCTTCAGCGGCTTCGAGATCGACCACGACGAATTCGGCTCTCTCGCTGAAGACGCGCACTATGGATTCGCTTCCTACATCGACGTTCTCCAGATCGATCCCGATACCCTGACCTCGTTTGAGTTTCACGAGCGATGGGTGCGTGGCCTAACACGTCATTTGCGAACTCTCACCCTCCCGAGTGGTCGCGTCGAATTCATTATTAGGCCCGCGAGTGTCGATTCATACTCCGGTTATGGCATCACGCTCTATGCGGCTGGTTGTGGAGTGGATGCGCCTGCCGCCTACACCGCATGGCAGGCTGTGCTCGGCGCCGCTGTTGCCGCTACAATGAATCTGGCGCCTTTCCTCTCCACACGGGCCCATACGGGCGAGTAGCTCAATCGGATAGAGCACCGGCCTTCTAAGCCGGGGGTTGTGGGTTCGATTCCCGCCTCGCCTACCATTTAAATTCAACTACTTAGGAGATTTTTGCTTTGCGTAGGTCGAGCCTGTGGGGGTTTTGTGGGGACCCTGACCGGGGTCGGCGTCTCGGAAGCTTTCCTACGGCTTCGCGCTTTGCTTGATCTCTGGTATGTGAATACCGCTCCAGCATCTTGGCTGACATCCAGCCCGCAATGGCCTTCAGCGTCGACTCCGGAACACCCGCCTCTCCCAAGGCCGAGATAAATGTGTGACGAGATCGTGCAGGCGGCACCAGGCTCCAGCCGCCTTGCGGCGCGTGACCCACGCAGTCTTCATCGAGCCCATCGGCCGGGTCGGATCAAGGTCCCATACTTTGACGGTTTCATATAAGTGCCCATCCTCTCCGTCGAATCCATAGCGTTCAGAAGCGAAAACATAATGATCTGGTTGCGGATTCGAGAAACGCGCGTGCCATTCGAGCAAGATTTCATAAGCTTCGTCATTGAGGGGTATCACCCGGCCTTGGCCGCCTTTGGTCTTCGATTTGCCCACGGTAACCTATATTTGCCAAGGTGCTTGATACGGCATGGAGCGAGAGTCGGAGGGTTTACGTGGCAGGGACATATCGCGCAGTGATGTTGACAAAGAAGGGCGGACCTGAAGTTCTCCAAGTCGTTGAATTGCCGATTGAGCCCCCTGGCCCAGGACAGTTGCGCGTGCGGGTGCGTGCTGCCGGGGTAGGCTCGACCGACTTGATCATGTTGACCGGAAGCTATCTGTACGCGCCGAAGATACCGTTCGTGCCCGGTTACGAGGTCGCCGGCGTCGTCGATGCGATTGGCGCTGGTGTCACCGGGTTCGAAATAGGCGAGCGTGTGGCGGCGCTTACCGTATACGGAAGCTTTGCGGAACTGCTTATACGAGAGGCGGAACACTTCCTTCCGATCCCCGAGGGAGTCTCCGACCGCGATGCAGCCGCGGTGATCCTGAACTATGTGACGGCGTGGCAAATGATTCATCGTGTGGCAAAGGTGCAGCCCGGCCGGACCGCCCTTGTCACGGGCGCAGCTGGCGGTGTGGGCACGGCCGCTCTGCAATTGTTACGGCTGGCGGGAGTGAAGACTTACGGTGCCGCGTCGGCGCCCAAACATGACCTCTTGCGCTCGCTCGGCGCCGTCCCCATCGACTATCGCACGGGTTCGATTGATCGCCTCATGCGTGCCATGGAACCTGCGGGTGTCGATTATGCATTCGACGCCGTCGGCGGCGCCAACACCAGTCGTTGCATGGGCGCGCTTCGGCACGGCGGGACCTTGGTCGGCTTCGGTTTCATGGGCGCATCCACGAAACTTTCCCAACTCGCCATGTTCGCGAATATTTTCATTGGCGCGCGCCTGCGCCGTCGCGTGGGCACGTTCTACGGCATCACGATGCTGTACCGGAAGAACCCACAGCCGCTGCGCGAGGATCTGCCCAAGATTTTCGCGCTCCTTGCGGCAAAGAAGATCGATCCCCTGCTTCAAACCACCTTACCGCTGGTTGAGGCGAGACAAGCGATCGAACTTCTGGCATCCGGTTCCGCGGAAGGCAAGATCGTGCTCACTAATGGCTGATTCGGTGAGACGACTATGCATGGGGAGGATGATCAGCACTAGCACGATGGTCGGAGACGCGTACCACGCCACTGACTTCCTGGTGGATCGTCGGCGATCGTATGTTGGCGGCTCTTTCTCAATCTCTAGTGCCGTATCCACACTGCTCCGCATTCGAAGCAACGCCCACCGCTGAAATCTCTGCCTGCGGAGCACTGTCGATACGGCACTAGAGATTTGGCATTAAGCGATCCGGTCTCTATATTCGAGTGGAACGCCTCAATCTCTGCGTCGATAAGCTCGAGGATAGTCGGTATTCAGCTATTCTCCTTGATAGATTCGATCTGGCTCTGAGCGCCTAGGCACCTGGACGTGGCGAGCCGGCCGAAGCGACTGCAGAAGCGGAACTCCCTATTACGGATGAATTCGGCAGCAGGAGATGAGCACCAAGTCGCCACACGCAATCTTCACTGAAAGGTTCGATGGCGATCATCATTTGCGCGTCAGCGGACAGAACTGCTGCCGTCTATCTAGACGAAGTCGCAACCAAGAACTTGAGAAAGGAATAGACATGTCGAGCGTGCGAGTCGCCGGATTTGGGGTCTCTTTGGACGGTTTCGGCGCCGGGCCCGAACAGAGCCTGACCGATCCGCTCGGAAAGCGAGGAGCGGATCTCTTTCAGTGGTACTTTCATACGCGGACCTTCTGTTCAATGGTCGGGCAAAAGGGTGGATCGGTTGGGGACATCGACGATGTATTTGCTTCTCAGGCAATGGAAAACTTTGGTGCGTTCATCCTCGGACGCAATATGTTCGGCCCCGTACGTGGTCCCTGGCCCGACCATTCATGGAGGGGCTGGTGGGGCGACAATCCGCCGTATCATGCGCCGACCTTCGTCCTGACTCACTATGAACGTGAGCCCATCGTCATGGAAGGGGGAACAACCTTCTACTTTGTTACTGGCGGGATCGAGGAAGCACTGGATCGCGCGAAGAAAGCTGCAGGAACGAAAGACATCAAGATTGGAGGCGGGATATCGACGGTGCGACAGTATCTGCAGGCTGGATTAATCGACTCGCTTCACATCGCGTCGGTGCCCATTCTTCTGGGCGTGGGTGAAGCACTGTTCCATGGATTGGATCTGCGGGGACTTGGGTTTTCCGTCACCGACCATAAGATTTCGGAATATGCGACTCACCTTACCTTGGACAAGGGGTGAGGGCGAAACTATCACAGCCTCGTTACACCTGAACGACGTGCGATGAGGCCGTACCGGAAACAATTGTGAAGTTGCCCAGCATTCAGCAATCAGGCCGTTTTGGTCCTCAACTGTTGGCTTCGACCTATGCGCGCTTCCCGACTGGTCAAGCCTCAAAATGCGCATTGGCGATTTGCACGTCAACTGAATGAGTTCTAGTAGCCCAATATGTAGGTAACGATGGAACGCCGGGAGCAGGTGCTGCGTAGGTACTGGAACAGGAGTGGGACAGCCCTATGTCTCGTCGCACTTGTCTAGCTGGTTCTGTGCTGCTCGCCTTCCTCGCGGTTCCCCTTTATTCGCAGAGCTTAGCCGTCTGGAGAGACCCATCACCCCACACTACGCGATTTGTAACCGTAGACAAGGATGTTCGGTTGGAGGTGCTCGATTGGGGCGGTTCTGGCAGGCCGATTGTTCTACTGGCCGGGGGCGGCAATACGGCTCACATTTTCGACGATTTCGCGCCGAAGCTCACGGCTCACTACCATGTCTACGGCATTACCCGGCGTGGGTTCGGTGCCTCCGGATATTCAGCAACGGATCACCCGGCAGATCTCCTCGGCGATGATGTGGTGGCGGTGCTTGATGCGCTCAATCTGAAGAGACCGATCCTCGTGGGACACTCGATCGCTGGGGTGGAATTGAGTTCAGTTGCAAATAGCCATCCGAACCGAGTTGCGGGACTGGTCTACCTGGATGCCGCGTATTCTTATGCTTTTGACAACGGCAAAGGGGCGAGTATTCTGGAAATCCAGAAACTTCAAGGACCTCAACCTCCGCCACCGAGTCAAACGGATTTGGCCAGTTTCAGCGCCTTGCAGAAATACTATGAGCGAGTGAACGGATTCCTCTTTCCCGAAGCAGAACTTCGCGCGCAGAGGGTATCCACTCCTGACGGAGGTGTGGGAAAACAACGTGATCTTCCCGGCACCGCCCTCTTCATGCCGCTTATGACAAGCACGAAGAAATACAGCACTATTCCGGTACCTGCGCTTGTTATCTTCGCAAACCCACACAGCCAAGGAATCTGGGTCGACGAGAGTACAGATCCTTCGGTGCAATCCGCTGCCATGAGTTATTGCGCCGCACTAGAAGCTTTAACTAAGAGGCAGGAGAAGTCGGTGGAAAATGGAGTGTCCACGGCGCATGTGATTACGCTGCCAGATGCCAATCACTATGTATTTCTGTCAAACGAGGCCGAGGTGCTGAAGGACATAGATTCGTTTCTCGCTAGTCTGCATTAGCTCCATAGCTCTGCGATGCACGATGGACCAGTCCGGTTCTCAAAGAACTTCATTCCAATTCTCAATTGACGCGTTAACAAGCCAACGCACTCCTCCAGCATTGCGACATCTCGAAACGGGCATTGGCGATTCAGATAGGCCGCCCACCCAGCTACAATTTCCCCCGTGACTAGAGAACGTTGGGCTCAGATAGGAATCACCACTCAATTCCTTATCATCGTCAGGACACTAGGTGAGGTCTTCCGGCTTAAGCACGTCCATGGCACCAACTTCACGGCCGCAGTCGCTATGCCGTATGTCGGCGGCGCTTTGATAGCAGTTTGCTTCTGCTGGGCAGGCGTGGCCTTGTACTTCTTTCGACGCTATGCGCTGTCCTTATGGATCGCGCTAGCGGCCGTAATCATTCTGCTGGTGTACAAAATTGCCGTGATCGGCTGGTAATGGGGGCTCACTTAGACGATTGAGCCGAAGCCGAGCAGACCGCCCCCGGTCAATCAGTGCGTTGGCGATTATGCGTAAACGCAGACCATCATGGACGACATAGGCGTTTCCCAATACCTATCCTCTCGTAGGAGTCTGCGTCTGCTTCAGTGAGCGATTTGCCCTTGATCGTCACAGCTGAGCCCAATTTCCGAATCCGTCTTACAGAGAGCTGGCTGCTGCGCATTGACACGGCGGATACACCTTGACCTTCTACATCTAGAGATGTATATGTAGAAGTCATAGGCATGAAGAAAACAGACGACAGGTTTGACCTTCCGCAAGGCACGCTCGACCTTCTCATCATGAGGGTCGTTGCGCTTGGACCCATTCACGGCTATGCTATCGCACAAAGAATCCAGCAGATCTCGCGCGACGCACTCCAGGTCCAGCAGGGATCTCTCTATCCCGCTCTTCATCGCCTCGAATATAAAAAGTTCCTCAGCTCTCGCTGGAAGCCCTCCGAGACTGGCCGGGAAGCCAAGTTCTACGAGCTTACTCCCAAGGGACGAACCCATCTCAAGGTTGAAACCGAAAACTGGACGCGTCTGACCGACTTAGTGAGCCTCATTCTCGAGGGAACCCTGGAGGGAATCTGATGGGATGGCTACGGAGACTTTTCTCGCGCGAACGATTGGAGGCCGATCTGGACAAGGAGCTGCGCTTCCACTTCGAATCTCAGGTCGCCGATAAGGTTCGTTCCGGCGTACCGGAGAGCGAAGCCCGTCGGCTCACACGAATGGATTTTGGGGGGATCGAGCAGATTAAGGAAGACTGCCGCGATCAACGCGGAACCATGTGGCTTGAGTCGCTATTGCAGGATGTTCGCTACGCTCTTCGCTTGTTGCGTAAAGCTCCCGGCTTTACGCTGGCGGCGGTACTGACACTGGCGCTGGGCATCGGTGCAACCACGGCGATCTTTACGCTCCTGCAGCAGGTGATGTTGCAATCGCTGCCGGTCTCCAGACCGGATCAGCTTTGGCGCATTGGCGATCAGGCGCGATGCTGCAATTGGTATGGATACAGCCAAAACGGCGACGGCGAGCGGGGCGATTGGAGTCTCCTTCCATGGGAGGCATACAAGGTATTCCGTGCAGACACGCGGGTATTTCAGGATCTGGCGGCGCTCCAGGCAGGCAATATGCCGCTGGCAGTGCGCCGCGCCGGCACGTCGGGACCGCCGGACAATGCCAATGGCCAGTATGTCTCCGGAAACTTCTTTCAGACCCTGGGGGTATCGGCGTGGCGCGGCAGGCTGTTGATCGACGCCGACGACCAGGAGGGTGCGCCGCCGGTCGCAGTGATGAGCTTCCATGCCTGGCGAGAGAAGTACGGCTCCGATCCTTCGGTGGTGGGATCCACATACCAGATCAACGGCCACGCGTTCACGATCATCGGCGTGGCCCCGGCAGGTTTCGCCGGGGCGAAGATGTGGCACTGGGGCATGCCGGATATCTGGATGCCGTTGACCTCCGAACCCTTGCTGTTCGGGACAACGGCGCGGATCAAAGACACGCGGGTCGATTGGCTGGAATCGATCGGACGTGTGCGCCCTGGCACGAGTCCGACGGTGCTTCAAGCGCGGCTTGAGGGCGAATTGCACGGCTGGCTGGCCAGCCACCTCGCGGATATGAATCCGCAGGAAAAGGCCGTGTGGCAGAAGCAGACGCTCCGCGTGTCGCCCGGCGGCGCCGGTTTCTCCGGTTTGCGCAGAGATTACAGCAAGGGCCTGATACTGCTCATGATCACAGCCTGCTGCGTGCTGTTGCTGGCCTGTGCCAACATAGCCAATTTGCTGCTGGCTCGCGGATTGAAGAGCCGGCAGCAGACGGCAGTCCGCGTGGCGCTGGGTGCATCACGCCAGCGCCTGGTGCGGAACGCGCTTCTGGAAAGCGTTACGCTGTCTCTGATCGGTGGCGCGGCTGGTGTGGCCGTGGCCTGGGCTGGCGCACGGCTGATCCTGTATCTCGCTTTCCACACGCAGGAACAACGCACCTGGATTCCGGTGCAGGCTACGCCCTCAACGCTGGTTCTGCTGTTCGCACTGGGAGTTGCCGTAATCACCGGAGTGATCTTCGGGATCGCGCCCGCATGGATGACTTCTCACGCGGAGCCGGTTGAGGCAATGCGCGGCGCCAATCTCGCGGTGGGAGGCGGCCGCCACTGGACGCAGAATACGCTGGTCATTGCGCAGGCAGCGGTATCGCTGGTGCTTCTAAGTGTGGCCGCGATGCTGGGCGGAAGCCTGCGCAACCTGGAGCACCAGAACTTCGGCTTCGATCCGGATGGCCGGTACCTCATTTCCATCAATAGTCCTCTGCTTTCGAACCACAGGCAGGAGCAACTACCCCTGCTCTATCGTGCGATTCAGGACCGGCTCAGCGCCATTCCCGGGGTGCGCGGGGTCAGCTCCGCGACCTATGCGCCCATGAGCGGCAACCAGTGGGGCCATGATATTCGGGTTCAGGGCAAACCAGAGCCTGGGCCGAAGGACGATGTGTCAGCCGACTGGACCCGCATAACCCCCGGGTTCTTCGATACGATCGGCGCCCGAATGCCGGCGGGCCGCCCCATCAGTGAAGATGACAACGCGAATGCACGGCACGTGGCCGTCATCAACCAAGCCTTTGCCAAGAAGTTTTTTGGCAACCAGAATCCTATCGGCCAGCACTTCGGTCCGGGTCCTATACAGAACTCGGGAACCTACGAGATTGTGGGCGTCGTCCAGAACATCCACTACGTGACTTGGGGCTTCAGAGATCCAGCCCGGGCCATGTACTACATCCCCGAGGCGCAAACCGTCCACTTCGTTCAGACGGATCTCCAGAGCGACGAGCTTTGGTCGCAGAACCTGTACAACATCGCGATCTGGGTGCCGGGGCATCCGGCGAACATTCTCACGCAGGTGAAGGAAGCTCTGGCGGAAGTCGATCCGAATCTAGTGATATATGACGTTCAGGCGTATTCGAGAATAATTCAGGGAACCTTCGACCAGCAGAATATGATCGCCAGCCTTACGTGGCTGTTTGGCGCTGTTGGCCTTGTGCTGGCTGCGGTTGGCATCTACGGCGTGACCGCATATGGCGTGGAGCAACGCAGGAGCGAAATTGGCGTGCGCATGGCGCTGGGCGCCGATCGCGGCTCAGTGGTCGCTATGGTGCTGCGCGAGGCATTCTGGCAGGTCGGCATCGGACTGGGAATCGGCATTCCGGCAGCGATTGGGGCGGGATATCTCATGGCCAGCCAACTCTTCGGGATTGCGCCGTGGAATCCATTGCTGTTGGCAGGTACCACTGTGCTTCTCGGATCGGCGGCGCTGGTCGCCGCCGTAATCCCAGGGCGTAAGGCAGCCAGCACCGACCCAATGCAGGCACTGCGTAGCGAATGGTCCACGCGGGAATAATCCAGATCAACGGCAGACGGAAAATGGCGATTGAAGAAGTGTTCGGCGACGACCGACGGTGCGCAGTTTAAAAAGCTCTCGAACCCTGCCGATTCACCCACCGTGATGCACGGTAAGTACTAAAATGTCGGCCCGGATCCAGTAATTCGGAAGTGCGGTACCGCGGAAGGCTGCGGCGTTTTGCCGGTACCCAACCAGAAAGTATTTACTTCTATATAACTGACGAGTGGACGACAACTCGCCCGCGACTATGAGAATGCTTTTTCCGGGCCGAGCGTCAGCCGTACGCGAGGTCGGTGCTCTGTCCGACCTCTATAAGATATCCGTCAGGATCGCGGATGTAGCAGCGCGTCTCGCCGTACTTGGGGATCGGCTCCGTGATGAACTCTGCTCCTCGCCTTTTCCATAATTCATAGCACGCTTGAATATCCGCAACGCGGAAATTCATAAAGCTGTTGATGTGATTCGGGTCGGGGACGCTGAGCGTTACCGTCGGCTTGTCCGGGGTTGGCCCGCCTCCAACGTTCAGAATCATCCAGATATTCGCAAGCTGAAGGTACCCAGGCGCGTTGCCGTCACCCAGGCTCAGAATGCGAGCGCCGAAGACCTTTTCGTAGTAGCGAGCCGATCGCTCGATGTCGGCGACGGTGAGAAAATGCGCGATGCTGATCCCCTCTCGCGGGGGCATCTCATAGCTCTTCTGTTCGATTTGTACGCTGCTCATTGACGACTCCAATTCCGATAAACAGTGCTCATCCGCTGATCAGCTGTTGATGTGGGTTATGGCTGCGGGAATCCGAACATCAACCACGACTGATTGGCTACCCAATGCGGATAGTGCTCCGTCATCTGATCGAACAGCTCCTGGTCGGATGTCGCGGTTTTCTGTAGCCGATCAAAATCTTGCAAGTAACGCTTGGTGTCTTGGATCGTCGAGGGAGAGTCGGGCGCGCCAGGCTTCTTGTGACCGGCAACAACAATCGCTGGCTTCAGCGCCGCTAACCGGTCTAGCGCCGCAATCCAATTCTTTCGGCTCTCGGGGGTGGTGTCGCCGACGTACATGCGGCATTGGTTGTACACAACGTCACCAGCGACGATCAGGCCAATTGATGGAACGTGTAGAGACGTCGAATCGGGACAATCGGTGCGGCCCTGCTCGATGATGCGCAATTCGTGGCCCTCAAGCGTGAAGCTGTCGCGCTCATAGGGCTCAGGTGAGACCAACTTCGTCGGCACTTGCCCAGGAAACAATTGGCGGGCGAATTGGCTCAGCGGAGGAACAAACGACGACTGCATGGCCTCCACCGTCTTCGGCGTTGCTATCGCCCGAGCGCCTGGGAAACGGTCGAGGAGAACGCTCAGACCGTAGAAGTGGTCGAAATGGCCGTGCGTTATATAGATGGTCTGCAGGTTGCGATTGTGCAATGCAACCCAATCCGCGAGAGCCTCCGCCTCAGCCACTGTCCCCATTGCGTCCACCAGTACCGCGTCGTGCTCGCCGAAGATCAACGTCGAGGTGATCGGGTCAAAGCCGAGCGGCTCGCCGAAGGGCCTTGGCCGCTCGCCGACCATAGCCTTCCCCGGGGCGGTAAAAATGTTCACGCTAAGCGTGTTCGACGCGACAGGCGCGGTCACGCGCGTGGTCTCTTTCAGTCCATTTGTCGCGTCCATTTGTACTCCCTTCGATGTCGGAGCGAGCGGCCGTTCAAGGCGAGATTAGCAGAAGCGCGACGACGAATCCATTGGACGAACGAATCAAACGATACCAGAGTATTGGTTGGACGTTGCGGTCAGGAACGGTCGTCGTTATATCCAAACAGGCGCCGCTCGATCTGCTGTGGGGGAAATGCTATGAAGAAGATGACGGCTCCGATTCCGTTTGCTGGTTCTCGGCTCGACCAAACGCGTCATGTCTCCGCTTTCTTCAACAGCGCCGATGAAGAATATCGAGTTCGCTCCCATGGGGCTGCTGGGAACATCTGGTGTCCCAACAAGATCAGCGAGACTCTCAAACTGCGCTAGGACAGGTTGTGATCTTCGTCAAAAAGCCGACGTGGTGGCAACCTCACGTCGCTGGTGAACTCAGCTTTAGGGGCACCCTACGCATCCTTGACTGTGAGAATTCACGAGTTCTGATGTGTCACCGCCCACCCGGCAACCGCCCACCCGGCAACCGCCCACTCGGCACCGCCCACTCGGCACCGCCCAACCGGCAATTACTACTTAATTAATAGCTTACGGGCTAAAATGCAAAATTGTTTCGTTCAAGTCGGCTAGGCTCCAGTAATGCGCAAATAGCATACCGCGGAAGGCGAGAACGTTTATAAGGACTAACGAGGAGCGTCTCTGCTCCTTGTGGCACGTGCGCGGAACAGTCCATCGCCACTTGATGGGCGAACCGAACCGGCTCTTGGCTCTTTAGCCAAGTGAAAGAGCGCTTGTCGAAACAGAGAAATTGCTTTTTTTTCTGAATCGCGATACGTGTTGTAACACTCATATACGTGTTGTAACACTCACTGCTTGCCGGAAACCCGGGAGCACAAAGGAGAACCAAAATGAACGTCGTACTCTATGGAGCCACTGGGAACTCAGGCCAACGGATTTTGAAGGAACTCACCAATCGCGGACATCATGTTACGGCGGTCGCCCGTGACACCTCGACGATCCCCTCGACCATAAAAGCCGTCAAGGACGACTTAAGTAGCGTAGAGGCGATCGCCTCCATCATCGCCGGTGCGGATGTTGTGGTCAGCGCCTACGCTCCCCCTAAAGACAATACCGACGCACTGCTCGGCGTCACCGAGCGGCAGATCGCCGCAGTGAAGAAGGCTGTCACGGCGCGCCTGATCGTCGTCGGAGGTGCCGGACTGCTTGAGGTTGCGCCCGGCGTCACACTTATTGCCTCGGGTTATTTACCCGAAGCATACCTCCCCATAGCTAAGTCACACGAAAAGGCTCTCGGCATCTTCAAAGCGTCTGACATCAACTGGACCTACTTCAGCCCTGCCGGTTACTTCGAGGCAGGCGAGCGAACGGGCAAGTTCCGGCTGGGTGCTACCAACCTGATCGCCAACGAGAAGGGGGACAGCCGCATTTCCTTTGAGGACTACGCCGTCGCCTTGGTAGATGAGATCGAGACACCGGCTCATGAGCGTGGCCAGTTGTCCATCGGCTACTAAGAGTAAGGTCACACTTCTGCTTGTGCTCGATTCGAGTGAGACTGCTTTGACTTCGGTTCGGTGGCGCAACCCGTCGGCAGCCTCACTCGCCTGTAAGGGGGATCGTCAACTTTGGGTGTGGCTTTGAAAGAATGACTTATGGCGATTACCAGCAAATCTCCTTTGGCCGTAACGCTGAAGCAAAACCGGCCTTTTGTCTCTTTGCAGCAGGAAGCATTCCTGAGCATCTTACGCACTGCCTCGGAGCTGTCGAACACTGCCGACAAATTGCTGCGCCAATTCGACATCACTCAGCAGCAGTACAACGTTCTTCGCATTCTGCGGGGAGCTGGGACGAAGGGTCTTTGCAGGAACGAGATCTCTGCACGCATGGTAGCAGCGGCGCCTGATATGTCTCGCCTGTTGGACCGCATGGAGAAGTCCGGTTGGATCACTCGAGAGAGGGCTGAGGATGATCGGAGGCAGGTGTCGACCTTCATCACCAATTCAGGCAAGAAGCTGCTCACGATCATCGAGGGTCCAGTTCACGAACAGACTCATCGACTGTTTGAAGGTGTAAAGTCCACCGATCTCAAAATGCTAGTCGACGTGCTGGCACAAATCAGAAGCCGTCGTCCCAAACTCTCCTGAAAGAACAACCGAACCGGAACCTTGGACTTACCTGCATGAAGAAAATTGCCTTTCTCTCGTTCGGCCATTGGACGGCCTCGCCGCAGTCACAAACGCAGTCGGCAGCTGATACGCTCCTGCAATCCATCGACCTCGCGGCGGAGGCCGAGCGCCTGGGGATGGACGGAGCCTACTTCCGTATTCATCACTTCGCCCGACAACTGGCATCACCATTCCCGCTGCTCGCGGCAGTCGGTGCTAAAACGCGAAAGATTGAAATTGGCACGGCAGTGATCGACATGCGGTATGAGAATCCGCATTACATGGCGGAGGATGCCGGCGCTGCGGACCTCATCGCTGGCGGCCGCCTGCAGTTGGGAATCAGCCGCGGTTCGCCCGAGCAAGTGATCGATGGGTGGGGCTATTTTGGCTATACCCCGCATGAAGGCGAGAGCGATGCAGACATGGGCCGACACCACGCCAAAGAGTTTTTCGAACTGCTACGCGGCAAGGGATTCGCTCAACCGAACCCACGTCCGATGTTTCCCAATCCACCGGGTCTGTTGCGTCTCGAGCCCTACTCCGAAGGACTGCGTGATCGGATCTGGTGGGGTGCGGGTTCCAATGCGACCGCTGTCTGGGCTGCCAGGCTTGGAATGAACCTGCAATCTTCGACCCTCAAATTCGATGAGACCGGCGAGCCGTTCCATATCCAACAAGCCGCCCAGATTCGTGCCTTTCGCGCGGCCTGGAAAGAGGCTGGCCACTCTCGCACTCCGCGCGTTTCCGTCAGCCGCAGTATCTTCGCATTGATCGACGACCGTGATCGCGCCTATTTCGGACGAGGAGGTCAGGAAGAGGACAAGATCGGATTCATTGACGGAAACAGACAGGCAGTCTTCGGTCGTGGCTACGCTGCAGAACCGGATGCTCTCATTGAGGAACTAAGGAAAGACGAGGCGATCACCGAGGCCGATACGCTACTGCTGACGGTTCCAAATCAACTCGGTGTCGCCTACAATGCGCACGTTCTGGAAGCCATTCTGACTACTGTCGCCCCAGCTCTCGGTTGGCGATAAGTCGCCGAGACGAATAAATCCCGTTTACAGACAGCTGCATGAGGACTTGGTCGGGTATTTCCGTCGGAACAGCCTGATATCTCCCAGTTCCCCGCGAACCTATGATCATGCGATCAGAGAAATTCATCGAGTGCTATTGCTCGGAACCCAGACTCGCATTCAACAAGACTGTGGTCACGCGGTACCGAGTCTCCTTGGAGCAGCGTCATTACGCTTGAACCACTATCAACTTGCGACTCGCTGCAGTCCGGAGGTTGGCTTAGCCCTCAGATTGCTGTAAATCGGAGGCTGATCGAAAAGACCGAACCTTGGCCTAACTGGCTGACGACCTCGATGGTGCCTCCGTGCGCTCCCACAATCGCCTTCGCGATTGGCAGGCCCATGCCTGCTCCAGGCGCCGTGTAACCTTGGCGTCCGCCACGGTAAAACTTGTCGAAGATCAATGTTTGTTCGAGAGAATCTATTCCAATACCCCGGTCAGCGACGCTGATGACGAGCCGGTCGGACTTTACTTCGGCAGTTACTCTTATAGGAGTTCCCGGATCAGAATATTTGCCGGCATTGTCCAGCAGATGCATCAGCACTTCACGAATGCGCTGGGAATCGATACGTACCGTTGGCAGGTCCGAAGGTACCTGAATCTCCACGGGGTGCTTCTCAAGCGACGCCTTCGCGTCCTCCAATGCCAGCTGGAGCACCTCTTGGATAGAACGCAGATGCAGGTCGAGTTTGAACATGCCGGCATCCAGCTGGCGCATTTCCGCCGCTTCTGCTACGAGTCGATTCAGCTGATCAGTTTCTTTGTCAATAGCAGTAAGCAGCTCCCGCTTGCCGTGGTCGCTAGGTGCGGCGTCGGACAAGAGCGTTGTGACGTTGGCTTTGATCGCGGTAAGCGGTGTGCGAAACTCATGCGTCACTGAATCCAGCAAGGCTGATCGCAGACGCTCGTTCTCCTGCATAGCATGATTCTTGCTCAGAGCCTCGAGAGCACGGACGCGCTCGATTGACAAACCCGCGAGGCTTCCAATCGCATCCAAAGTCCCACGCGACAGATCGTATCCTGTAACACCAAGCGCTCCGACAATGCGCACGCCCAGGCGCAGAGGTACATACGCGGTTGCTGCGTGCACACTGGGTTCCCCACGCAAGAGGGTTATGCGCAACAGGCTTTCGTCCACCTCGGCATCGGGCGAAGAGCGGTAAACCGCAGGATGGTCCGCCGCCATCATGGAGACGCTGCGAATAGCGAAGGTCTCCTGCACGTAGAGTGGCAAGGCATTCAGGAGTTCGAGCTCATTCTCTGAGGCCAGGAGCCGCTGGCTCAAGTCGTAAAGCTGTTCCACTTCGCGGCGCCGTTGTTGTGCCGTTTCGGCATCACGCCGTGCGTGTTCCGCCAGATTGCTGGCCACGAGTGCGGTTATCAGAAAAGCGAAGAGTGCGACCCAGTTTTGCGGATCCGCAATGGTAAAGGTTCCGATCGGAGGAAGGAAGTAAAAATTGAAGGCAGCTGTCGCCCCCAAGGCCAGAACTATCGCATAACGCAGACCCCAATAGGCTGAGACGAGAAGGACCGCTACCAAAAACGTCAACGCAACGGTCGTTGGATTTACATGCAACCGAAAATCGGTCGCCGTAATGACGCCAATAGCTGCGACAACAAGGCCAAAACGGACAGCCTGCGTTCGAGCATGGCTTCGCACATCTGTATTGTACGATGGGGGTTACGGTGACGCGGTGAACGACCGGGGCGTGGTGGCCAAGACGTCTGAGGAGTGGTTGACCGAGGTATCCCCTGAGAAATCCAGAGGCACTTTCAAGCTATTTCTCGGCTACGCCCCAGGTGTTGGGAAAACCTACAGCATGTTAAGCGAGGCCATTCGCCGTGCGAGCCGCGGCGAAGATGTTGCCATCGGCATAGTGGAGAGCCACGGCCGCAAGGCTGTCTCGGAACTGGCGAGCAGGATCGATCGAATTCCGCTCCGCAGACTCGACTTTAAGGGGACAGTGTTTGAAGAAATGGATGTGGACGCCATCCTCGCCCGCAAGCCAAGTGTCGTGCTGGTTGACGAACTGGCGCATTCGAACATCGACGGCAGCCGGCACACCAAGCGATTTGAAGATTTAATGGACCTGCTCGAGGCCAGGATCGATGTTCTTTCCACTATGAACGTCCAGCATATTGAAAGCTTGGGCCCGACCGTGTTGCAAATTACAGGAGTTCAGGTCCACGAAACGGTCCCGGACTGGGTGATGCAACGCGTTGATGAGGTCCAGCTCGTGGACCTGACGCTTCAAGCCCTGAAAGAGCGCATGTCGCGAGGCGACATTTACCCAGTGGACCGTGTAGAACGAGCGCTTTCTCACTTTTTCAGGCCAGGGAATCTGATTGCACTGCGTGAGTTGGCGCTCCGCCAGGTCACGCAAGTGGTCGACCACAGCCTCGACGCTTATCTCACAAAGGATGGCGCCCAATCGGCGAAGGGCGTGCTTGAGCGAATAGGTGTATGCATTAATGCGAATCCCGCAGGCCAATATCTGATTGCGCGCGGCTCGCGGCTGGCTCGGGCTATGGGCGGCGAGTTGTACGTTTTCTACATCGATCTAGGCAAAAAACTGGACCCGGATGAATGGAAGAGCTTGACGGCGAATCTTCAGTTTGCAGAGAGCCTCAGTGCTCATGTGGTGCGGGCATCGGGGAGCAGGCTGATCGAGGGTATTCGCGAATTTACTCGTGAATATCACATCACGCAAGTGATCGTCGGGCGGTCCGTACGTGCTGGCTGGCGGTGGTTTCCGTACCTCTCCTCCATCCATGGACTCCTTCGCGATTCCCCGACACTAGATGTTCACATCGTGACCCAAGAACCCCACAGCTAACAGCCGGCTTCGCATTCTCAGCATCGATTGCGCATAGTCTCTCTCGTTTCCGAGGTGACTTCTCATTTCACTTATCGTTAACTTCACAGGATTTCTTGTGCGCTGTTGTGCGACGCTCGACCGTCGCTTGGTGCTGAATCGCCAAGTCACTCCTCGAGGGACCGATTAGTCCTGATAGTCGGCTTCTCGTGAGTGATCCGGCAGACTCCGGATGGCGAGCCAGTGGAAAGTTTTTATGAATCGTATATCAGGCTCGCCGAGGTAAGGTGCCGCAGCTGAGTACCGTGTCGTATCTGGAATGGTATTTTTGCGTTCCGTCATCTCACTCGTCGATACCACTTGGATTAAGCTGGTTGGAGACTTGGACGATTCGAAAACAGCGATCCGATCAATCCATTCCTCGATCGAGCAGTGTCATTGCGGGTGGAGACGAGGTTGAGTATCAGGAAAAATCTAGCAACTATCGCGAACAGAGTCAGTGGCCGTTCGGGCCTTGCACGCGCATCGTTGCTATTAATTTTGAGCTTCTCCGCGCTGAGCGCTAATGCACAAGTTGAGTATGTAGATCCGACCGTCGGCAGTGTCGGCATACTCCTGGTGCCGACACGCCCTGCAGTGTACCTTCCCAACAGTATGGTTCGCATGTATCCGATCCGCGCCGACGCCTTTTCGGATCAGATTGATTCCTTCCCTCTCACCATCAGTTCGCACCGCATCGATGAGTTGTTCAGCATCATGCCCGGTGAGGCCGGTAGCCCTGCCGCCTACGATCAGGAAAAGACCACTCCGTATTACTATTCCGCCCGCTTCGACGAATCGCTGATCCAGACTGAGTTCTCCCCGACCGAGCGCTGCGGATACTTCCGCTTTACCTTTCCACACAACGATGCCTTCGTGTCTTTGTCCAACCGTCAGCCGGGAAAGTTGGAGCCGCAAGAGAATACTGCGGTCAGCGGCGAAGAGCGATTCAGCGGCATGAAGGCGTACGTGTACGGCGAGTTCAACAAGCCGGTCACGTTCAATGTCGAGGTCAAAGGGGATGAAAGCCGCATCATCGCCTCACGCAAGGGGAGCCACCAACTCGACTTCCGCTACGGCATCTCCTTCATCAGTGTCGAGCAGGCTCGTAAAAACCTACGCCGGGAGATTCCAGCCTGGGGAATGGAGCCTGTCAAAGAAGCTGCAGAGGCACGATGGAATAACACCCTTGGCCGCATCGCTGTAGAAGGAGGAACCGAAGCCCAGCGCCGAGTCTTTTACACTGCGCTCTACCGCTCCTTCGAACGCATGATCAACATTACCGAAGATGGCCAGTATTACAGTGGTTTCGATCATCGGGTACATCAGGACACACGCTCCTTTTACGTCGATAACTGGCTGTGGGATACTTACCGCGCACTGGAGCCCCTCCAAACCCTGCTCAGTCCCGATGTCGAGGCGGACAAGATCCAGTCCTATGTCCGCATGTATCAGCAGTCGGGAGTGATGCCAACCTTCGCCCTCGTATCTGGTCCTTATGCCTGCATGAATGGCAATCATTCTGCCGCATGGTTCGCGGACGCATGGTTCAAAGGCGTGCGCAACTTTGATCTCCCAACCGCATACGAGGGCGTGCGCAAACGGTCTCTCGAGGTCACCTTGCTTCCGTGGCGCCTGAATCCAAGGGGCCCCCTTGATGAGTTTTACGCGGCCCACGGCTATATGCCCGCTCTGCAGCCTGGAGAAAAGGAAACCGATCCGCTTGTCCATCCTTTTGAGAAGCGCCAGCCCGTGCCCGTCACCCTGGAGAATAGCTTCGATGATTGGAACATCGCCCATCTGGCGCGCGTTCTCAAGAGGCCGGAGGACGAGAAGCTTTTCCTTCAGCGTGCTGCAAACTATAAGAATCTCTTTCGTGCGGACAAGGGGCTCGTGTGGCCCAAGGACTCGCAAGGAAGGTGGATCGAACCGCTTGATCCCAAGTTCGATGGTGGTATGGGTGGACGCGATTTCTACGACGAGAACAACGGCTACACCTACACCTGGGACGTCATGCACGACATCGCCGGCCTGACCGCATTGATGGGTGGCCCCGCCCGGGCCGAAGCCAATCTGGACCAGCTCTTCCGCGAGCCTCTTGGCCGTTCGAAATATGAGTTCCAGGCTAAGTTCCCGGATTCAACATCGATGGTCGGACAGTTTTCCATGGGCAATGAGCCCAGCCTCGCCATCCCCTATATCTACAACCGCCTCGGCGCACCCTGGAAAACCCAGAAGCGCATTCGCATGCTACTTGACTCGTTCTTCACGGATACTGTGCAGGGCATTCCCGGAGACGAAGACGGTGGCGGCCTTAGCGCGTTCGTGGTCTTTTCGATGCTTGGTTTCTATCCAACTACGGCCGGAGTTCCGACGTACGACGTAGGCAGCCCGATCTTCAACAAGGCGACCATTCATCTCGAGAATGGCAAGGATCTGGTCATTCTGGCCGAGCACACCTCCCATGAAAACAAGTATGTGCAGAGCATCCGCTTGAACGGAAAGCCCCTCAACCAGGTATGGTTTCGTCACGCGGAGATTGTCGGCGGGGGAACGCTGGAACTAACTATGGGTGACAAGCCGAACACAACGTTGGGTTCACAACCGTCTTCGTTTCCGCCTGCATCGCTGCAGCTTGACCCTGAAAATTTCGAGTGAATTCGACCCTAGCTAGGCCTATGAACTTCTCAATCGAAGCTTGATTGGAGAATTACTTCGCTGGTTGAACCTGTACCGGCAATTCTGTTCCCGCCACAACCCCGCGTTGGCACCAGTGGCGAGAGATCCTCTGTCTTTCTAAGCCTTAGGGACGAGATGGACGTTCTGAGGACCTATTCCTTTCGTTCCTCGGCGGCACGCTCCCAAAGGAGAGGAGGATTCTATGGAGGCTCTCTAATGATCTCCCGAACTCTGCTCGGGCTATGCGGCTGCGGCGCCAATACTGTTGAGGGTCGCAAGACCTTCCTCCGGTAGTTCTAGCGTTGCAGCCTTGAGATTCTCTCGCAGATGCTGGACCGACGATGTGCCAGGGATCAACAGTATGTTTGGAGACCGGCGCAGGAGCCACGCAAGCGCTATCTGCATGGGAGTGGCATCGATTGACGCCGCTACCTCATTGAGCTTCGATGATTGCAGCGGGGAGAACCCGCCCAGTGGAAAGTAGGGCACATAAGCTATCCCCTGCGCGGCGAGAGCCGCAACGAATTCGTCGTCGGCGCGCTGGGCCACGTTGTAGAAGTTCTGGACGCAGACAATCCCCGTAACAGCCTGCGCCTCGTTTAGCTGCCGGGGAGAGACAGTACTCAGGCCGATATGTCGAATCAGGCCCTGCTGCTTCAGTTCGGCGAGCGCCGTCAGCGGCTCTTCAAAGGATTCTTCTGTCGGCTCGGTCAAGCCGCCTAGGCGGAGATTGACCACATCGAGCGCATCGAGGCCGAGATTTCGCAAATTGTCATGCACCGCATCGATGATTTCCTGGCGTGAGCGAGCATGCGGCCATGAACCATCGCTGCCGCGGCGCGCGCCCACTTTGGTCACGATCACGAGGTCGTCCGGGTAAGGATGGAGCGCCTGCTTGATGAGTTGATTAGTTACGTGCGGGCCATAAAAGTCGCTCGTATCGATGTGGTTCACGCCAGAGGCGACGGCCTCGCGCAGAACAGCGATCGCTCCAGGAACATCGCGCGGTGGCCCCCAGACCAGCTTGTCGCCATACCTTCCCGCAAGCTGCATGGCGCCATAGCCCATTCGGTTTACGGTGATTGAAGTGCTGGGAAGGGTAAATGTGCCGGCAAGATCAGATCGATTCGTCATTGTTTCTCCTCGGTAGTTGTCAATGGATATGTCGAAAACTTATGCTTCCAACCATTAGATGAAGAAAATTCAGGTTAGGAATTCGCCTTTGGCGCAACAGACAACAAGCTGCTCAGAGCCAAGAAAATCGCCAGTTCAGGCGCGTTCCACCGCGAGTGTAGGCGCGAATGAATCGCGAATTGGCATTGAAAGATTGTGCTGGCGGTGGTGGGATTGCTCTTTATCGCTTTGGGCTTCCCCATGGTGGTGTTTATCCGACAAGAGCCTGCACTTTCCATGCAGATCAGCCTGTACGTCACACTGGGCGTCTTTCTCCTTTTAGCCCTCCGCAATCCGTCGGCGAGTCGCAGCGTGATTGCCTTTACAGCTTGGTCGAGTTTCGCTCATGCCGCACTCATGGGCACCCAGGCATGTCGCAACATGATCGCACGCGAAGAACTGATTGGCATGGCTGTTCTTGTGATCATCCGCGCGCTCTTAATTGCGCTCGCGCCATCGAAGCAGCTTCTTGAGTCAGCGTCACATCCGGGCCAACTCCATTCACATTGACGGGTCGTTGCCGAACGGTAGAAGCGGCAGGTCTCCAGATCGGAAGGTCCTTCTTCTAGGATCATGGGCTATTGAGAAGGCGCCCAGCCTTCTGCGATACGCCATTTCCGAATTACTGGAGCCCTAGCCGACTTTCGGGGAGTGACCCATTATCGGTGAGTTCGCGATTCGCCGCACGGGCATCCCTACGTCTCGTATCGGGCTGGCTGGTATTGGTTCCTGCACGTTGCCCTCCATCGCTGTTCAGAAGCCAAGATAGCTCGGCTTCAAGAGGACAGGAGGTGCCCAAACTAAGCACTTACCCCAAGCAAAGAACCTGGGGCTAATGCCCAAGACAACCATCATCTCTTGCCGGAATCACTCTGAGTAACCTGGAATGGCAAGGCCGCACTTTCACCCTGCACATTGGACCGCGGGAATCCAGCATCACGCTGAATTCCGGCGCGGCAATGCCGCTAATTACGCCACGTGCGGCCTTGCCATTCCAGGTTACTCAGAGTGATTCCGGCAAGCTGAGGGGGCAGGCTTGGATCGAGCCGCACCGCATCCACCTGAGGACGAAAACCGGAAAAGCCATAGAGGAACTCCTGCATGAAGCCGCCAACTCCGGTAAGAAAATCGTAGGCAGTTGCGGTCAGCTTGACTGGTCCAAATTCAGAGAACTGGAGATATGGTTCGCGCAGAAATGCCTGATAGCTGCGAAGCAGGTAAGTGTATGCTGAGCAGCCGGGGGCATCGATCGCTGCCGCCGCGATCGAGTGAATGGCGTCAGTCATCGCCGGCCCATTGACATCAGTGCGCGGCGTGTAGAAGTTGAGATCGTTTACGCCCATGAGTTTGGGCATGGAAAAATCCAAAGGGTAGGTCAGCATGACCACGTCGGCCTGTTTAATCTGCTGCGCGGCATAGCCTTGATGCTCAAGATAGATATTGAGTGCGGCATCCACCGGCATCGTCTTGATGAGACCCGCGCCTATCGTCGACCAGGATTTCGGCACGGTCTTGCCAAGGATTCTCGCGGCTTCAATCGTCGCCTCGAGTTCGAGCGAGGCGGCGGCGTTGGTATAAGCATCGTTGTCGGTGTCCGTGGCGTATTCATCGGGCGTCTGTACCTGGTTGATCGCGTATCCGCCGGCTGACGGAGTCGCCTTCGATGCCCAGAACTCAGCAACGGCCTCAAGCACCG
>Ga0206959_10091_pt1 | contig 27057 bp, 22 predicted proteins | sample Alteio_BWOrgHeat_31_FD_152971 | JGI IMG/M metagenome (GOLD analysis project Ga0206959, IMG submission 152971) | Enriched cells from forest soil in Barre Woods Harvard Forest LTER site, Petersham, Massachusetts, United States -... | ecosystem: Environmental > Terrestrial > Soil > Temperate forest >...
GTTGTCTATTTGTTATTGGCTCATTGAGATCAAACAGTGGAAACGCGGCTGGACCTTTCCGTGGCTTGTGTTTGGCTCGAATGCCATCGCAGCCTATGTGTTCTCGGAGTTGCTCTCTCCGCTAGTGGGAGATGTGTTATTCGGCCACCGGTCGTTGGGGTCGATTATCTATGCGCACGTCTTCGCGCATGTTCCGGACCGGGCGTTAGGGTCCCTGCTCTATTCTCTCTGCTATGTCGCTGTGTGCTTTATTCCCGTTCTGATTCTTTACAGGAAGAAGATATTCATCAAAATTTGAGCGGTGCAAACAAGCTATGGAAGCAGTGTTCTGCACTCCCGCGCGATCTGCACTTCTTCTTCGCTCCGCATGACGCGGACCGCTGCTTTTCCTGCCTCCGATGAGATCACCGAGGAGGATGAGGCGTTCCGCTCTGCATCCAGAGCGATACCGAGAAAACTGAGACGGCGGCACACATCGGCGCGTACAGCAGGGCTGTGCTCGCCAATACCGCCGGTAAAAATCAGCAGATCGAGGCCGCCTAATACTGCGGCATAGGATGCCACCGTCTTAGCGATTGACCGGCAAAAGATTTCGATGGCAAGCTGCGCATTGTGATCGCCTGCTTCCGAAGCCGTCTGCAGCTTGCGCATATCATTCGTACCGCCAAGCGCCTTCAGTCCGGCATTGTGGTTGAGCAGCAATTCGAGCGCATCCGCGTTGAGCTTTTCGTTACGCATGAGGAAGATCGGAACGCCAGGATCAAGTTCGCCGGTACGCGTGCCCATTGGAATGCCGCCGGTAGGCGTCAGGCCCATGCTCGTGTCAACGGATTGGCCGTCGGCGAGTGCCACGAGGCTTGCACCGCTGCCCAGATGGGCTGCGACCGTCTTCGGCGGCAGCTCTTTGCCGAGCGCGTGAATAATCGACGCATAGGACAAGCCATGAAATCCGTAGCGTCGCACGCCATCTGCGAAATACTTTTCGGGAATCGCAAAGCGGTAGGCAGCTTCCGGCATGGTTTGGTGAAATGCCGTATCGAAGCAGGCAAATTGCGGCACCTGCGGAAAGAGCCTCTCGGTATGACGAACCAGCTCTACCGCGGGTGGAATATGCAACGGCGCAAAGTGCACCGATTTCTGCAGAGTTGAAAACACCGCATCCGTGATGAGCTGATGCTTGACCAGGTGCGGGCCTCCATGCACGATGCGGTGTCCGACTGCGACTGGCACTTCATACTTGGAAGCTGTCAGCTGTTTCGTAATATGGCTTAGCGCCTCTTTCTGTGATGTGAAGCGGTGAGTTTCCCTGGAGAGAACACTTCCCTGCTCGTCTACAATTTCCAGCGTGCCGCTGTTGCTCCCGATCGCATCCGCGTTGCCGCTCACCAGCGCATGCTCATCCCCGCTCTTTGCAACAAACAGTCCGAACTTAAGCGAGGATGAGCCGCTGTTGATGACCAGAATCGGCCTCATGCGTTGTCGCCGCCCGTATCCTGGCTGGTCGCGCCTTTTGCTACTCCACCCCAGCTCCAGTTGCGAACCTCCGGCAGATCTTCGCCGTATTGCGAGACGTAGAGCTTGTGGCGCTGCCGCGTCTCTGTGAATTTCTGCGTTGCTGTATCCGTTATCTGGCGAAGCCGGGGCACACGCCGCACGGCGTCGAGCGCGAGTGTATAGCGATCCATGTCATTCAGCACACACATATCGAAAGGCGTGGTCGTGGTGCCTTCTTCCTTGAAACCGCGCACGTGAATGTTGTCGTGGTTCTTTCTCCTGTAGGTCAGTCGATGAATCAGCGTCGGATATCCGTGAAAGGCGAAGATCACCGGCTTGTCGGTAGTAAACAAGCGGTCAAAATCTTCGTCGGGCAGCCCATGCGGATGCTCCGAGACTGGCTGCAGTGTCATCAGGTCCACAACATTCACCACGCGGATCTTCAGGTCGGGCACGTGTTCGCGAAGCAGAGAAACGGCAGCCAGCGTTTCAAGCGTCGGCACGTCGCCGGCACAGGCCATCACCACGTCAGGGTCTCCGTCGTCATTGCTGGCCCAATCCCATTTGCCCAGTCCGGCCGTGCAGTGGCGGATTGCCTCGCTCATCGTCGTCCAGACCGGCGCGGGCTGTTTACCGGAAATGATCAGGTTCACATAATTACGGCTGCGCAGGCAGTGGCTTCCGACGGAGAGCAGAGTATTCGCATCCGGTGGCAGATAGATGCGCACAACGTCGGCTTTTTTATTCGCAACGTGATCGATGAAGCCGGGGTCCTGGTGGCTGAATCCATTATGGTCCTGCCGCCACACGTGTGAGCTCAGCAGGTAGTTCAGCGATGCAATCGGCTTACGCCAGGATATATCCCGCGTCACCTTCAGCCATTTCGCGTGCTGGTTGAACATGGAATCAATGATGTGAATAAAGGCTTCGTAGCAGGAGAAAAATCCGTGGCGGCCTGTGAGCAGGTAGCCTTCGAGCCATCCCTGGCACATGTGCTCGCTCAGGATCTCCATGACGCGGCCATCGGGTTCGAGGTTTTCGTCTACCGGAAGAGTCTCGGCGATCCAGCGCTTTTCAGACGCTTCATAGACCGCATCGAGACGGTTTGACGCCGTCTCATCCGGGCCGAAAATGCGGAAATTCTTGTTCTTGAGGTTCGCCTTCATCACGTCGCGAAGGAAAAAGCCCAGCACGCGCGTTGCTTCCGCCTGCGTGCCGCCCGGCTCAGTGATCTTTACCTCGTAATCGGCAAAATCAGGCAGCTCCAGCGGCTGCATCAGCAAGCCGCCATTCGCATGGGCATTCATCCCCATGCGCAACCTGCCTTTCGGGGCAATCTCGGCAAACTCGTCGCGGAAACGGCCTTTTTCGTCAAACAACTCTTGCGGCTTGTAGCTTGCCATCCAGTCTTCGAGCAGCTTCAGATGTCCCGGATTGCCGTGGACGGTTGAGAACGGAACCTGATGCGCGCGCCAGGTTCCTTCCACTGGTTTCCCATCCACTTCTTTGGGACCGGTCCAGCCTTTCGGCGTACTCATGACGATCATCGGCCATGCCGGGCGCGTGGCGTCGTTCGTATCGCGCGCTTTTTTCTGGATCGCGCGAATTTCCGCATAGACCTTGTCCAACAACGCAGCCATCTGCTGATGCATGGTTGTAGGGTCGCTGCCCTCGATGAAATGAGGTTTGTAGCCATACCCTCGCATCAGGGCTTCCAGTTCGCTCTGCGGGATGCGCGCCAGGACGGTAGGATTGGCAATCTTGTAGCCGTTCAAATGCAGGATCGGCAGTACGGCGCCATCGGTAATGGGATTAAGAAATTTGTTCGAGTGCCAGCTGGTGGCGCAGGGGCCGGTCTCTGCCTCACCATCGCCGACAATGCATGCAACTACCAGATCCGGATTATCGAGAGCTGCGCCGTATGCATGCAGCAGTGAGTAACCGAGCTCGCCGCCTTCATGAATCGATCCCGGTGTTTCCGGAGCGACGTGGCTGGGAATGCCGTAGGGCCATGAGAACTGACGGAAGAGGCGCAGGATACCGTCTTTGCTCTGCTCTATATGTGGATAAATCTCGGTATAGGAGGCCTCAAGATAAGTGTTCGCCACGATACCAGGACCGCCGTGTCCCGGACCGATGATGTAAATCATATTGACGTTGTTTTTTGTGATGATGCGATTCAGGTGCACATAGATAAAGTTGAGTCCGGGCGTTGTCCCCCAGTGTCCCAGCAGCCGGGGCTTAATATCATCCATCGACAATGGACGGTCAAGCAGCGGATTCTCTTTCAGATAAATCTGTCCGACTGACAAGTAATTGGCAGCACGCCAATAGGCGTTCATCTTGTTTAGAAGCTCTGGTGAAAGGGGCTCGCTCACGGGGTGCATCCTCCTTGGGGGCTGATGGATGGCGAGCGGTCAGTGAAAATAGCTGACCGCGAGAACGCTTGAAAACGTTAACCTGCCAACATACGACGCAAAGATGAAAAGCACAATAAAACGGGATTCGGCGGCAAAACCGGCAACGTAGTTGGATGCACGATTTTCGCCAGCGGGATCGATACGCCATTTTGGCGGCTATTCCTTAGTTCTGGCCTGTTTTGAACTCAATCCGGAGCGGGCAGACTTGTACTTCGCAGTCACGCGAACGGAGTATTTCCACAGAATAACCAGCTACATAAAATTTTTTTATTTGTAACATTCGCCGGTCCGGGCCGATACTGGTTTTCTCTTTGGGCGCCATCTGTTGTGCGGTATTCTCATGCGAAACATCATGATTTCTGCCCCACTTTTTAAGAGCAGTATTCTCAGCTTCCTGGGTCAATAGATCACGTCAAGAAAAGCGGCATTTGCCCTACTGACGACAGCGCATCGAAGTGTTTCCTGCACCAACTTTATGAGGCCATGCGTATGCTTGCTAAAAGAAGCTCCAGCCATGTCGTATTCTGCTTTCTCCTCAGCGTCCTGCTGCTTTCAGGAACTGTTGCCCGCTCACAGCAGACTCTCGGAACCATTAGCGGTACTGTCAGCGACACCTCCAGCGCTTTGCTGGCCGACACGACCGTCACGGCGGTCGAAGACCAGACGAAACTGACGCGCGTTGCGAAAACGAACGCGGACGGAGGCTATCAGTTCGTAAATCTGCCGATCGGCACCTACACAATCACCTTCACGCATGACGGTTTTGAAACCCAGAGGAACCCCTTGATTTTGGTGCAGGCCGATCGCACGGTATCCCTCAATGCCACTCTCAAAATCGGGGCAATCAGCACGTCCGTCACCGTGCAGGAGACGCCGCTGCTGAACGCCGTCGACACTACAAACGGCTATGTACTCGACAAGTCGCAGATCGATGCGATTCCCCTGCCCACCGGGAGCTTTACCGGTCTGGCCATTCTTGCTCCCGGCGTAAACGCGGAAGTATCCGGCGGCACGGGAGCCAATAGCGGTCTGGGCAATTCCCCTATCTGGGCGAATGGGCAGCGCGACACTTCCAACAGCTTCTTTCTGAATGGCGTCGACAGCAGTAATCTGTTTAACGGCAAGAGCACCAGCCAGGTGACATCTTCCCGCGTTACGCTCAATACCGGCGCTGGCAATCCGGCGGCAGGCGGAGTGATACAAAGCAGCGCCTCCGTCTATCTGGCGATCGGACAGGCCCTTCCAACTCCGGCGCCGGAGACGATTCAGGAGCTACGAGTCAATACATCGATGTATGACGCGCAGCAGGGAGCGACAAGCGGCGCGCATATCGACATGAGCACTATTTCGGGAACCAATTCCTACCACGGCACGGCTTATTTCCATCGCGGAACCGACTGGCTCAATGCCGCTCCATTCTTCTTCAAGCAGGACGAGGATATTCCGGAAGACGAAAAAGTGCCGCAACTGCATCGCTACACGGCTGGGGGCGGAGTTGGCGGACCCATCCTCAAGGACAAGCTATTCGCCTACCTCGCCTATCAGCACGTGCATGTAGGCGATCAGGAGATCGGCATATCCCGATTCACGGTTCCGAACGGACTTACGGACGACCGCAGCCCGGCAGCACTGGCAACCATTGCTAACTGCAACTTTGTGGCCGCCACCCCCGCCAACCCCGATCCCTGCAATGGTTATGCCTCAGCTAATCCAAGCGACCCGAACTATGTAAATCCGACGACTATCAGCCCTGTTGCGCTCTTCCTGATGCAATACAAGCTGCCGAATGGCCAATTTATGGTGCCTTCGGCAACGCCCGGCGTCGCCCCAACCTTCAATACGCCGGATAACGTATCGATTCCAGGCACAGCATATTTCTCCGCCGATCAGGCCGTGGCGAACCTCGACTGGAATGCAAGCAAGAAGGACACGCTGGCGCTGAAATACTACTACCAGCACGACCCCACCATCGCGCCCTTCGCCTATTCAAATGTCCCCGGATTCGCGCAGCATATGGATACAGGCAGCCATGTGTTTTCAGTGAACAACACCACTTTTCTGAAGGACACACTGAGCGTGACATCGGTACTGGGCTTTATGCGCGCAAAGGCATACGGCCAGAACCAGCAGCTATTCAGCGCGCAGGATGCCGGCATCAACACATTCGGATCGAGCTATTTTCCTGGAATCACGATTATCGATCCCTTTGGAAACACCTCACCGAACAATCCCGACGGCATCTATAACCCTTTAATGAATATCGGACCCGGCTCTGAGACGCAGGCTCCTTTCACCGGCATGTTTCAGAACCGCATCATGCCCTCGGCAAATGCCATCTGGATACTGGGCAGGCACACCGTTACCTTTGGCGGCAGCTATGCGTATACACAATTGAACATTCGCAATGAGCGCCCGGGCAAAGGCATGATCGCCACGGCCAACTTTGCCGGTTTCCTGCAGGGCAACCTTGCATATCAGAATGATGACTTCACCACAACCACGCTCATGCTGGGTAACGCCAACCGCTATTACCGCGCTAACCAGGTCGGAACCTATGTTCAGGACAAGTTTCAGATTCTGCCGAATCTGAGCCTGACCGCAGGAGTGCGCTATGACTGGAATGGCGGACTGACGGAGAAATACGGCCGCATCTACAACTTCGACGCATCGCTCTACTCCTATAACGAAGCGGCCGATCAAATTCAGTCGAACGGCTTCATCATCGCCGGCAACAACAGCCTGTTCCCGACAAAGGGAGTCAGTAATACGACACTTACCGGACGCCAGTGGGGTATCGGTCCACGCCTTGGATTGGCATTCGCCCCAAAACAAAACAACAACAAGGTAGTAATTCGCGCGGGCGCTGGTATCTATTACGATCGCGGTGAATTGTTCACCTATCTCTCGCCTGGTTATGCGGCAGGTGAAGTCACCGGCGGGCCTTTCGGCGTGACCCAGGCGCCTCCATTTGTCAGCTCGATCCAATGCCCCGGCGCGCCTTCGTTTATCTCACCATGCACGGGAGACATCACGCTGTCGAATCCGTGGGGCACCACGCCGGGCACTCCTCCCACCGGCAACCCCGCCGACATCAGCAATTACCTGCCGAACGCGGCGGCCATTACCGATGGCGCACCTCTCTTTGCCGTCGGCACATACAACCGCACAAATAAGCTTCCCTATTCGATCAATTACACGCTGGATTTCCAATGGCAGCCGTTTAACGACCTCGCCATTGATATTGGATACATCGGCAACCTTGGCCGTCATCAAGTGATCCCCGTCCCTTTCAACCAGGCGCAGATCGCCAGCCCCGGCAATGTGATCCACGGCCAGGAGTACAGCTACGGCTATACGGTGCAGACTACGGCGTGCGATTACTACTCATGCTCCCCGGCAAATCTTCCGAACGGACAGCCATTTTTATCGACTTACGAGGGCGGCAACATCGACCTTCGCGTCCCATACCTTGGCTACTCGTCCGAGTCGGTGACGTATCGAGCGGCTGGCGTCGCTGCCTACAACGCTCTGCAAACTCATGTGGAGAAGCGACTAACCCGCGGACTGCAGGTGGGCTTCTCCTATACGTATTCGCACGCTACGGACGAACAGAGCGCACTCGGCCTTTTTTACAACGGCAACAACCCGCTGAATCTGCGTGACGGTTACGGCTCGGCGGACTTCGACCGCACGCATGTGATCAACTTCAACTATCTTTACCAATTCCCGAAATTCGTTGCCGGAAATTCGCTGAGAGCCAAAGTGGCCAACGATTGGGCACTACAGGGAATTACGGTAATTCAAAGCGGCCAGCCCTATAGCGTCATCGACTACTCCGGTGCCGTCGGCAGCATTTTCTACGGAACGTCGAACGGCATTACGAATCCTGTCGTGCCGCTCGCGCCAGGCTGCGATGCGCACCGCGCCTATACCGGCACATCCGGCGCCTTCGGCAAGCCTGCATTGAATGCCAGCTGCTTTACCCTGCCGCTGATGCAGCCCGGGGACCTGGGAGGAGCAGTTCCGGCAGACGATTACTTTGAGACCAACTTCACGACGGGCCAGCGCAATATCTTCCGGCAGGCTTATCAGAGACGCGCGGACATCTCTCTGGTCAAGTCCGTAAATATTACAGAAACGGTCCACGCGCGCTATAGCTTCGACGTTTTCAACGTCACCAATACGACCAGCTTCGATATTCCAAGCGACAACGTCACTCAGAACGAGGGCTTCAATGATTTCCCTGTACTGGGAACGACACCGGCCCCCTCGCCCGCTTCCTGCGCAGCAGGGAATCCACCCAGTGGGACATTCTTCAACTGCCCGACTGGACTCGGCTATACGCGCGGCGCCATCGGAAGTCCGCGCCAGATTCAAATGTCACTGCAGGTAGTCTTCTAAGTTGAGTGGTGAGGCTTTGAATACCGGGGTCATCATACGGCTTCAGCCGCAATCGGCACGACGAAAGTCGTGTGCCCCTTCAAAGATCGAATTTCCAGGAAAGTTCGCGCTACGGGCGTTTGTTCTTGCTCTGCGCCACAACCACAACCGGCCGCCGCAATGGCACCATCGCCGAGCCTTGCTGGAAACCTTGCTGCATGCGGCTGAGCATTTCACTGCGCACATAGTCGACGAAACCCTGCATCTGGCGGTTCATCTCCTCCATACGCTCTCTCATCTGAAGGATGATAGCAATGCCCGCGATATTTACCCCCAGGTCGCGTGCGAGGTTCAGGATGAACTCAAGCCGCTCCAGATCTTCATCGGTGTAGAGACGTGTGTTGCCTTCCGTCCGCGACGGCTTCAGCAGTCCCTCGCGCTCATAAAGACGTAACGTCTGCGGATGGATGCCATACATTTCGGCCACTGCCGAGATCATGTATGCGCCTTTCGATCTGCGTTTCGTTGGCATGGGTTTACTGCGCGAACCAACGCGCAACTCCATTCTGTACTTGGACTGAGCCGAACCTGATCACCCTGGGCAACAATCCGCGCAACTGTCCTCCGGCTATTGTGTACGGCACGAATGCTTTTATACAGTACCCATTTTGGTGCTCGATCTCGATCAGTAACGCATCGGAAAACCCTTCGTCAGAGGTTTTCGCCAGGGTGACATTGGCTGCCGTTGCCGCTGCAATAATCTCTTTTTTGTCAGCCCGCTCCACGAATTGGTTCTGTAATAGCTGAAGCAGCATAGCTGGCTCGGGCGGCAAATCCTTTCGTGGAACCGTTTCGTTCACCAACTCCCGCTGCTGGTCCAGCGAGAATCCGAACGGACCGAATTCCCCGTACTTGCGCAGCATCCGCCGCGCATAGTTCACCGCGGCATTCAAAAGTTCATTCGCGTCGTCGCGACTTTGCCTCTCGTTATCCACCGCGGGCTTTAGACCTTCACCTTCGTCCACATTTCCTCGCGTGGATCGTCCGGATTCAGCTTAGCAAGCTCTCTCAAAATCTCTTTGGAGCGCTCGTCCTTAATTTGCGGCACTGTAATTTCAACGGTCACAATTTGATCGCCGCGCGTTCCTTCGCGTGTGGCCGAAGGAACACCGCGCTCGCGCATGCGCAGCTTCTGGCCGGACTGTGTCGCAGGAGGAATCTTCAATTGCGCGCGACCATCGATGGTCGGTACTTCAATTTTCGCGCCCAGTGCCGCTTCCGGAACAGTCACCGCCACAGTGATGTGAATGTCATCTCCCTGGCGCGTAAAGACAGGATTCGTACCTGCGCGGATGATGAGGAACAGGTCGCCCGGCGCGCCTCCATTCGTGCCCGCATTTCCCTTGCCCGCCAGACGGATGCGCTGCCCCTCTCGCGTTCCCGGTTTGATGCGGAAGTCGATGTGCTCTGTCCGCGCAACTGTGCCGTCTCCATGACAGGTGGGGCAGGCATTTTGTACTTTGCCGGAGCCACCGCAGCGCGGGCATTGGATATTGAACTTCATCCGTCCGCCCATCTGTGTAACCTGCCCCGTACCATTGCACTCAGGACAGGTATGTGCGCCCCCCGTCGTGGCTTTCCCTTTGCAGGTCGGGCAAATCTCGCGCCGGTGAATTTCCAGGCGTGTGGTGCCGCCTCGGATCGCGGTCCAGAAATCGACCGTTACCTGATATTCGAGATCTGTGCCGGGTTCGGGTCCGTGTTGCTGCTGCTGGCGACCGCCCTGCGAGAAAATGCCGGAGAAAATATCGCGAAATCCACCCCAGTTACCGGAATGCGCGCTACCGCCGCCACCGGCTTGCGCACCTGAAGATGCAAAGTCGTTGAAGTCGAATCCTCCAAAATCAAACGGGACTTCCTGCGCACCGCCCCTGCCGGCGCCATGCGGCGCACGCGCTGCCGCTTCTGCTGCGGCTGGGTCAATCTGGTCCGAGTAGAAGCCGAACTGATCGTAGATTTTGCGCTTCTTCTCGTCGCTTAGAATGTCATTCGCTTCGGAGATTTCCTTGAACTTCTCCTCGGCCTTCTTGTCCCCCGGATTTACATCGGGATGGTACTTGCGGGCCGCCTTGCGAAATGCTTTGCGGATCTCGTCCGCAGTTGCCGTTTTTTTGACGCCCAGCAGAGCGTAATAATCTTTGTTTTGTGTTGGAGGCATTGCCTTTAACTCGCCGCCCTTGGGTTAGGTTTGTGGGAGCACGGCTTCAGCCGCGCGATAAACGTTTAGCCCGCCGAGGGAGACGACGGAACTGGTCTCCCCTCTTTGTCTTTCTTTATCGTACAAGGCTGAAGAAATACTAGCCAATCTCACTCAAGATAGATGCGCGTACCCTCTAAAAGAATCATCCATACAAAGGCCCAAGAAAACCTAAATAAATCATTTTTTTACAAACAGTTACAGACATCGGACCGTTCAAATTGCGCCCTCTCTAGAAAACTCTACCCCACAGGAGTGACCAGATACTGCTCCAGCTTTCCGTCGGGCATCGTGTAAGTCGTGACGCGAAGACGCTGCGGGCTGTCGCCGAACGTAACCGCAAAGACGCGGAAGGTCATGCCGCCGCGCAATTCCTCCGTTACCTGGTGAAAGGATGACGGCGCTCCGAGCGGTTTCAAGCTGGACGAAAAATCGTCTAATGCCTGCTGGTTGAAGTAGGCATTGACGTTATCGGTAAAGAGTGTCCGGTCGATCTGGCCTTGCTGCAACCCTTTGAAGATAGCCAGTGCCTGCGCTTCCGCCTGCACCGGGGATTGCGTGACGATGCCGAGGACGATCGGCGTCAGCTGGCGGCCGATCGCGCCGGCTGCTGGCGCAGCATCCTGATTCGTGAGCACGACAATCGCAGCCTTGTCGTCGGGGAAAACAATGTTCTCGGAGACGAACCCGGAGACTTCGCCCGAGTGCTCGAGGGCTGCATGGCCGGAGCGCGGAGTGGTGAAAACGCCGAGTCCATATCCGGTGTCGGTTCCGTCTTTCAACTTGACCGATGTAAACATCTGCTTGTAGGACTCGGCGGCGAGCAGGGAGCGGTTCATGACGCTGATGTTCCACAGCGCGAGGTCATGCGCAGCCATGGCGAGCTCGCCCGCAGCGAACATCCAGCCGACACCCTCTTTGGGGGCAGGGCGCAATGGGCCAAGCGCGTAGCGGATATATCCGCCGGCGTCCGTGTCGCCGAGACGGGCAACATCTGTGTTAGAAACTGATTTCATCTCGAGCGGAGTAAAAACGTTCTGTTGCAGAAAGTTCATGAGCGGCTGTCCGCTGAGCTTTTCAACAATCAGCCCGGCGATGACGAAGTTGGTATTTGAATATTGCCACTTAGTACCGGGGTCGAAGTCGAGCGGCTTCTTCGCCCAGACGTCGAGAATGTGCTGCGCGGTCGTTGCTTCGCGCATGGGCGGCATCAGGTAATCTTCCGGCCAGTAATCCTGGTAGCCAGAGGTATGCGAGAGCAGCATACGGATCGTGACCTCCTCGCCGCGGGTCAGGCCGGGAATATATTTCGAGACGGGATCGTCGATCGAAAGCTTGCCCTGCTGCTGCAATAACAGGATCGCAGCGGCGGTGAACTGCTTCGAGATCGAACCGATGGAGTAGCGCATCTGCGGGGTGGCGAGCGTAGGCGGCTCGAGCCGGGCCTTGCCATAGGCCTGCGTGTAAACGATCTGGCCTTTCTGTACGATCGCGATGGAAGCGGATGGCACCCCCGTATCGGCAAGAACTTTCGTGGCGACGGCGTCGATCTTACCGCGCACATCGGCGGGTAGGGTGTCGACCGGCTGCATAAAGCTGCTGGTAGCCTGCGCATCCAGGAATGGAGCGGGCGCAAGGGTAAACAAGGAGAGAACCACGGCAAAAAAGTAGCGGCGCATTGTGCCTCAAAGAGTAGCAAATGCGCGGCCCTTTGCGACAGATGGGTTGAGCCGGTGGAGTGATATGCTGCGAGCAACTCACCCTTCAGGAGCATGAATGACAACGCGGCGCGATTTTCTTTCCCGGAGTGCCATGACAGTCGCAGGCCTGGGCACAATGGCCTCGGCACAGGTTCCGGTCCAGACCGCCGAAAGTGTAAAGCAGCTGCAGCCGCCGAAAAAACCCGTCATCGTGACGCGCCATACCGGAGACAACTCCATCGAAGAAGCCTACAAAATGCTGCTCGATGGCACGGACACCCTGGAAGCCTGCCACCACATCTGCGTTGCGCGCGAGAACGACGCCAACGATCACAGCGTCGGTTACGGCGGCCTGCCCAATGAAGACGGCGTGGTCGAGCTCGACGCCTGTTGCATGCACGGGCCCACACGGGCCGCAGGTTCCGTCGGAGCAATTCAGAACATCCGACACGCTTGCCTCGTCTCGCGCCTGGTTATGGAGCGCACCGGCCACGTCATGTTGGTAGGCGAAGGCGCAGAGCACTTCGCCGTAGCGCATGGCCTCAAGCGCGAAGACATGCTCACCGACGAGGCGCGCAGAATGTGGCTTCTCTGGAAAGAAAGCCGCTCCAGCCAGAACTTCTGGGGCCCTCCCATGTCCAGTCCCGATGGGAAGGCACCGAATCCGGCGCCTACCTTAAAACCGCAGAGCGCCATTCCGCGTCATCCCGGCCCGGAGTGGGCCGATGAGATTCGCACCCGTTCCCAGCAGCTTATGGGCATGGCCATCGATCTCGGCATACCCGAAGACAAGCGCTCCCTCGCCATCGAACAGGTACTGTGGCCCACCACCGGAACCATCCACGTTTCGGCCCTCAACACAAAGGGCGAAATCTCCGGGGCGACCACCACCTCTGGGCAGGCGTGGAAGATTCCCGGCAGGCTGGGCGATTCGCCCATCATCGGCGCTGGCTGCTATACCGATCAGGACGTGGGCTCAGCAGGCGCCACCGGCTCGGGCGAAGAAAATATTAAGGTCGCAGGAGCGCACACCATTATCGATTGCATGCGCCAGGGTATGAGCCCTAGAGAAGCAGGCCTCGAAGCGTTGCGGCGCATCGTTCGCAACTACAACGGCGACATGAACAAGATCCGCTATCTGGACATGATCTACTACATTGTGCGTAAAGACGGAGCCTACGCAGGCTGCTCGCTCTGGAGCACGACGGCCGGGGGCACACCAAAGGTCTTCACTGTGCACGACGGAGAACAGCACGTGGAGAACTGCGCTTTCCTGCTCGACGGGACGACCACAAACTAAAGCCTGCTGCATCGTGCAGGAAAGACAGGAGCGGCCGCTCCGGCGCTCCTCTCTTTTATCTATTCTGCTAAAAAAGAAAGAGCTATGAAGAAAATCCTCGCTGGCTATCTGCGGTTCCGTAAAGATGTCTTTCCCCAGTGGAAAAATCATTTCCATCTGCTTGCGGATCTCCAGGCTCCCGACGTGCTGTTTATTACCTGCGCCGACTCGCGGGTAGATCCGAACCTGATTTTGCAGGCGGCCCCTGGGGACTTATTTATCTGCCGCAATGTGGGGAACGTGGTTCCACCGGTGGGCCAGACGCCCGGCGGTGTTTCAGCAACGGTGGAGTACGCGGTCAAAGTGCTTCAAGTGCAGCATGTAATCATTTGCGGTCATTCCGATTGCGGAGCCGTCAAGGCCTTGCTCGATAAGAAAGATATGAGCAAGCTGCCACTTACAAATACGTGGCTCAAATACGTGGAAGCGGCATGGAAGTATCGTAATCCCAGCGATCCCATGGGCGATCATGCAGCGCAGCATACCGCGCTTATTCAAGCCAATGTGATTGCGCAGTTGCACAATCTGAAAACCCACCCCGAAGTGGCATCCGCGCTGGCAAAGCGAACGCTCCAAGTCCACGGCTGGTACTACGACATCCTGACAGGCGCGATTCAGTCGTACGACCAGGAGAGCAGGCGATTTGTGCCACTGGAAGAACTGACCTTCGCTTAAACCCGTCTTTCGCGTTGGGAGAAGATTTTCATTGCCCGTTGGGAGTGAGTCGTGAAGTCAGAATCGTCCATCTGGTCCATGAACCGTCGTACATTCTGCAAACAACTCAGCGCCGCCGCGCTTCTTGCGGCAAACACCGGTGCTTTCGGGCTTTCGTCGGATGCCGGCTTCCCCGCTCCGCACTCTGCTCCCAGGAATCGCGACCCGCTCGCGCCGAACGCCTTCAACCTGCTTCCGCTCGGATCCATTCGCCCAACAGGCTGGTTGCGCGCGCAGCTTCTGGTTCAGGCCAATGGCCTCGGCGGTCATCTCGATGAAACCTGGGCCGACGTCGGACCCAACTCCGGCTGGCTCGGCGGAACAGGCGAGTCCTGGGAGCGCGGTCCTTATTTTCTCGACGGCCTCGTGCCGCTCGCGTATCAACTCGATGATGCGCGCCTCAAAGCCAAGGCGCAGAAGTACATTGACTGGACTCTCAATCACCAACAGCCCAACGGCATGATCGGTCCGCACTCGAACGACGACTGGTGGCCGCGTATGGTGATGCTCAAAGTCCTCACGCAGTATCAGGAAGCCACTGGCGACCCTCGCGTCATCCCCGTCATGCAGCGATATTTCGCCTATCAGCTCTCTCAGCTACCCACGCGCCCCCTGCGCGACTGGGGCAAATTCCGCTGGCATGACGAAGTCCTGAGCGTGCTCTGGCTTTACAACCGTACCGACGACCCCAACCTCATTGATCTCGCAAAGCTACTCCACCAGCAGGGATACGACTGGCAGAAAGAATTCGCCAACTTTCAGTACACCGACCGCATCACGCCCGAGTTCATCAAGCTCAACGAACACAACGGCCTCGGCGACACTGCACTCGCCACGCACGGCGTCAACAACGCCATGGGCCTTAAAGCCTCGCCCGTCTGGGCTCTCGTGAGCGGTAAAGACGAAGACCGTCAGGCGCTTCTGCGCCAGCTCTCTGCACTCGACCGCTACCACGGCCTGCCCAACGGCATCTTTTCCGCCGACGAGCACCTCGCCGGACGAAACCCATCGCAAGGGACTGAGCTGTGCACCGTCGTCGAAACCATGTTCTCGCTCGAAATTGCGTTGGCCGTGATGGGCACACCCGAACTCGGAGACCGCCTCGAACGCATTGCCTACAACTGCCTGCCCGGCACATTCACCGACGACATGTGGGCACATCAGTACAACCAGCAGCCCAATCAGGTGCAGTGCAGCCTGAACCACAAGCCATGGACCACCGACGGTCCCGAGTCTAATCTCTACGGCCTTGAACCAAACTTTGGCTGCTGCACCGCAAACTTCCATCAAGGCTGGCCGAAACTTACATCCAGCCTCTGGATGTCCTCCAACGATGTCGGCCTCGTCGCCACGGTGTATTCACCGAACGAAGTCCGAACCATCCTTCGCAACACGGCCATCCACATCACCGAAGAAACGGATTACCCATTTCGCGATACAGTTCGCATCGCAGTCCATCCAGAAAAGCCGCTCGCCTTTCCGCTGCAGCTTCGCATCCCGGCATGGGCAAAGAATGCCGGCATCCGCGTCAACGGCCAGTCACAACCGCAACCCCAACCCGGCAGCTTCGCCCGCATCGAGCGTACTTGGAAATCCGGCGATACCGTTGAACTCGTGCTACCGCTCGAAGCCCACGCCACGCGAGGCTTCAACAACTCCATCGCCTTCGAACGCGGCCCACTCGTCTTCTCCTATCCGATCGGTGAAGACTGGCTCAAGCTGCGCGACCGCGGCATGACCGCCGACTGGCAGGTCTATCCCACGACCCAATGGAACTACGGAATAAGTCCCAACTCCATCAAGGTGACAGAATCATCGGTCGCAGAAGGTCCGTTCACGCTCAAGGGATCACCCATCAAGCTCGAAGTCAAAGGCCGCAAACTTCCCGCATGGGTTGCGGAAGACGGCGTAGCCAACCCCGTCCCGCAAAGCCCAGTGGCCAGCGACCAGCCGGAAGAAACAGTAACGCTCGTTCCCTATGCCGCCGCCAAACTGCGCATCACTGCGTTCCCAGAACTAAAAAACGAAGTCGAAAACCTGCCCTGAGCTTGTCGAAGGGGAGCTGCTTTATCTATATCTCGACGACCGCAAAGCACTCACCCCTTCACCACTTCGAACGGCCGCATCATCTCATTGTCCTCGTGCTCCAGAATGTGGCAATGCCACACGTACCGCCCCGCATAGCCATTGAACGGAACAATAATCCGCGTCACCATATTCGGATCGGCCCTCACCGTATCCTTCCAGCCCAGCTCATTCGGATCAGGCTTCACCACCGGCCCGGTAAACCGCAACTCGCCCTTTGCCTGAAATTGAAACGCGTCAAAGCGCCGTCGGTCCAGAATCTGAAATCGCACCAGGTGCAAGTGAATCGGATGCGAGTCATCCGTCAAATTCACCAGCTCCCATATCTCCGTCGAATCCAGCACCGGCTTCTCCGTGATCGGAGCATGCCAGGGCGTGTTGTTCAGCAGCATCCCCATCGACCGCTGAATATCATTCATCCGCTCATCCAGCGTCAGCCGCCGCGTCTTCACAGCAGTCGATTCCGCGATTCGCTCAAACTCGTGCAGCTTCTCCGGAACCACTCCGCGCTCACCCGCAGCCGTCTTGCCCACGCGAAACTGAAGGATCGTAAAGCTGTCGCTCACAAGGTTCACGCGCTCACCGGCCATCGCGCTGAAGTCGATCAGCAGATCCGCGCGCTCCGCCGGAGCCATCGTCACCCGCTTCAGCTTCACCGGAGCAGTCAACAATCCCTGGTCCGATCCAATCTGATAGAACTCCGCTCCATTCGCCAGAGAAAGGCGGAAGAAGCGCCCGTTCGATCCATTCATCACGCGGAAGCGATATAGTCGCGGCTCCACATCGCAATACGGCAGCAGCTTACCATTCGCCAGAATCGCATTGCCGAAAACCTCCGGTACCCAGACCTCGACAGGCTTCTCCGAGACCGGATACTCCAGCTGCCCATCCGTCTTCAGCATGCGGTCGCAGATCAGCAGTGGAATCTCATACTTCCCGCCCGGCAGCGCATATACGTCCTCGCGCGGATCGCGAATGATGAACATTCCCATCATCCCCGCATAGGTATTGAGCCGGTTAATCCCCATCGTGTGGTCGTGATAGAACAGCTGCGCCGCATGCTGCGACGAAGGGTAATAGCACGTCTGCGACTTCCCCGGCACCACCCACTGCTCCGGATATCCATCGCTCTCCGGAGGCGTGCGACCGCCATGCAGATGCACCACCCCGCGCACCTCGGGCACATCCTTGCCCGCTCCATGCAGCGAATGATCGATGGGCAGAAAATGCTTCGCCGGAAGCTCGTTCGCCCACTCCACGATCATTCCCTTTGCACTCTGCGTTTCTATCGTCGGCCCGGGAAAGCTTCCGCCCAGCGTCCACATCTTCGTCGGCGGCAGATCGCGATGCACCTTTACCATCGCCTCACGCATGGCAACCCGGTAATACGGGATCTGCTCCTTGCCGTCATCGGGACTCGTCCGCGTCCCCGTCGCCCGGGCAATCGCCGGAACCGGCAGCGGATCAACAAACGCCTGCAATGTCGAAGGATCAAGTGATTCAGCTTTCGCATCGCCGGAAACACTCCGCCCCCAGAATGAATCCGCCAGAACCAGTCCGCTGCCGGCAACAAACTTTCGTCGTGTAATCAAAATCGTTCCTCAAAAGAAAAAGGGTAGCAGCGTCATGCCGCTACCCCTAAAAAGAAAACTTCAGTTGCGAATTAGTTGTTCTGATCGACCGCCACGAGACCCGTATCCGGATCAAGCAGATACAGCCCGTCATTCGGACGATCCCTCTTCTTTCCGTTGAAGTCGAACATGCCGTTCAGCGTTCCAGCGATTGCATCGAAGGAACCGGTAATGCGCTGACTACCGAGCCAGTTGTCTTCAATAAAGCGAGTGATCGAGCTCTGGTCGGTGATCGTGTGATCGACATAGTTCTGCTTCGCGTAAGGTGAAATCACCAGTAGCGGAAGCCGTGGGCCGTAGCCGCAGCGTCCCTGCGCATGCTCACCAGAGGTGCCCGCCAGGGCGGTGTTCGCGCTGCTGCCGCACTGTCCGGGAGCATTCAACGCATCCATCGCCGTCTGCGACTGGTTCACGATCGGGCTCATCTGGTGGTCATACCAGCCGTCCGAGTCGTCATACGCAATCACAACCGCAGTCGATTTCCACTCCGGACGCGTCTGCAGGAAGTTGATCACCTGCACCACGAAGGTCTGCTCGTCCAGCGGATCAGAATAGCCTGCGTGCGCATCCTGGAAGCCTGGGGCCTTCAGGAAGCTGACCGCCGGCATGTTTCCCGCCTGCACTGCGGAAAAGAAGTCATCCGTGTCGTACTGGTGGTTCGCCTGATCTGTTTCACCAATTCTGCGAACCGAGCTGGGGCGCAGGTGCTGCGGGTTTGCCGTTGACTTGTAGTACTGGAACGGCTCGTGATGCGGAATGTAGTCAGCCTTCAGAGTCTTCGTAATTGCCGAGGTATGCGAACGATTGCAGCCGGTTGAGCCATCTGGGTTCTTCGTCTGCAGGTTGAATCCGCCTTCGAAGAAGCCCCAGGTGATGCCGCGAACATTCAACAGATCCCCAACGTTCTGTCCGCCAAACTGCACCACCGCGCCTGTCGTCGTCGAGCAGACATCGCCCACAGGATCAGCATCGCTGACCAGCGTAAAGCCGCCTACGCCGTCTTCCACCACATCGCCGCCGGCATTCATCTGGTCGGTAACCCCGTTCGTCTGACCCGAGATCAGGTTGATCGCGCCCGGTGTCGAAGGGCCAAAGTTCGTGTCATACGAGTTGTCGTTCAATGCATACCGCTGAGCGTAATTCCACAAGGCGGTAACCGTGTTGCCGTCGTAGTAGCCCATCACCAGGCCGGTTGTGTTCTGCCCGGTTGGCGGAGGTCCTGGTGTTCCCGTGAACTGCGGGAACGAGTCCATCAGACCGCCGTGGAAGGCCTGCTGTTCCGGCGTGTAATCGTGGTCCTGATCGGCCGTCGCGGCTTGCGAACGGTCAAGACGGAATGGGTTCATTGCGCCATTCGCATTGCCCGTCGTATTCAAGAAGTTTGGATTGCTGAAGAGCAGCCCGTCCGTGTAGCCGTTCACCGTCGGCGTACCGGCGGCGGGCCTGAACTTCGGCTCGTGCGGTGGGTTGGTTGCATTCGGATACGTCCCGAAATAATGGTCAAACGAGATGTTTTCACCGAAGATCACGACCAGGTGCTTGATCGGGGTCGCGGTATTGCCGCCCGTCTGCGCATTCGCAACAACAGGGATGGCTAGCTGGCTCGACACCAGCAACGCTGCCAGGGAAGTGGCAACAAGCTTTTGCATGCGTCATTCCTCCATGCTGGAAGGGGATTTTTCCAGCATCTCTTTGCTTAAATCATCCGCATGGTCGAGTGCTTTACAGTCTTGTTACGGCGAGAACAATTTTTCGAAGGGCATGACTTTTAGATGGACATCACTTTCAGAAGACAAAAGGCTCCGCATTGAGGTGCCTGGCATGTCACCTAGATCTCGCGACTTGCCGATGGCGTCTGGTTGCGCAGCCGCAACCCTGCTATACTTAAGCGTTGGGATTTGTGTGCGTCTGCGCTCTATCGCAGACGGCTCATGATATGCATCCTGTACCGTATACCCAAGATTGAACAGAAGGATTTGAAAGGAAGATTTAGCTGTGCTGATGATCCGTTTGGCGCGTTTTGGCGCCCGCAAGCAGCCGTATTACCGTGTTGTCGTCATTGAGAAGGATCGTGCCCGCAATGGCCGCTCCCTGGAAGTGGTAGGCACCTACAACCCCCGCACCAACCCCGCTACCGTCGACCTCAAGCGTGAGCGCATCGATTATTGGACCAGCAAAGGCGCTCAGCTCTCCGATCGCGTCGAAAAGCTTCTGAAGACAGCGGCCGCCGCCTAGCCGCTGGACTTCTATTACTAAGGTAGAAGTCTGCCTGTCACAAGAGCTTTTCGTTTCCCGCGTTTTTGGGCAAGTTATCTCCATGATGTTCCGGAAGTAACACGAAAATAGGACACTAGAAAGCACTGTCATCCCCCCTCGGCTTGCTGTTAGTATTGGCCAACCCGAGAGACAGACACGTACTCAATGGGGGGTTGAATGACGCAAGAACAGATGCCGGACAACATGCAGGAATTAGTCACCGAGATCGCGAAGGCTCTGGTGGATGACCCGAATGCGGTAATTGTAGAGGCTGTTGAGCGTGACGAAAGTACCGTCTTGCGGCTTCGTGTTGCTCCCAGTGATGTAGGAAAAGTCATCGGGAAACAGGGGCGCACAGCGCGCTCCATGCGCACAATTCTTGGTGCGGTCAGCATGAAGCATCATCACCGTTACACGCTCGACATTCTCGAAGAACACCTGGAGAAACAATCACCTGGGGAGTAATATCCGAGCGAATCGTCACCAAAGATGATTCCGTCGGCCCATCGATTCGCACGTCCACACCCACGGTCCGGCATGGGCTCCGATTTGTGTGTTCAGGCTGAGAAATTCCATAGTGGTTATCTCTCTGTAAGATCAGCTCGAATTCTTTCTTTCATCATCAATGATTCTTTCATCATCATCAATATGGACAGGAGCCATTCCGGGCTTCCATCATTTCCACGGAATCTTCTTGCCATGACGAACGCAGAACAATGGGTTCTTGTCGCTCACCTTGTACGCCCGCAAGGCCGCAACGGCGAGCTTCTTGCTGAGATCCTCACTGACTTCCCCGAGCGCTTCGCAGAACGGCATCATCTCATCCTTCTCCACCCCGAAGATAAGACACCCCCGCGCCCGGTAACGCTCGAAGAGCACTGGCTGCACAAGGGTCGCATCGTTCTCAAGTTCGCCGGGATCGACTCCATATCCGACGCTGAAACCCTTCGCGGACTCGACGTTGCCATCCCGCGCGAGCAACGTGCCCCGCTTGAGGAAGACGCCGTTTATATCGACGACCTCATCGGCTGCCATATCATCGACATCGGCGCCGAGGATCCGCAAGACATTGGCCCCATCACGGGTGTCGATCGCGACACGACAAGCACACCACTTCTCGTACTACAATCCGCAAACAGGAAAGAAGAGCTGCTCATTCCCTTCGCCAAAGCCTGGCTGCGCAAAGTAGACATCGAAAGCAAGCGCATCGAAATGTCACTGCCCGAAGGACTGCTCACCATCAATGCGCCTCTTAGTACCGAGGAGTAGCAACAAGAGCCAGAAGGTTGAGCGAACCTTTGTAGTATCCCTCCGTGGTCTCTGTGTACTCTGTGGTGAGGATTCTCCTTTGCGAACTTTAGCGACCCCTTGCTTCTGGAAATAACGATGCGTTTTGACATTATCACCATCTTCCCCGACTTCTTCTCCAGTATCCTCGCCCACGGAGTGCTGAAACGCGCACTCGCCTCCGGCCTTCTCAGCGTCGAGACGCACAACCTCCGCGACTTCGCCCATGATCGTCACCGTACCGTGGATGATCGCCCCTTTGGCGGCGGCGAAGGCATGGTGCTCAAGCCCGAGCCGCTCGCCGAAGCCATCGAATCGCTCTATCTACCACCCAAAACCGAGCGGAATCCGGCAAAAGAAACCGTCATCCTGCTCTCGGCCCAGGGCAGACCCTTCAAACAGTCCACCGCCCGGGAATTGGCCACACTCGATCGAGTTGTCCTCATCTGCGGGCGTTACGAAGGCGTCGACGAACGCGTCAACGAACTCTTCTGCGACCGGGAGCTTTCGATCGGCGATTACGTCCTCTCGGGCGGCGAGTTGGGAGCCGCCGTTATTCTCGACGCCACCATGCGCCTCGTCCCCGGGGTGCTCGGCAATGAGGCATCGAGCGCCTACGAAAGCTTCGGCCATCCCGACACCGCCTTCCCGGAAAACGAAGACGGGCCGCCCCGCTCCACCCATGGCTCCGGAGGGTTGCTCGACTACCCCCATTACACCCGTCCTTCGGAATTCTGCGGCTTGGCTGTTCCCGAAGTCCTCAGCGGGGGTAACCACGATCAGATTCGCCGCTGGCGTCGCGAACGCGCGCTCGAAAAGACCTGGCGCAACCGTCCAGACCTGCTGGAAAGCGCTGATTTGACAAAAGATGATCGCAAATTTCTGGCAACCTTGAGATAAACGCATACACCTATGCGTTTAGGCGTAAACTGCCTTCAATGCCCGCCAGTACAGCAACCCGTTGGAATCTCGTCGTCACCAAGGAAACTGATCAGTCCCTGCGCCAGTTCCTGGCCGAATCTGGTGGCGGTCGCAAAGGCGATCTCTCCCGTTTCGTCGAAGAGGCCGTCCGCACCCACCTCTGGCATCTGACTGTCAAAAAGATCAAGGCGCAAAATCAGAACCGCGATCCGAAAGAAATTGAGACCCTGGCGAAAGAAGCAGTTGCCTGGGCCCGCCGGCGCTGATGCTGGTCGTGCTCGACAGCAATATCTTCTATTAGTGCGCTTATTTCGCCTCATGGCCATCCAGGATTGCGCAGGAGCAGATTATCTCATTACAGTGACAGAGAATCCGGCCTTCTATAAAGACGGCGGATTGGCCGAGCTGGCATCGTCACCGCTTCCACCTTCTGCGAAAAAGTGCTCTAGGTAAAATGCAAAGAGGCAGGGTTGATACTTCCCCGAATCTCTGCAAAACCCCTCATTTTCATGTAAACTAAAAGTTCTGAATTCATACGCAGGAAAGAACAATGTCTATTCATCCAGTCATGCAGCGCCTTGCCGATAAATTGAACCGCACGGACCTGCCCCCATTCGTCGCAGGCGACACCGTGCGCGTGCAAGTCAAAATCAAAGAGGGCGACAAGGAGCGTTTGCAGGCATTTGAAGGCATCGTAATTGCCCGCAAAAACGGCCCGCAAGGCAGCTTCACCGTCCGCAAAATGAGCTTCGGCCAGGGCGTCGAGCGCATCTTCCCCTTCAACTCCAAGGTCATCGACAAAATCGAGAAGGTCCGTTCCGCACGCGTCCGCCGCGCCAAGCTCTTCTACCTCCGCGGACTCCGTGGCAAAGCCGCCCGCCTCAAAGAAGTCGAGCGCACCTAAGCCCCCACATTTACCGCAACGCCCCGGCAAAAACCGGGGCGTTCGTGTGTCTACACAATAAACTTTTCATCGCTCATTAACGCTGTCACCTTGAGCGTTAACGAAAGGGAAGTCGAGGGCCCCCACGAATGAAATTCGTGCGCTGGATGCCCCATCCTTTGCGAAGCAAAGGTGGGAAAGCACGGCCTTCATCCAGTCAAAACAAACATAGGCGCGAAAGGCCTCCAGGGTAGAAGCCGAGAGCTTCAGTCCCCGGACAAACCGCCGTCGAAAGACGGCGCACCTTGCTGCCGCCGCCGTTCGTGGAGCCGCACCCGAAACGAACCGCCTAGTGAATCAGCAGCTCAGGAATCGCCTCCGCATCCTCAAACACAGTAGACACGGTAAGGTGCCGCCACTTCGCGGCCTCTTCCGCACGAGCAGCCTCTACCCATTGCACCCGCTTCTCCGCATCGACACCCAGGACCAGCCGGACAGGCACCTCGTCGCTTTTAGCCAGCTGCACAATCACCTCAGCAATCCTGCGCGGGTCGCCTTCCTCACGCCCTGCTATCTTCTGCAGAAGCGTCAGAATCGGCCCCACCGACGCCTCATAATCCGGCAGCAGCTCTGGAGCATTCCCCCGTGCGCGCCGTGCCCAGTTCGTCCGAATGCCGCCGGGCTCCAGCGTACAGACCTTCACCCCTAACGGCGCCACTTCCATAGCCAGAGCATCGCTAAAGCCACCCACCGCCCACTTCGCCGCGTGATACGGAGTGTTGCCCGCAATCGCAAGCCGTCCTCCGATCGAAGAGACCTGAAAGATGTGCCCGCTCCTCTGTTTACGCATCACCGGAATGGCAGCGCGCGTCGTATACACCACTCCGTAAAAGCACGTATCCACGACCGCCTGGAAGTCCTCTGCGCTCATCTGCTCGAACGGCGCAAACTCACCGTAACCCGCATTATTGACAAGCACATCCAGCCTTCCAAACGTGTCTACCGCTGCCTGCACTGCCGCCTTTGCCGCAACCGCATCGCGCACGTCGAGCGTTACGGGCTTCACCCGATCCTTGTACTTCTCGACCAGCGGAGCCAGCTCCTCCGTCCTGCGCGCACCCGCCACAACGCCGTCACCCGAGGCCAGAGCCGCCTCAGCAATATCGCGTCCTAATCCATTTCCGCTTCCAGTAATCAACCAGACTTTTGCCATCGCAAAAATCCTCCTGCAGATTCGATTATAAAATGAGCGAGCAGATGCTCATTTATTTGGATTAAAAATATCACCCCAATGCCCTCCACAACACCTTAAAGGTGCGCTTGATCATCTCTTTCTGCTGTTTCGGCTCTTTTGCGATGAGATCCATGGTTGCTTCCTGCATGGCCGCCATTGTGGCTGCGGCAAATCCTGATGGCAGTTCGCGTAGGGCTGCGCCTCTTTCCAACTCCTCCAGGGTGGCATCAACCGCGCCACGTTTCACGCCGGTCCGCAAGCGGGTTTCGGGCGTAATCAGGTCGGAAACATACAACAGCATCGAAGCCTTGCGCTTCGCTGGAAATGCAATGGCCCAATCGAGAAAGGTTGACCAGATGTGCCATACCCGGCGCTGCAGACTTCTCTTGTGTGGAAAGTCAGCGTTAATTTTGTCGTAGACCTCGTTTTTCAGCTCGAGATACAACTCATTCAGCAGCTCGTCTTTGTTCATGAAATAGGTGAAGAGCGTACCCTCGGCGAGGCCCGCTCGTTGGGCGATCTTCGCAATCGGCGCACCAAGACCGGTCTCGGCAATCTCGTGCGCTGTCGCCTGAAGAATCGCACTGCGTTTTTCGGGGCTTCTGAGTCGTGCCATCATTTAGCAAAGAGAGTACAGCGGTTTGGGCTTGCGAATGATCGCAGCTGGCGCTTGCAGTAGTGTAGCCTCAGTGTTGCGCAGGGACAAAAGAGCGGCAATCAAACAGCCGGGGCCCAGGTAAGGTACCTAGTTTTCCACCACCATCCACTACCCATCCAGCGCTAAACTCAACCTAATGCCCCGCGCCCCAAAATTCACCTTGGAAGCCGACATCCCAGAGGAAGAAACCCTCTCCGCCGCCACCAGAAAGATGCGCATGCTGCGCTCGCTCGTCTGCGGTAACAGGCACGAAAAAGCGGCGCGCGCTGGAGGCGCTACCATTATTGCCGGAGTGGATGAAGTAGGCCGTGGCTCTCTCTTCGGCTGCGTCGTCGCTGCCGCCGTCATTCTGCCCGAGAACACCCGCATCCGTGGCCTGCGCGACTCGAAGCAGCTCCTGCGCGAAGACCGCGAGCGGCTTGCCAAGATCGTCAAGCAGAAAGCCGTCGCCATCGCCATTGAAGAGATCGACGCTGCCACCATCGACCGCATCAACATCTACCAGGCGTCAAAGCTGGCCATGACGCAGGCTGTGCTCAAACTCGCGCCTGAGCCTGATCACCTGCTCATCGACGCGCTCCGCCTCGACCATCCCTGCGCACAGACCAGCATCATTTATGGCGACTCGCTTTCGATATCCATAGCGGCGGCATCGGTCATCGCCAAGGTCTACCGAGACAGCCTCATGCGCGAGTTGCACCATCAGTATCCGGAATACGGCCTTGCCTCGCACAAGGGCTACAGCACGCCTGAGCACCTGGCGGCGCTAGAAAAGTACGGCCCTACCCCGCTCCACCGGAAAAGCTTTCGTCCCGTAGCGCAAACCTCGCTCCCATGGGACACTCCGCCGCAGGCCGAAATCATCGACGTGCCTACCGGCATTATGTCTGCCTAGCGCAATCGGTCCCATCCATTCGCTACACTGGAAATAGAGCGCGCGAGGCGTGCTTATTAGAGGAGCCATTCATTGTCTTACCGCATGATGTGCCTCACCGCGCATCCCGACGACGAGAGCGGAGCATTCGGCGGCGCGCTGCTCATGGCGCACGACCAAGGCGTTGAAACCAGCGTCGTCTGTCTCACCCAGGGCGCCGCAGGCAGTTTTCGCGGAACCGCAAACAGCGATGAAGAACTCGCGCAGATCCGCCGCGCCGAGTTCGAAGCCGCCTCAAAAGCGCTCTGCATCACGCACTCTGAAATCCTTGACTACCCCGATGGCGCACTCGACCAGCAGAATTTTTACGAGCTCGCACGCGTCCTCGTCAGCAAAATCCGCAAGCATCGTCCGCAAGTCGTTCTCACCTTCGGCGGAGACGGCGGCGTCAATCTCCACCGCGACCACACCATCATCTCGCTGGCCGCAACTGCCGCCTTCCACTGGGCCGGACGCGAACAGCTCTTTCCGGAGGAAGGCGCTCCCTACCCTCCGCAAAAGCTCTACTACTCGAGCACGCCCTTCGTCTCTGTCTATAACTCCACTGAAGGGTCGAATGCAGCCATCGTCCCATCGTCGCTGTCCCTTGAATTGGGTGTATGGAAAGAGCGCAAGATCGATGTCTTCAGATTGCACATCACGCAACATGGAGTGCTGGACCGCATACGCGACTTCATTGAAAAACACATGGATTACGAGCGCTATTTGTTAGCCGCATCGCGTAACAACCGTCCACTCGCAGAAGACGACGCGCTCTTCGCTGGAGTCATCGAAGACTGATTCCCAAACAGATGCCGTCATTCCGAGGAGCAACGCGACGAAGAATCCATGCGGTGATTTTGCGGGCCAAAGATGCCTGTAGTT
>Ga0206959_10077_pt2 | contig 26874 bp, 21 predicted proteins | sample Alteio_BWOrgHeat_31_FD_152971 | JGI IMG/M metagenome (GOLD analysis project Ga0206959, IMG submission 152971) | Enriched cells from forest soil in Barre Woods Harvard Forest LTER site, Petersham, Massachusetts, United States -... | ecosystem: Environmental > Terrestrial > Soil > Temperate forest >...
CAATTGCAACTCCCGCCTCTGCTTCTAATCCCGGCAGTCTCGCCATAGCCTTGAATACCGGTGGAGGCCGATTTGGTGCGCCCGCATCACTCTCGACTTCCGGTTTCACAATCGATGAAATTGGCGCCGGGGATTTCAACGGCGATGGGAAGCAGGACTTGTTTGTTGGGGGCGGGTCATTGCGATCCGTGCAAGGGGCGTATTTGCTCGGAAACGGGGATGGAACCTTCTCCGCGCCTCAGGTGCTCTTTGAGTATCCCTTTGTGGGGCCCTTCGTCGTTGCAGACTTCAACCACGACGGCCTTTCTGACGTAGCATTCATTTCAGACTCAACAAGTGGTCTAGCCCTGGTAATGGTTCCGGGTAACAGTGGCGGTCTCAACATCCCGTTTGTGCCCACTTTTTCCACTCCAATCCAATACTCTCCGATCAGCCAATTATTCGCTGCCGATCTCATCGGAGATGGAAGTTTGAGCATAGTTGCGCAATGTGCTTTCGATGACATAGGTGCTGACACTCTGGACGTTTCGTTGAATACCCTGGTTTTCTACCCAAACGGAGCGAGTGCCTTCAGCGCTTTCAGCGCCCCGATCTCTTATGACACCCCAAACTTTTTCGGAATTGCTGACCTGAATGGCGACGGCTTCCTCGACCTGGTGGGGGCCACATCAACGAACGGATCATCTTTGAGCTTTGCTCCTGGGAATGGCGACGGCACCTTCGCTGCACTTCCTAATACGCCCACTGGCGGGCTTAATCAGAATGTCGCCACTGCAGATATGAACGGGGATGGTCTGATCGATGTGGTTTCCTTTGACACATCTGGCACGCCGCTCGTCTTCCTTGCGAGCGGCAATGGACGCTTCGTCCCCACACCCAATATTGGGCTACCTCAGCTCACGCCCTCGACCATTGCAGTGGCCGCCGACTTCGACGGAGATGGGAAGGTAGATGTCGTTGCCGTCCAGCCGGGCTCTGTGGACTTTCTTGGAGGATTTGCGTTTCCTACGAACGCGGCCTATACGGTCAACCTCGGCAAAGGTGATGGGACATTGACCTTCAAAGGACTAACGCCCTTGGAGTTCTATTTCGTTAGCGCAGCGATTGCGGGCGATTTCGACGGGGACAAGAAGCAGGATCTTGTCATGATCTATGTCGAGCCGGGCTTCTCTACAAGCTACTCTACGGAGGCCCCTCAAGGCGGTTCTGTCTTCTTGCACGGCAACGGAGATGGCACCTTCTCAAACCCGGCGCCCATCCCGTTGCTGGGGAACGCACCCTTCTTGCTCTCGGTAGCCGATCTAAACGGCGATGGCATCGACGACCTGGTCATCGCCGATGGGAGCGGTTTTGTTGAGAGTTATCTCGGTAGCGCGAGTGGGACGTTTACACCGGCACCACAGAGTGCTGCCCTGTCGCCTACCGCCATGGTGGTAGCGGACGTGACAGGAGATGGGAAGCCAGACCTCATTACCCAGGTCGGGGTCTACAGCGGAAATGGCGATGGGACTTTCTCTGCCAGTCCAGTGTTTCAATTTCCAGCTTCTCCAGGAAATAACGTAACAGGAATCTCTGCTGGAGACCTGAACGGAGACGGCCAGCCGGACATCGGCATTATTGGGAATGGCTTGAATGTCTTCCTCAATGCAGGCAGTGGAACATTCGCGGAGGATCCAGTGACCTATTTCGCCGGGTCTGATGTTGGCCAACTAGCGCTTATCCGGCTGAACCCGAACGGTCCTGAGACAGGAACGAAGCTGACACTCGACGCGCTGGCATACACCGGCGGCGGGCTGACGTCGCTGCTCAATCAAGCAAACACGGCGCCCAGGCCCTTGCCAACCGTCACGGTCTCGTTGGCCGGTGTCTCATCGGACAATGGAGTGAGCTTTATCTCGAGCGGAGCCCAAGTGACAATTACGGCTCAATTGTCCACGGCTCAGTTGTTGAGCGCTCTTTCTACGCCTCCTACGGGAACCGTGCAGTTCTTCGCTGGCGGATCCCAGATTGGGTCGGCTTCCCTGAGTGCCTCTACCGCGAGTATCACCGTCCCGATCACCGGGGGCGGCGCGATAACGATTCGTGCTGTTTACAGCGGGGACACTAGTTACCCATCCGCTTTTGGTTTCTCGTCGCTCATCGTTCTTCCAACTCCGACAACGGTTAGTTTGAGCCCATCGGCGACGAGCGTAGTCGAGCAGGGATTCTTATCGCTGACGGCGAGTGTTCAAGGCTTCTCTCCAACGGGCGTAGTCACGTTCTTCGATGGAGCAACATCTCTGGGCACAGCGAACTTGTCGTACGTGACAGCCAGCCTCTCGACTTCTTTAGCGAGCGTCGGGCCGCATTTGCTCACTGCAAGCTATAGCGGGGATGGGTACAATCTTGCCGGCACTTCTGCCCCCATCATCGTTACCGTTCTTGCTCCGACAACGGTTACGTTGAACTCATCGGCGACGAGCGCAAACGAGCAGCAACCCGTAACGCTTATGGCCAGTGTTCAAGGCGCCTCGCCAACGGGCACAATCACGTTCTTCGCGGGAACAACACCTCTCGGCACAGCAAACCTGTCAAACGGAACCGCCAGTCTCACGACTTCTTTCGCGAACGCCGGGATCTTTTCGCTCACTGCAGGCTATAGCGGGGATGCTAGCAATGTTGCCAGTACGTCTGCCGCCATCACCATCACGGTAGTTGCTCCGGATTTTGCAATTTCAAGCGCACCTGGGTCCGCGTCGGTGTCGCCTGGCCAATCCGCAGCCTTTATTATCACGATGACGCCTAGCGGTGGCTTCAACACAGCGGTGACATTTACCTGCTCTAGTCCGTTGCCCGCAGGAATCAATTGCGACTTCAATCCTTACTCGATAACGTCTGCAAATGAAAGCCCGGCAACGACGCAACTCACGATCAACACAGCAGCGCCATCGGCGGCCATCCGGCAAGCGATTCCAGGCCTGAGGAATTGGAGTCCGTGGTCCAGGACGGCCACAATCGTAAGCCTGTCGGGTCTTCTCGGTTTCTTTTTTGGAAGAAGGAGGCTTACCAGGGCAATGTGGAGCAGCAGGCTCTATCTTTTTATACTACCCGCGATCGCGAGCATGCTGCTGTTGTCCTCTTGTGGCGGGGGGAGTTCCAGCAAAGGCAATTCTTCACCTACAAACCCGGGAACACCAGCGGGAAGTGCAACTATTACGGTGATCGCAACGGCGAGCAGTGGCCAACGACATACGACCACACTGACACTTGCCGTCAACTAGATTCTTATATCGACTGGTCGATTGTCGCGTTCGGACCAGGAGGAACAGGACTTCGCAGCCTCCCCCACGATGGCCTTCGCCGGCTCCGAAGCCGAGGTCATGGGGCAATAGTCGGCCTTGACTTCATAGCGCACTGCCAACACAGCAGCGGACCGCAGAGGAAGAACGTCAGTTCGTGGCTGTATTGGCAAGCCATTCGAGTTCGGGAGGGACCTCGGCGAACTCGCAGTACTAGACCGGCGATCACCCCGTATGTCATGGTCCTACCCGCGTTATTCTAACGCGATAATGTATTTTATCGGCATTGGGTGAACGACTTTGCACTCACAGCTGCGTCGTAAAACGCGCTCCTGTTAGAAAGTTGTGCTGGGTCAGCCGCAGTTCGGTTCCGTTCAGGACAAAAATGGTGTAGGAAAAGCAGGTGCTCGATAGCAGAGGGACTCTTTAGTCCGCTAACGTGCACCGATTCATGCGGGGCACCTCGCCTCCCGTTGTCACACTGGAGCTGGCGCTGGGACTATCGCGGTTGCGTCGTGCACACGCACAGATTGATTGAGCGTGGAGGGATCGACACCTTGACGTGTAGCCCAATCCGACAGGTTCCTGGGCCGGTATGTTTCATCACTTCGCCAACGGTCGAAGACGGTCGCATCAATGGTTTCGTTGATGGTGGATGTCACCGCGTCACCGGAGTCTAAGGGCTCGGCCCCGATGGGCCTGTAGTAATGCTTTCCAAGGGTCAATGCTTCATAGATGCCGTGAGCCATTTCAGCCAGGGAGTCACGGATGGGACTGGTATTTTCATTGCCATCGATGACAACACTGTCGTTGAATTGGAGTCCATGAGAGACGGCTTTGGTCATCAACCACTCAAGGGGGATTTGAGCCAGCAGGTCGTCCTCATAGCCGCCACCGACATTCGCATGGGCTCCCACGAACCAGCGCTGTTCAACGTGGTCAAGGTCGCGGTCAGGATACGTATCTCCGTGTTTCGGAGTGCTCTTCACCCAAAGTGTGGGCGCAAAGGCTTCTCGATGCTCGTCGATGGCCAGTGCGTGGTACGCATGGGTATCGTTGATTCGCAAGTCCGTTTCGAGAAATGCGAAATCTGAACGGCTGACCTTGGGGACGCACGGAAGAGGTACGCCCAGGGCTCCAACGGTGTCCCATACGCCCTGGAACCAGATTGGAATCGCGCGAGAATATTCCTTGATCCATTTGTCTTCTAGAGGCAATCCGCTTTCAGTCACTTTACCCAGCGCTCGCACCGACTGAGCCGTGCCTTTGCGGTATCGTTCATAGAGCTGCTTCATAGAGACCGGAGATCCGGGCTTCAACAAACCACATTGGGATATGAAGCCTGCCAAGCTTCGGGCCGTGAACGCCCCTCGGCTAAAACCGAAGATGAACAACTGAGCATCCTGTTCGTAATGTTCAACCAACCATTCGTAGGCGCTGATGACCTCCTCGTTGATACCAATGCCGAACATTCCTCCCGAGATGTGCTCGCCAGACTGCGTTCCGACTCCCGCGCTGTAATAGACCAGCTGTTCGGAAGATTTGGTGCACAAGGACTTCAATCGCCAGACGTTAGTATTGTCGCTAACGTTGTTCCATGTGCCGTCCAAAAACAGGCCTACGCGCTTGTTCTCGGTCATGCGGCCCTCCATTGGAATGGTAGTAGCGTTCAACGAACAGTCGTTTGAGATGTTGCGGCAACCTGATCGACGGCGGATTCAACATCTCGCCGTCGTAGTTAATGGTACGGCAACTTGGCGGATGCCAGAGAGCTGGTTTCAGTCGCACGAACTATACGGGCGGGTGCCCGGGTTCCTCTTGGGGAGCCGGAATCAGCCCAGACGGCATGGCCGTAGCCCGCGTTGTTTAAACGCGATAACGTCCTTTATCGCGTTTAATCGTCAATTATCATTTCAGCCTGCATTATTGCGAGCCATCTCCTTGTGGCGCGACCTGCTTCTCGTCAACACCCGAAATAACCGAGATGTCTAAGTTGCATCGCTCCTCTCGCAGATTGCTGCCATCCCCCACCAAGGCGGACGAAAGGGTGGACGATCTGTAAAGATGTGCTCGAGCTAAAGAAGTTAAAGATAGATTTGTCAGGGTCTGCAAAACCTTTATGCGTCGGTTCGATCCCGACCCGCGCCTCCAATCTCTTCAATAACTTACAGGGCATGTATGTTTCACTCATTGCCAATTTTGGGAGATTTGTAGGTAGCCTGGCAAGATTCCCTGCTGAATCGCCATTTCCGTCATGCCTTGCTAGCGGGCCGCCGTCAGCGATGACGTTATATTGTCCTTATGGCTGAGGTCCCACTCTATGGCAAGGTCGAGGAACTCTTGGCTTCCGAGATTGCGCGAGGCCACCTGCAACCGGGAGACAGGCTACCTAGCGAAGACAAACTTCTGAGGCGCTTCGACGTCAGCCGAATCACTGTTCGGCGTGCTATTCAGAACTTGATTCAACGTGGGATGGTGGAGATTCGCAGAGGCCGTGGCACCTTCGTGCTGGCTCCCATCATCTCGCAGGAACTCACACGGCTCACAGGTTTCGTAGAAGATATGGACACCCATGGACGCAAGGCCTCCACGCGCGTTCTCAGCCAAGGAGTCGTCGCAGCGAATGCGGCGGTCGCACGCCAACTCGGCCTCATCAAGGGAACCCGCGTCATGCGGATCGAGCGGGTCCGTCTCGCCGACTCTGTCCCCATGTCCTTTGACGAGACGTATCTGCCGCTTGAGATCGGGAAGCGGATTGTGAGCAATGATCTGCGAATCAAGCCGATCTTCGCTTTGTTAGAGGAGAAGTACGGCATTCCGCTCACCGAAGCGGAGTACAGATTGGAAGCTTCGGCGGCCCCAGCGCGGGTCGCCGAAGCGCTCGCGATCTCAGAGGGATTCCCGATCTTCCGTATCGAGCGAACCTCGTTCACAGATGGCGGCCGCCCGATCGACTACGAGATTCTTTCCTACCGCAGCGACCTCATCCGATTCGTTACCCGTCTTGCGCGGAAGCCGGCAAAAAAGGCCACTCACTCTGAAGCGCTTACGTCCCGCAGACGATAACGATCCACTGACCAAGGAGTTGGGGCGCCCAGGGCCAGGGCCAGAAGGCAGGCGATGTACAGTAAATCGCATTCGTATCCCGGCGGTCCGAACTGAGCTCTTCCGTTGACGATGCCCATTAGCTTGATGGAGCTGAAGCCATACGGAAGATGGACCGAGAAGATCGCTACGACCAGCAGCACAATGGCCGGGATACTTACCAGGGCGACAAAGGCGCCAAGGAGGATCGCAATTCCGCCGAGGATCTCGGTGGCAATGGTGAGCCACGCCATCAGGTGCGGTGCAGGAACTCCGATCGCGTGCAGGACCGAGGCAAAGGCGGCCGGGCCTTTGGACCACTTCGCGAGACCGTGTGCCAGAAAACCGTAGCCTGCGATGAGCCGAATCGGGAGCATTGCATATGGCGCAAGCCCAGCCGGCCTGGGCTCCTTCATCTTCTTCATTTCTTTGCTCTCCTCGTATGGATGTCGCACAGTTCTATTCGACCAATCAACAGTCTTTATGACAATATGACGTTATAATGTCTAGGAGGTTACAATAAAATTGGCAACGGCCCTGCAGAACAAGACGGTGCATCCCCGCTTCTCTGAGGCAATAAGGTTCTGGTGGAGAATTGGCTGGATTACCTTCGGCGGGACCGCTGCGCATATCGCCGTACTCCATGACGAACTGGTCGTCAGAAAGAGATGGATCGGCGAGAGTGAGTTTCTTCATGCTCTGAGCCACTGCATGCTCCTGCCAGGTCCGGAGGCCCAGCAACTTGCCATTTACATCGGGTGGAAGCTGCATGGAAAAAAAAGGAGGCATAGCCGCCGGAACTCTTTTTGTTCTGCCTTCCATGTTTGTCCTGCTTGCACTGAGCTTGCTCTACATCCGCTTCGGACAGTTATCTGTGGTCGCCGCGATGATCTCTGGTCTCAGGCCCGGCATTGTTGCACTCGTTGTGCTGGCCCTTCTGCGAGTCGCCGAGCGCACACTCGTTTTTCCGCTGCAATGGGTCGTCGCTATGGGCTGCTTTATCGCGATGGTTCGGATACAAGCATCGCTGCCACTCATTATGCTGGGCGTAGTGTTCCTTGGGGTGGTGGTGGGATGGCATCGCCCACAGCTTCTGGGGGGTGCCACCGGAACGGAAAACTATAGTACAGAGCCGAGCGCTCTAATCTGGAGACGGATTTCTGCATCAGTTGTTCGCATTGCCCTTGGTGGATCCGTCCTCTGGCTCATTCCTTTGTTCTGCATGTACGTTCTCAGCCCGGACTTCGGTTTTTGGAAGCGCCTCTCCCTATTCTTCACACAGACGGCCTTTGTTACCCTAGGCGGTTCCTACACAGTGATTCCATATGTTGCGCATGTGGCTGTGTTCAAGTATCACTGGCTTAGTCAGTCTCAAATGCTGGACGGGTTCTCGCTTGCCGAAACAACACCGGGACCTCTCATCATCGTGGTCGCGTTCGTTGGATTCATGGCAGGCTTCAACCACTTTCATGGCTCCATATTCATGGGCACCGTTGCACTTGTATCTACCACGTTCTATACATTTCTCCCGTGCTTTGTTTTTGTCTTCGCCGGTGCGCCGTTGATCGAAATGACCCAGCGGACACAGAGCATCCAAAGTGTCTTGCGGCTGATCACAGCGGTTGTAGTTGCCGCGATGCTGAACCTTGCGCTCTTTCTGGCTCGTGGCGCGTTGTTCCCAGCGGGACTACTCGACCTGAAGGATCTGGATATGCTCGCCTTAGTGTGGATGGCATTTTCGTTCCTATTGCTTCGCCGGTTTAGGATTGGCATGGCTCCATTCGTCGGACTATGTCTTCTGTCAGGGATTGCCCATTGGCTGTTGTAGGCTCCTAATGCAATGTTGACGAGTGTCATCGTGGGATCTGACACTAATATTATTGAAGTATTGAAACCCTCCGCGTGAGTGGCACGTTCTCTTGGATGACCCTCACGAAGTTCTTCCAGTGCATCGAACTGACAAAGTGCACTCTACAGTCTGACTCGCAAAAACTGTCTGGTGACGACATCACGACCAAATCCCGTCAGTGTCGGCTCTTTGTCACGAATCCGTCATCTGGAACGCGATCCTTTTGCCATACGTATGACGCTATCTTTTTGCGCTCAAGTGACTTAGCCTCCAAGCCGACACGCATCGAGAGTGGCATTTTGGTTGCACTGCTGGACGGTACTGGCTGTGATTATTATTGGCTGGGTAAGAGCAATCCTGCTTCACGCTGACGGGCAACCGTTGCTTTATTGGCAAGGCGCCTACCGGCAAATCGTCCACCACCAACCGGACCAGCAAACGTGAGGAGAAATTTTTATGGGTCAGATCACTTCAGAAAAGACAGCCAACTCCCAGTCAGCCGTACCTGTGACATCAATACACAGAGTTGAGGCGGACGGAATTCAGATCTTCTACCGTGAGGCCGGCGACGCGGCGGCTCCTGTGTTGCTCTTGCTCCACGGGTTCCCAACATCGTCGTTCATGTTCCGTGACCTCATTCTCCGCCTTGCGGATTCCTACAGGGTGATCGCGCCGGACCTTCCTGGATTTGGATTTACGGAAGTACCCGAAAAACGAAAGTACACCTATTCGTTCGACGCGTTGGCCGGCACGGTGCAGGCCTTCACGGATGCGCTTGGCCTCACTCGTTACGCAATTTATGTTTTCGACTACGGAGCGCCCACAGGCTTCCGCTTGGCAATGGGCCATCCGGAACGAGTTACAGCGATCATCTCGCAGAACGGCAACGCTTACGAGGAGGGACTCGGCGATGCGTGGGGACCAATCAGGACGTATTGGTCTGCGCCGACAGCGGAGAACAGAGAAGTGATCCGGAAGGCCATTTTGAACCTGGAAGGAACTCGCTGGCAGTACACGCACGGTGTTGCGAATCCCGAAAACGTGCCGCCTGAGTCCTACACGTTGGACACGGCTTTGCTGGAAAGACCGGGAAACAAAGACATTCAGCTTGATCTGTTCCTCGATTACGCGTCGAACGTGAAGCTTTATCCCAAGTTTCAAGAGTATCTTCGGAAGTCGAAACCGCCCTTACTGGCCATCTGGGGTAAGAACGATCCATTTTTCATCCCCGCCGGAGCTGAGGCATACCGAAAAGACCTACCGAATGCGCAGGTTCAATTTCTGGATACGGGCCACTTTGCAACAGAGACGCACTCCGTGGAAATCGCCGCTGCGATCAAAGAGTTCCTTGGGACGAACGGCATATCTCAACAGGGAGGCAGCAAAGTATCACGATGAATTCTTTTCTTCAAAACGCAACGGTCGTACTGGTTCATGGAGCATGGGCTGACGGGTCCTGTTGGCACAACGTAATTCTGCCTCTGCGGCGGCAGGGGCTTACCATAACGTGTGCCCCGATTCCCCTGACGTCGCTCACGGATGACATAGCCGCTCTCGAACGCGTGCTCGAGAGAACGACTGGGCCGGTAATATTGGTCGGACACGCATACGGCGGTGCTGTGATCGCCGCACCGTATACCGATCGAGTAAAGTCGCTCGTGTACGTGGCAGCGTTGGCGCCCGACGAGGGTGAGACGGTCGCCGATGTGTTTTATCGCGCTGATCCGCATCCGAAAGCTCCGCAGCTCGCACCCGATGAGCATGGTTTTATCTGGATGCCGGAAGAGGGCTTCGGCCAAGCCGTAGCTCACAAGGTTTCGCAGGATCAAGCAACGATCCTGTCCGCGGTGCAGAGACCGATAGCACTGAAATGCATTCAGGAGAAAGCCCCCACGCCAGCATGGAAGACCAAGCCGTCGTGGTTTCTCCTTGCCGAAGAGGACCGCATGATTGTTCCTGAAGCCCAGAGGTTCATGGCTGAAAGGATGGGCGCAACCATCCGGTCACACGCCGTAGATCACTCGCCGATGTACACTGCCCCGAATCTCGTGGTTGACGTTGTTTTGGAAGCTGCACGAGAAGCAATTCGGAAATGAGCTGAGCGCACCATGAAAAACAGTTCTGTTGCTATCGTCACTGGTGCAAGCCAGGGAATCGGTCGTGCCACCGCAGTGCGGCTGGCACGCGATTTTTCAGCCGTTGTACTTGCAGCCAGAAATCAGGATGAGCTGCAAAAGACTTCAGCAGCTGTCAATGCCGCAGGCGCCGAGCCCCTGGTCTATACGCTCGACCTGCGCGAGCCTCAGTCAGCTGAGATCATCGTCAAGGGAACTCTCGATCGGTTTGGCAGAATCGACACTCTAATCAATATTGCCGGAGCAGTTCCGCAGATCGACTTGTTCGAGATGACGGATGCGCAGTGGGAAGACGGCATGGCGCTCAAGTTCCACGGCGCACGTCGCTTAACAATACGAGCCTGGAATGCGTTAAAGGCTTCAGGTGGATCTGTCGTTTTTATTTCCGGAAGCGCCGCTCTCGATCCAAAACCTGGCTTCGCAGCGGTCGCTGCGGTGAACGCCGCGATCATCGCACTCGCAAAAGCATTCGCAGAGCAAGGTATCAAGGACGGAGTACAGGTCAACAGCGTCGTTCCAGGTGCAGTAATGACCGGTCGCAGAGAGTCCTTTTTAAAGAAATGGGCGCCAGCACACAATCTGACCGTCGAAGAGGCCGTGAAGAAGTTCCCGGAAGAAGTCGGCATCGCTCGCTTCGGCAAACCAGAAGAAATTGCTGACCTGATGGCCTACATGGTGTCACCCACAGCGAAGTGGATGACAGGAACATCTGTCCGGATGGACGGCGGCGAAATCAAAGGCATCTGATTGGGAGTTCATCACAGCTCTGGCGCGCTTATGCCGATTATTCAACGGACTTCAACTGGAGGACGCATGCCTCAGCGAAAAGCGACCATAGAGCGATTGGCTGTGTTTTCAGATGGAGTGTTTGCGGTAATCATCACAATCATGGTCTTGGACTTGAGACCGCCTGAGCATCCGACATTCGCAGCTCTCTTGCCTTTGTGGCCGACTGCGCTGAGCTATGCCGTGAGTTACTTGTTCATCGCCATTGTTTGGACGAATCACCATCACTTGATGCGTTTCACCGATGAGTCGACGACCCGCCTGATTTGGATTAATTTCGCACATCTGTTTATGGTGTCGCTGGTGCCGTTTGCAACGGCATGGGTTGCGAGCACACGCCCGGCAGTGGCACCTGTCTTCGTATATGCGGCGGTGTTTGTCCTGGTGGAATTGGCCTACCTTCAGTTCGAGCACCATGCCCTGGCCAACGCAGTAGCTGAGATCTCTCGTCGGACCCGTAGGCTCGCAAAGATGCGTTCTCTTGTAGCCCTTGGACTCTTTTTCACCGCGATGTTCATATCGCTCAAATCTCCAAAGTGGGCCTTCGGATTGGTGTGCTGTGCAGTACTACTCTATCTGCGTCCTGAGCCCACTGGTACTCGAGGAAGCGGCACAGACGACTCGGCCCCGCAGGACGAAGTACCGACTCAAGAGAGAAAGGACTCTGCCACTCGCAACAAAGACCTCATTCGCAAGCTGATGGAGACATCGTCTAGTCCTCGCCCTTGAGTGGAGCGCCTACATCGGCACCAGCAGATCCGCGCAGTGCGACAAGCCTCGAACCTAATATTCGTCACTGGCAAACGCCTGTCGTAGCTTTGTCAGCTGAGATTTAGATTTCCTTTGGACATTGTGGATTGATTATGCAGAGCAGAAAGAACTTAGCTCGGCCAACCCTTCAAGAAGGAATGGGGTACTAAGTTCGGCGCTTCGATTGCCTTCAGACAGTTGACATCGTTACGTCATTCCGCCAAGGGCAACGAGCACGTGATCATCGTTGGATGGACAAGATTCGCTCTGCTCCATGTTGATGAGCAACTGCTGAAAGGGTGTGTCTATTGGTAGATCGCTTATACGCAACTACCTCAACCACGGTAAGGAGAAGCAATCATGAGCCAGGTCGTGTCAACGCAAGCAACTAACGTGGAAAAAGAAGTCATAGTGTTTTCTTCTGACCTCTCGACAAAAGCAAAAAGCAATCTAACCAAATTGGCTGCATGGATAAGCGATCGCAACATTTCTTTCCTGATTACCAGTATCGGCATGATCGTTATGCTTCTTTGGGCCGGATCTTATAAGATGACGGCTCCCGGCGCCGAAGACATAGTTCCCCTGGTTTCCAACAGTCCGCTGATCAGCTGGCACTTCAAATTATTCGGCCCTTATATTGGCTCCGATATCATCGGCCTTACCGAGATCACTGCCGCCATATTGATTATCACAGGCTACTTGAAGCCTAAAGCCGGTATCATAGGCGGGCTCATCGCGTCGGGCATGTTCTTCACAACCAGCACTATGGTCATAACTACCCCAGGCACAACTACTCTTGTTCACGGGGTAAGGTACATGAGCTTTTTGGGCCTGTTCCTTTTTAAGGATGTCCTATCCCTCGGGGTATCCTTTTACCTGATCAGCTATTTCGGCAAGAAAGCGATCCTTTCCGAAAACCAAAGCTAATAATGCATCCCCACAATGGAGAACGGCGCATATGAATGTTCAAGCACAACCGGAAGTTTACGATCTCCTCATCCTGGGTAGCGGCGCCGGCGCGAAACTACTCGCCTGGACCTTCGCGGGACAGGGACAGCGCGTCGCAGCCGTGGAACGCAAGTATGTGGGCGGAGCCTGCCCGAACATCGCATGTCTTCCCAGTAAGAATGTCATTCATACGGCGCAGATCGCGCACTATGTTCGGCGCAGCGAGGAGTTTGGAATCAGCATCGACAATTTTCGCGTCAAGATGCCTGTTGTGAGGGATCGAAAACGCAGAATGGTCCAAGGACTCGTCGACACGCATCTCGCTCTCTACAAGCAAAGCGGATCTGAGCTGATCATGGCATCCGGAAAGTTTGTGGGGCCAAAGCTACTCGAGGCAACACTGGCGGATGGAACAAAACGATTGCTCACTGGCAAGAATGTAGTGATCGGAACAGGGACGCACGCGTTTATCGAAAACATTCCTGGGCTGGCGTCAGCTCAACCGTTGACTCACGTCGAGGCCCTGGAACTGGATGTCGTGCCCGAACACCTGATCGTTCTCGGAGCCGGATACGTTGGGCTGGAGTTCGCACAGGCGATGCGCCGATTCGGCAGTAAAGTCACCATCGTAGACCGTAATCATCATGTTCTTCATAGCGAAGACGATGACACCAGCGAGGGATTGCAGAACCTCTTCCAGGACGAAGGCGTAGAACTGGTTTTGAACGCCAGGATAAAAAGCACCTCCGGAGTATCAGGGCAGTCAGTCCGTGTCACTCTTGAGCACGACGGAGTGGAGAAGTCGCTGGAAGGCACGCATCTCCTGGTCGCAGCTGGGCGCGTGCCAAATACGAAAGACATCGGGCTCGAACTTACCGGGGTCGAACTGACAGAACGTGGATATATCAAAGTAAACGAGCGCCTCGAGACGACCGCTCCTGGAATCTGGGCGGTTGGCGAGGTTGCGGGGAGCCCGCAATTCACACACATCAGCGAGGATGACTTTCGCGTTGTCCGCGACAACATACTCAGTGGGAACCGAGTGACCACCGGTAGGCAGGTACCCTTCTGCCTCTTCACGGACCCTGAATTTGCGCGCGTTGGAATGAGTGAGAAGGAGGCTAAGGCCAAAGGGATCGCTTATCGTCTCTTCAAGATCCCGATGACACACATGCTGCGGGCGCGCAGCCTCATGGAAACGCGCGGATTCTTAAAGTGCCTGGTAGAGCGCGAGAGCGATCGCATTCTTGGGTTCGCAGCGTTCGGCGTAGGCGCAGGCGAAATCATGGCGTGCGTGCAGATTGCAATGCTCGGAGGGGTACCCTACACCACGCTCCGCGAAGCTGTCCTCGCACATCCTACAATTCCAGAGGGTTTGATCGCTTTGTTTTCCAGTGCTGCATCTTAACAAGGCGCAGCCACTCAATCGTCGAGAGCACATGGTTCCTTACGACCAGAGACTATTCAAGATAAGAAAATAATCCACCTTTGCGTAGCATAGTGGATTGCCATCGTCGCATGTCCATGAAACCGTTGTGTTGGGGCGGGTGACAACCCGGGCACGAAGGTTGACCGAAGGTACTGACGATAGCAACTAACGATCGCCCAGGAATTGGGGCGGAGGCAGAACTCGAATGATGCCCATCATGCCGCCGTCTTCGTGTTCGAGCAGATGGCAGTGATAGGGAAAGATACCAATAGTGTTGGGATCGCGGAAGTCCATCCGAAGCTTGACGCTGGGGTAGGTCACGCTCTTTCCATCCCAGTAGGGGACATTGACGGTGTCGCGCAGGAAGGGTTCGTCGATAGGCACCCCGTTCCAGGCAAGCATCAAGAAGTGGATCTGATGGATGTGGAAGGCGTGGAGTTCGGTGGTACGGTTTTCGATGATCCAGTCTTCTACCTCTCCCTGTTGAGCGATGATGTTGGGCGAGGGATCGGCGGGATCGTAGGGTTTCGCGGGTTGACCGTCTACGGTGATCATGAAGACAGTCGGGCTGTTGGGGTCGGCGGGGTTGCTGGAGTGCTCGGAGAAGTAGAGGGTGCGGGTGCGGGTGGGCTTTACGTTGGCCAGCCAGGTCTGAGTAGAAGGCGGTTGAGACGCAGAGGAATCGGCAAGGCGGTGAGGGGGATCGGGGGCATCGGCCGCGGCGAGGATGGTTGCCAGGGGACGAATGGGGTCGTTCTCGCCTGTGGGGCCGGTGTCGACGCTGCGCGTGATGAAGGTGGCGCGAGCTCCGGCGGGGATTCCTTTGAAGAGGAATTCCATGCGGCCTGCCGGCGGAAGAAGGACGTGGTCCTCCCAGAGGACACGGTTAGCGGCCATGCCGTTCTCGTTGATGGGTATGCCGTCGAGGGAGACGACGCCGAAGGGCTGAGGGACGTTGCCGATGAGGATCTGAAGATCGACATAGGTGATGGCAGAGGCGTTCAAGACGCGCCAGAGCTCGCGCTGCATGGGTTTTACGGAGATGACCGCAGGCTTGTATTCGGGATAGGAGACGGGGACGAAGTTGATGGAGAGATCGCGCGAGGGCTTGCCGGTTCCCGTACCGGTGTTGAGGATGTCGCCTTCCCTGTCGCGTTGAACGATAGGGGTGTTGCCGGACTGAAGGGGCTGGGCGTCGGGATGGGCGAGAGGTTGATCGCGGATGACTAAGACGCGCTCAGGCAGACCGATAAGCTGCGGGTAGGCATGCTCAATTCCTTCGACGACGACCGCGCCGGAGGCTCCGCCCTGAACCTGTGCGTTGGTGTATCCGTGAATGTGGGGATGGTACCAGTAGAGTCCGGGGGCTTCGTCTGGGGGGATGCGAAAACGGTATTCGAAGACTGGGTCGTTGGGCAGGAGGCTTGTGTTGAGGGTGTCGTCCTCATGGCAGATGGGCGGGACGGTGAGGCCGTGAAAGTGAAGGTTGGTGGAGAGCGGCGTCATGCCGCCGTTGGCGCAGGCTCTAGCGCCGGGGTGGGAGTGATCCGACGGCATGGCCGGTTGCGGGGCGAGGAAGCGGGTAGGCGCCGCGAGCTGGTTTTTGAGATGGAGGATGAGTCGGTCTCCGGGTTTGAGGCGGAGGGTGGGAGCCTCCGCGCCATTGTTGGCGAAGTAGCAGAAGCGCTGTTGCCCATCGGAGGCGGTGAAGTCGCGGAAGGTGATCCAGGTTTCGAGAGTGCCATGACTGCTTTCGATAGAGGGAGGCTCGGCAACGAGGCTGCCTTCGGCTGGATGCGGGCAGCTTTGGGAGAATGCTGAAGCTGCTGTTGCAAAGAGAACGACAATCGGGAAAATACTGGATTTAAATAAAGACAAACTGGTTCTCTCCGAGATTCCGGATGGGATGCTGCCGGTTCTGTTGCGCAGTGAAGCGAAGGAATGAAGACGCAACTGCCGAATAGTTCTACATACATGCCGTGTGTTAGAGCGAGATGAAATCGCGTGGCGCGGCAGGGCACCTGTGACGTCCCGGATTCCCTGCAAAGAGATTCGAGATTTTTTATCTTGCAGCAATATGTATCACTTACTGTCCCTTTCAGACTGCAATTGAACGATCGCTCACGCGGTCTGAAATTTTGGCAAGGGAGGTAGGTGCAATGCGCAAGTTCTCTGCTTTGACCGGTACGGCGCTCCTCGGTCTGTTATTGAACGCACAGCTTGGAGTCGCACAATTCGGGTTCCCACCGAATCATGGAAATAACGGTTCAGTGAATGCGTCCACGTTTGCGACGACGACGCCGATCAAACACCTGATCGTGATCTTCGATGAGAACATCTCGTTCGACCACTACTTCGGCACCTATCCGAACGCGGTAAATCCCGCGGGGGAGCCGCGGTTCGTGGCGAAGTCGGACACTCCGACGGTAAATGGGTTGAGCCGCACGCTGCTCACGAACGATCCCGACAGCGCAGCGCCGTTCCGCCTGGACCGCTCGGAGGCGACAACCTGCGATAACGATAATCACTACACCGATGAGCAGAAGGCCTACAACGGCGGATTGCTGAACCAGTTCTCCGGCCTGTTGAGCGGCACCGGCGCGGACTGTACCCCGAACCTGTCGATGGGCTACTACGATGGCAATACAGTGACGGCGATGTGGAACTACGCGCAGAACTTTGCTATGAGCGACAATTTCTTCGCGAGCAACTTCGGCACGACCGTGATGGGCCATCTGAACCTCATTGCAGGCCAGACGCATGGCGCCTCTGCCAATATCGCGGGCAAGGTCGTCAACGGATCGGTGATCGTGAACGTCGATCCAGTTACGGACGACTGCGCGACCGGCGCGGCAATTGAGATGACGGGCAAGAACATCGGAGACCTGCTGAACGCTAAGGGCATCACGTGGGGCTGGTTCTATGGTGACTGGACGCCGACAGGTTCGACCAACGGCAAGGTACAGTGCAGCAGCGAGTACGACAGCCACTATGCGCCGTTCCAGTACTATCAGTCGACGGCGAACCCGCATCACCTTCCGCCGTCTTCGACGGACAAGATCGGCCAGACCGACCAGGCAAACCATCAGTATGCGATCACGGACTTCTGGAATGCAGTGCAGAGCGGCAATCTTCCGGCGGTCACCTTTCTGAAGCCGCCACATGTGCAGAATGGGCATCCGGCGGATTCGACTCCGCTGGCAGAGCAGGAGTTTCTGGTGGATACGCTGAACCGGTTGCAGCAGATGCCGGATTGGAAAAATACGGCCGTACTGATTACATACGACGACTCGGATGGATGGTACGACCATGTAATGCCGCCGATCGTCAACCCATCGAGCGATTCGGCGAACGACGCACTACTGGGAGCGAATGGACTCTGCGGTGTGGCCAAGGCGGACGCGTATCAGGACCGCTGCGGTTATGGGCCACGTCTGCCGTTTCTTGCCATCTCGCCGTTTGCGCGCAAGAACTTTGTGGACCACACGATGGCGGACCAGAGCTCCGTCATCCGGTTCGTGGAGGACAACTGGGGTCTGGGGCGGATTGGCGATCAATCGTTCGATGCAATTGCCGGACCGATCACGGGGCTGTTCGACTTCAGCGAGCAGCGCGGGGTGATCTTCGAGGCTCCGCTTCTTCTTGATCCGACGACGGGTGAGGTACAGTTGCGCTGGTAGATGCTTTTTCGGATCTTCTTCGAAAGAAGCAAGGATAAAAGCCTCTGCTGTTGGCGGAGGCTTTTGCTTTTGAGCTGGCAACACAGCACCGGCTACAGAGCAGCGGGATTATCGCGGCTTTCTCCGGTTCTCGATGAGTAAAAATGGCGCGTCATGTCATCCAGGAAGTTTTGTGCTGGCTGATTTGCGAAGCAGCACGACCACCGCGACCGCTCCCAACCAAGCCCCGATCGCACAAGTCAGCATCACCAGACGAAAACCTGAAAGGAATGCCTGATCAAGCAGTAATGCTGCCTCGGTTCCTTGTTGTTGAGTGAGGCTGGCGGGAATGGGTATGTCATGAAGGCGGGCCTGGTTTGCAATCATCTGCTCTCGAGCTTCGGCCGGTAAGCTGGATCGATGAATTTGCGTGCCCAAACTCGTCGAAAATCCATGCGCCAACACCAGAGAAAGCAGGGATACAGCCACCAGCCCTGCGAGTCGGGAGAGCGCATTGTTCACTGCCGAAGCCACGCCCGTTTCGTTTTCCGGCACAGACGACATAACGGCATTTGTGAGTGGTGCGACCGCTAAAGTCATTCCAGCACCGAGAAGAAGGACTCCTGGCAGAATAGAAAAGAAGTACCCATGCACTCCGTCTAACAATGTGAATGCAGCAAAACCCGCTCCCGAGAGTATCGCGCCGACAGACAGCAGCAAACGCTCACCTATTTTAGGAATGAGTGCTCCAACACGCGCAGAGAAAAAGAACATCAGTGCAACCAGCGGGAGGAAAACGGCGCCGGCCTTTGGAGGAGCGTAATGCCGCACTTGGATCAGATAGAACGGTATTACGTAAAGTGCGCCTCCCAGTGCTCCGTAGAGCAGAAATGTAAGAAGATTGGCTGCGAAGAAGCGCTGAATTCTAAAAAGGGAGAGTGGCATCATTGCATTCCTTCTTTTCTGTTGAGATCGAAGAAATGCGGCCAGCAGGCCGACCCCGATGATAAGAGGCCATGCAACTTGCGGGTTTCTCCAGCCAAGCTGTTGTGCAAATGAGAGCGCATAGATGATGGCGGCGAAGCTTGAAGTAGCTAAAGTTGCTCCGAGGCGATCTAGTGGTAACGTTGAGCCTCCGTCGCTTACTGCATGACTTTCTGGAATCCGCGGGGCTAGCAATATAACCAAAAGCGCGACCGGCAGATTCAGCAGAAAAATAAGCCGCCAGGACCATACCTGCACAAGCCAGCCTCCCGCCACCGGGCCGAGTGCGATAAAGACACTTGTCCACGCCGACCATGTGCCGATGGCGCGGCCGCGCTGCTCGGAGGGGAAAGATGCAGAAAGGATAGAGAGCCCCTGTGGAATCAGCATCGCCGCGCCAATCCCTTGCAATGCGCGCGACGCTATAAGCTGGCCGAGCGAAACGGAGGCGGCGCACGTAGCGGACGCAAGGGCAAAGACTGCTATTCCCGAAAGAAAGATGCGTCGTCGCCCGTAACGATCTCCTATGGCGCCACCGAGTAGCAGCAGCGCCGCACTAAACAAAGCGTAGCTTTGGACTACCCACTGAATCCCACCCGCGGTGGCCTGGAATTTAGCCTGCAATGTGGGCAATGCAATATTTACGACTGAGCCGTCCATGAAAGCAAGGGATGAGCCCAGAATTGTGGCAATCAAGATCCATTTACGATCTTTCGGGGTACATGGAGACTCCACAGCTACAGATCCGACCTGAGTACAGGGCGGAACAACGTGAGACTTCGAAATTGCCGTGGTGATCACTTGAGCATGGATGCTCTCATAGAGAGAAGTGTGCTGCGTTCGCATGTACAAGCCAACTTGTGCGAACCGATCCCAACATGTAATGACACCATGCTATATCTGCCATCTTGATCGAGCCAAAAAATCAGCCCGCATTCCGGGTGACGCGTTACCCCAACTGCTCTGTCTTCAAATGAGACAAAAAAGACTACTTCGCATGCATCATATCTACTATGAATCGGTATCTAGCCGAAGTACTAACTAGACAGGCATAGTCTTGTAATATAAAAACCTTAAAACTAGCTTAAGACTACAAATTAATTAGTGAGCATGAGAAAATTACAATCGCATCTTAAGGTTGTCTTAAGGTTCAGCCTACCTATTGCGATCTAGCGAATAATTAGTATTTTGTTTCACTCCCTCTTAACACATAACTGCAGCGCGTCCTGCTATCAAGCATGTGGAGGTTTGTATGAAACCCTATTTGCTGTTAGCAGCAAGTGCTGCAATTGTCGCTGCACTTACAACCCCCGCTCGTTTGGCAGCGGAAGACGACTCCTACGGCGAGCATCACATCAAGCATGTGTTGCTCTTGAGTATCGACGGAATGCATGCCGTCGATTTTTTGAACTGCTCTAACGGAGTAGCAGGCGTGAATGGCGGCGAGCCATACTGCCCGAACCTGGCAGCGCTCGGAAAAAACGCAATCAACTACACTGCAGCGTCAACCTCGAGGCCCTCAGACTCTTTCCCAGGACTGATGAGCATCGTCACCGGCGCAACTCCGAAGACCATGGGTATCTACTATGACGTGTCCTATGATCGCTCACTCGATGCGCCAGCGAAGACAACCGGCAATGGCGTAGCAGCCGGACCATGCACACCGTTCGCACTCCCGACCGGGACGACAACAGAGTACGAAGAAGGCATCGACATCGATCAAACTAAGGTGAACGGCGGCGCGCCCGGAGCCGGGTTGACCGACGGCGGCATCGCCTCCATCGATTCTAAGAGGCTTCCGCGCGATCCAGCCGCGGGTTGCGCTCCCGTCCTTCCGTGGAATTTTGTGCGGACGAACACCATCTTCGGTGTCATCCATGCGGCTGGCGGTTACGCTGCGTGGTCGGACAAGCATCCAGCCTACTCTTCAGTAGCAGGACCAGGCGGGGTCCTCGACGATTTCTACGCTCCCGAAATTAACTCCAACGTCATTGCGTTGCCCGGTGTTACAACGTCTGAGGGCAAGTCCTGCTCAACCATTCGCGATTCCGGCGCCGATCTTACTGCATGGACCAACAGCTTCGAAAATATCCAGTGCTATGACACGCTGAAGGTAAACGCAATTCTCAATGAGATCCACGGCAAGACGCATAACGGAGCTGCAGCTAAGGTACCCACGATCTTTGGCATGAACTTTCAGGCCGTCAGCGTAGGTCAAAAGCTGATCGAGGCGAACGTCGGCTCAGGCGGCTATAAGGACGCGAAAGGTGTCCCGACGCCGGAACTCCTCACAGAGATTGAATACGTCGACGCGTCGATCGGTGACATGGTGAATGCCCTGAAGGACACGGGCCGACTCGAAAGCACCCTGATCATCATCACGGCAAAGCACGGACAGTCGCCCATCGATCCGAACCTCTACAAGGCCACGCCCGGCAAGACAAACAACGGCACAACGCCTGCAACCCTGCTCGCAAACCTTCTGCCCGATTCCGAATCACCGGCGAATCCAACCGGCATCGGCGCGACGGAGGACGACATCTCGCTCTTGTGGCTCAAGAAGGGCGCGAACGTCGAAAGCGCCGTCGAAACTCTCGAACAGAATGCTTCAGCCATCGGCCTGGGCCAGCTTTTCTATGGCCCGAGCGTATCTCTTAACTACAACACGCCGGGACTCGGGCCAGGCTTGGACCCGCGTACACCCGATATCATCGTCACGCCGAACGTGGGCGTTACCTATACGGGCAGCGCCGCAAAGCTGGAAGAACACGGCGGCTTCTCGCATGACGATACAAATGTAATGCTGCTTGTAGCAAATCCCGCTTTCAAGTCCAAGACAGTATCTACGTTCACGACGACCTCACAGGTCGCGCCTACCATCCTCGATGCGCTGGGGTTCAATCCCAATGCTTTGCAAGCTGTAAAACAAGAAGGCACAACCACGCTGCCAGAAGTTACCCAGGAACTGAACAAGCGTTAGTACGCTGTCATCCGCCTGGCCCGTAATCACTCGGCGGGAGTTCACGTAGCTCCCGCCTAGTTATCTGAACTGAGAAAACTGCAAAACATTTATACGTAGGTTCGATCCCGACCCGCGCCTTTAATCCTTCTCAATCGTCTATGTTCTGAAACCGCCGGACAAACGTTTCCGAATCGTGTCACCTCAATGCTTGTCTTTAACGAAGCGATATGGATAGTCCGGTGCCTTATACCCTTTCGCTTTCTGTCTCGGTGGAAGCTTCACCTTTGGGCGAGGGGTCTCTTCATAAGGAATCAGACTGAGCAAATGCGCAATGCAGTTCAATCGTGCTCGCCGTTTGTCGTCTCCATTCACGACATACCATGGCGACTCTTTCGTATCTGTCGCCGCGAACATCGCATCTCGCGCTCGCGAATAATCGTACCAGCGGCGATGAGACTCCAGATCCATGGCGCTGAGCTTCCAGGTTTTTCGCAGATCATCGATACGCTCCGAAAACCTGCGGGTCTGTTCGTCCTTGCTCACTTCAAACCAGTATTTGATCAATATGACGCCACCATTGATGACGTCTTTTTCCCAGGCCGGACATATCCTGAGGAACCGATTGTATTCTTCGTCCGTACAAAACCCCATCACACGCTCAACACCGGCACGGTTATACCAACTCCGATCAAAAATAACGATTTCGCCTCCCGCCGGGAAATGTTCAAAATATCGCTGAAAATAAAGTTGTGATCGCTCCCGTTCGGACGGAGCGGGAAGAGCCACCACGCGGAAGACACGAGGACTCACTCGCTCGGTGATCCGCTTGATGATGCCGCCTTTACCGGCCGCGTCTCTGCCCTCAAAGAGAATAATAACTTTCGCTCCCGTGCGTTTCACCCATAACTGTAGTTTGACTAACTCGATATGGAGCTTGGCGATTTGCTCTTCGTATTCCTGGCGCTTGAGCTTCGGCCTGTCAGCTGATGGTTGCGGCTTGAGGTTTTGTGTCTTGCCGGGTCGCGTCTTTTGCTTTTTATCCATGAGCCCCCCTTCGACTGGTTGCGCTACCATTCTTGCGTAATCTCTGCGATTCTCCTGGCAAAATACGCGATCTGCTTGGAATACTCGATCAAGCCAGAGGTTAGACGAAAGCTCAGCAGATCCTTTTCATCCGACAGGAGAAGCTTGTCTAGGATATTTTTGCGGGCAGTGGCCGCCAGTTCTTCAACGACTTTTTTCGCTTCGATTACCTGCTCTGCCTCACTTGCGTTTGGCTGGCTTATTGTTCCTATGGCCTGCTCGAGATTTTGTACCACGGTTTCCGCAAATTGAGCCGTATTCTCGTCCCGCAACCGCTTCAAATCGATTCCCTCCGCCACCCGCTGTTGGCCAAGAGAAACCAGATTGGTTTTGACAATGTCGCTGACACTCTGCAGATGATCGGCTGCCTGCGCAAGGCCAACCAGGCGCTGGCCTTCCTCCTCGGAATGCTGCATCTCCGATAATCGGCCAACATAGACCAGAATGGCGTATTGCAACCGATCGATTTCGTCGCACCGGTCGATCACGGCCTGAAGATCCTCGAGCCGTCCGGCCCCTATAACAGCAAAGGAGCGTCGAACCATCGCTAGAACCAGTTCGCCTAGCCGTCCCAATTCCAAAGTAATTCGCTGCAATCCGACCGAGGGTATCGTCAACGACGATTCATCAAGATAAAGCGGCTCGTCTGCACCTTTAGTTTTTTGGCGACGGGGCGGGACAATGATCTGCGCAAGTCTCGCGAGCGGTCCGACGAACCAGATCAAAATGAGCGTACTCGAGACGCTAAAAACGGTATGAGCATTTGCTATTTGGCGCGGTGTTTCGACCGCCAGTCGCGCGACGCCCTGCAAGTCCGGAGCGGAAGGTGAGATATGTCTGACCAGGTCAGCCAGCTGCGGGATGAAGAACACCCAGAACAGCACACCCAGGACATTGAAGAGGAGATGAACGACTCCGACTTGCACCGCCTCGGCGGATTTACCAATGGAGGCCAGCATCGCCGTCAGGCAAGTCCCGACGTTCGCTCCGAGGACCACGGCTATACCCGCCTCCAGGGGCATAAGGCCTTGACTTGCCAATGCAATCACAACAGCCAGCGTAGCCGCAGAGCTTTGAACAACAGCTGTAAAAATGGCTCCCGCAAGAATTCCTAACAGAGGATTCTCCATCTCCTGCATGGCCTTGATAAACGGCTCAAACGTCCGCAGGGGATGGGTGGCATTGCCCATAAACTCGATTCCAAGAAAGAGCAACCCAAGGCCGAGGACGATGCCACCGAGCTGCCGCAAAAGTTGGCGCGTCCCAAATGCGTGGAACAGAAATCCAACCGCCAGCATGCCTGGTACGAGCGCTGACACATTGAAGGCCATGATTTGTGCCGTGAAGGTAGACCCGACATTGGCTCCCATGATCATAGGAACAGCCTGCTTCAGGGTCATCAGGCCCGCGGAAACAAAACCAACCATCAGAACGGTGGTAATCGTGGAGGAATTTAATACAGCGGTGACGAAAGCGCCGGATAGCAGCCCCACAAAACGATTGGCGGTAAGTTTGGCCAGAGCCCCTTCCAGGCTCGCTCCAGCGACAGCCTTCAGCCCGCCGGTCATCAATTCCAGACCGAATAGAAAGAGCGCCAGACCACCGGCGAGCAACCCTAGCATTCGCATCAGATTGATATCATTCGTCATTCCGCACCTTATGACCGCAGTTTCTTAAAAGCTGCACATACCGGACGCGAACTTAAGTGAACTCCAGCTGCGCAGCGAACCGGCCACCAGCACGAAGAACGGCAGCCCCAAGTAACGGCAAACGATGATTGAGCGATTACGATTACGGACGAGCCCTGCTGCTGGACCTCTCAGCAGCGAATATTCAGGCCGCCGATTCGGCATAGTGCGGCGCTCTGCGCATGCGCCGCACCATGCGAATAATAATCTTTTCTACTTCTACAAGGAGGAAAAATAGAAAACCTCCAAGGATAAGTTTCGGCCAAATCCGAAGCGGTATGGGCTCCGTGTCAAATAGCGCCTGGAGCGGCGGCGCATAGGTGAAAAGTAACTGCAGCACGATGACGGCGCCGATGCCCAGAGGCAAGTACTTATTGTCGAGGTGCGCCTTGAACGACAACGACGATCCCACCTTGAAGCGGCTGTTCAGAAGATAGAAGACCTGACCTATGACCAGCGTATTGACCGCAACAGCCCGGGCCAGTGCATCGGACGCGTTATACGATTTCATCTGGAAGAAGGCCCACAGCGTAAGTGCGAGCAACGCTAATCCAACGAAGATGACGCGCCAGATTCCGAAGCCATCCAGTATCGGGCGCTCGACGGCGCGCGGCGCTCGCTGCATCACGTCGAGTTCGTGCGGCTCGAAAGAGATCACCAGCCCCAGCGCAACAGAGGTTACCATATTCACCCAGAGGATCTGCGGCGCGGTGATCGGCGCGGTGAAGCCCGCGATAACCGCTACCAGAATGACGAGCGCCTGTGCGACGTTTGTCGGCAAAAGGAAGAGTATGGCCTTCTCGATGTTGTTGAAGACGGTACGTCCCTCCTTGACAGCCGCCGTGATCGAGGCAAAGTTGTCGTCGGCCAGCACCATCTCGGCCGCCTCTTTCGTGACCTCGGTGCCTTTGATTCCCATGGCGACCCCGATGTCAGCCTTCTTGAGGGATGGGGCGTCATTGACTCCGTCGCCCGTCATTGCCACGATCTGCTTGTTAGCCTGGATCGCTTTGACAAGACGTAGCTTATGTTCGGGGCTCGCTCGTGCGAAGACGTCGACATCGCGGACCACCTCCCGCAGAGTGGCGGTATCCATCTCTTCGATCTCGGTCCCGGAGACCGCGGTCTTGCCGTCGCCGATACCCAGCATCTTGGCGATCGCTGCCGCAGTGATCTTGTGATCCCCGGTGATCATCGTTACCCGGATGCCGCCAGTGTGGCATTCTTTGACGGCTTCAATCGCTTCTTTACGCGGCGGGTCGAGGAGCCCGATCAGACCGATGAGGGCTAGATTCTTTGGAAGATCGGCCGGACCTATGTTTCCCTCGCGGATGCTCGGCTCTTCAAGCCACGCCAGTCCGAGCACGCGCTCGCCCTGCGATGCAAGCTTGTCCGAAGCTTTCATGAAATGGTCGCGATCGAAGGGCATCGGTGTTCCGCTCGCGGTCGCCTGATGATCGCAATGCTCAAAGATGACTTCCGGCGCGCCTTTGACGAGGATCATCCTCTTACCGTCGGCGTCCTTGTGCAGCGTGGCCATGAACTTGTGTTCCGATTCGAACGGGATCGCGTCAATTCGGGGATACATCTCCCGCGCGGTCTTCCGATCGAACCCGAGCTTGTTTCCGAATGGATAGAGAGCCCCTTCGGTCGGGTCGCCTTCCACCTTCCATATCCCTTCCTCCTGGCGGATCTCCGCGTCGTTGCACAGCATGGAAACCCGTCCCATAAGCTTGAGCACGGGTTCTTCGCCTGCGGGCTGGCTGTCTTTCAGCACCTGGCCTTCCGGCGCGTAACCATCGCCGGTCACCGAGTAAGCCGATTCAGCCGTAACCGCCGACACCACCATCATTTCCATCAGCGTCAGTGTGCCGGTCTTGTCCGAACAGATGCGCGAAACTGAGCCCAGAGTTTCCACGGCCGGGAGGCGCCGGATGATTGCGTTGCGCTGGGCCATGCGCTGCACGCCGATCGCGAGCGTGACCGTGATGAGAGCGGGCAACCCCTCTGGAATCACAGAGACCGCGATGCTGACAACCTTCTGGAATATGTCCACGAAGCTCATGTTCTGGATCCATCGGCCGTAGGCGAAGACCACGACGACCACCACCCCGATGACCGCGGTAATCGCATAGCCGAACTTCTTGATCTGGCGCAGCAGCGGTGTCTCGAGCGCGCTGACCGAGGTCATCATCTGGTTGATGCGGCCCAGTTCGGTTTCCGAGCCGGTCGCAACCAC
>Ga0206959_10092_pt1 | contig 26484 bp, 25 predicted proteins | sample Alteio_BWOrgHeat_31_FD_152971 | JGI IMG/M metagenome (GOLD analysis project Ga0206959, IMG submission 152971) | Enriched cells from forest soil in Barre Woods Harvard Forest LTER site, Petersham, Massachusetts, United States -... | ecosystem: Environmental > Terrestrial > Soil > Temperate forest >...
TGCCATAAACACCACCTTTAGAAAATGAATTCATATCAGATGGTGTTGCACCGACCGGTTGAGACCGCCTGGGATTTCGGTAAGTTGCCGTGGCAATGGACGTCGAACAGTGAACTTGCTCAAAAGCCCGTTTTCAAGGAACTCCGTCATGCCGGGCGGCCTCGGATGCCCGCGATCGTTTCGGATTGCCGTCCAACCGTCCCGAAAAGTGGAGGAGAGCGCCAATAGAAGTCTCGACGAGTGATATGTCCTGAAGTTGTCGTCAATTGGCGATCGATTTTTGGATCGTCGCCGGTTATTGGCCTCGCTTACATTTACGAGTGGTAACTTTCCGTGTAGCCGGTGATTCGGCCTGCTTACTGACTTTGCCTGCGAAGAAACCAGTAGTGGGCGGAAAGCGTCAGTATTTACGGGAGGGCCGCATGAGTGGCTTTGTCTGTGCATCACTTCTTGGACTCGCTGCAATCCTGGCGGAAGGTGCGCTGGTTGTGCTCGCCGCGAGTCTCCCAGGGTACGTGGAATCGTGGTGAGTCGATCCAACCCGCAGCGCACAGCTTTTCTCGCAAGCATGATAGTTCTTGTAACTTGCGGGGCAGGCGGGCAAACCCCGCCTTTACAAGATCCGTCCCTTGCGCAAAGGCCGCTCGCACCCTTGGGCACCGCAATTTCCGCTGAGCGCAAAGGCCTCTTCACCACTGACGTCGTCGTGACAGACGCGGCGGGGAACCCGGTTTCGGACCTCACGCCCCGGGATTTCACTCTTCTGGACAACGGCCAACCGGCAAAGATTCGCACCCTGCACAACTCTCTGGAAGCGGCGCCCGAGCTGATCTTCGTCCTCGATGCCGTCAATCTCTCGCCGCAGCAGCTCACGCAAACTGAAACCGCGATTGTTCATTTCTTGCGCGGGAATAACGGCCGTCAGGAAGCCCCATGTTTTCTCTACCGGGTCACACGGGACGGGCTGTTCTCGTCGTCGGGGCTTACGCGGGATGGAAATCTGCTGGCCAAAGAGGTGGAGCAGCATAAGTCTCCGCGAGTCGTCTGGAGATCGGATCGAAAGGATGAACCCAATTTATTTCGCCCATGGGAGGGCAAGACGCAGCCCAATCCGCTCTCTCTGCGCGCCCTGGGCTCAATTGCCATCGATCAGAGGGATATCGCCGGCCGCAAAGTCGTAGTTTGGATTGGTCCGGGCTGGCCTGTGAAGCGCGGCGACATCGGCTTCGACGAGGCAACGGAATTGTCCACACGGCTGCGGGAAGCGCGAATCACGCTGGACAACGTTAACGTGTGGCCGAATCCCGACCAGTCATTCAACTATAACGACTACCTCGAAGCACCTCGGTCGCAAAAGGACATGCAACCGGCCAAAATGGCACTGCAGGTGATCGCGACGCACACAGGAGGCCAGGTGCTCGACTCGTGGGGCGACTTGGATCGAGACATCGAGCGCGGTGTCGAAGAGGAGCGGAGCTTCTACACTCTCACCTTCAATCCTCCGCACACCGACCGTATCGACGAATTTAACGACCTGCGTGTGCAGGTAGATCGTCCTGCCATGACGGTCCGCGCTCCCACGGGCTACTACAATGAGCCGGTATATTTCGACAATCTCCGGCCGGGGACAGAAGAGGTCACTGTCGCGCAGCTTGAAGACCTGGTGCATTCGCAGACCGGCCTGCCGCGCAAGCTGGCGAATCTCGAACTCACCGAACGGCTAAGCACGCCCCGGCTCGATGCGCTGTTGAGCATCATCCACAGCGAACGGGAACGCCGGGCGCTGAAGGCGGATGCCGATTTGTCGCTTGCGCTCGCGCCCCCGGCCGACGAAAGGTTGAATCGCCCACCGCCTCCGATGGAGGATCAGCGGGCAATTTTGGAGCGCACATTCGACTACCTGCAAAATGCCATTCCCAAACTGCCCGACTTTTACGCCTTGAGAAACACTGTGCTCTTCGAGGAGCTTCCGGTTCGCGACGATGAGAGCTGGAAGATGCCGCACCAGGACCAGACTCTCCACTTTGCCACCGAGGAGCACGCTACAGTTCTTTATCGAAATGGGCACGAGATCGTTGAGAAAAAGCAGAAACCCGGCGAACGGCGCGTCGCCGGGGTGCGAGCAAACGGTCTTGAAACAAGGGGCACGTTCGGTCCCATTCTTGCCTATGTGCTGACGGCCGCCGCTACCAGTCCAAGCACCCTCGTCTGGAAGCGTTGGGAGCGCGGCAAGTACGGAGATCTGGCGGTGTTCTCCTACAGAGCTGCCAGCACGAACATCGTGCCCGATATCGCGTATTGCTGCCTTCCTGAGGGTGACGGGACCACTCCCTATGAAAATAAGGCCGACACATATGGCGAATTCGCTCTCGACCCTGACACTGGGGCCATCATGCGGATCGTGATCAATGCAGATCTCGATGAGGAACGGGACCCTGACGTGCCCCTCATCCGCTCACAATTACTGGTCGAGTATGGCCCGGTGGAACTGGGCGGCAAAACATACACCTGTCCCTTACGAAGCGTGACGATTTCCCGCGGCCGCTCCGAGCGTGAACTTTTCGAGTCGGGCATGGTCTTCCACCTGTACAGCTACTTCGAAACCATGATCAACGACGAGACTTTTGACGGGTACCACAAGTTCGGGTCAGAATCCCGCATTCTGCCTGGTTTCGAGGAGACTCCCGCACCCCCCAAGAAACCACATTGACCAGTGCACTTCCTTGCAACGCGCCATCGCTTGCAGTAGTCCGAAATAATTGCACCTGAAACGTCGTCAACGTATTTGCTGAAGGTGAGCGGATCGTCGCCCATCCGGAAGCTATCTTCTGGTCAACGGCTCCAGCGAAATGGGAAGAAGGAGTGTTTCTCGGTTCGCGCATAATCGCTAACGCGCTCAGCGAGCGCTTCGCGACGCAATCTCGTGCTGCGCCTGCAAAGTCCTAGGGCTGTGTGCGACTTGAAGTCGTTTGAATGATTGTTCAACACGGGAGGATTCGTGAGCTGAACCTGCGGTTCCGTCCGCAGTAGCCTATCGACATTGGCGTAGCTGGCAACGGCTGGGTCGAAAGCTGTCGAGACAACATACCTCTTCCTCTACGGGTAGGAAGAACTCCACGAGGAGATCTCCCACACTGCCAGCGTCAGGGCGGTGAGAGGGTCAGGCTGAATGATATGTCCAACATAAGTGAACTGCTGAAGGCATCGTTAAAGACAAAGAGCCAAAGACGCTGACAGGCTCTGGCCAAAGGCATGCAGCCGGTTGCTTCATCACAGTCTGGGAGCACACGGACACGAAGGCTGCTGGTGTATAGGCAGGGACTACGTCATTCGTGTCATTCAAGCGAAACAAGGTAAGCCCGATGTTCCGCCCTCTCGGGGGCAGGCGATGCCGCAAGGCACGCTGTTGGGGCAGCGGGTAAAGGAGGCTGGAGAAAGCAAATGCCGCTCTGTAATGGAGCGGATAGGGGTTGCAATATCACTCCGCTGCGAAAGCAGGCAGACTTCCAGCTGGTCGTGGTTGACGAAAGAACCTTCAGAATCTTCGCGGGAGGAAATCGCAAATGAACGTGGCACCAACCATGTGTGCAGCCTCCGGTCCTGGAAAGCAATGGGAACAGATCAACTGGTCTCAGTGCGAACTCAGGGTCAGGAGACTGCAGGCGCGTATCGTCAAGGCAACACAGGAAGGCCGTCAAGGCAAGGTGAAAGCCTTGCAATGGTTGCTGACCCGCTCGTTCTGCGGTCGAGCTCTGGCTGTGAAACGAGTGACGCACAACAAGGGCAAGAACACGCCGGGAGTGGACGGAGCGATCTGGAGAACTCCGGCGTCCAGATATAGGGCCATCGACACGCTGCGACGGCGTGGCTATCAGCCGCAACCGCTGCGACGTGTCTACATCCCGAAGGCCAACGGAAAACTGCGGCCGCTGGGAATCCCCGTGATGAAGTGTCGCGCCATGCAGGCGTTGTATCTGCTGGCGCTCCTCCCCGTCGCGGAGACGACAGCCGACCCCAACTCCTATGGCTTTCGTCCGAAACGCTCGACCGCCGACGCCATCAGTCAGTGCTTCATCGTGCTGTCCCATAAGACCAGCGCACAGTGGGTTCTGGAGGGTGACATCCGTGGCTGCTTCGACAATATCAGTCACGCATGGATGCTCGACCATATTTCCACCGATAAAGAGGTGCTGAGAAAGTGGTTGAAGGCGGGCTTCATGGAAAATCGAACACTGTTTCCTACGGAGGCAGGTACACCGCAGGGCGGAATTATTTCGCCCACGGCGGCGAACCTGACACTGGATGGGTTGGAACGACTTCTCAAGGAGACCTTTCGTAAGAAGGTAATGCAAGGGAAGGTGCACAGCCCGAAGGTGAACTTCGTTCGGTATGCCGATGACTTCATCATCACCGGAAACTCAAAGGAGTTGCTGGAGAACGAAGTCAAGCCTCTGGTAGAGCAGTTCATGCTCGAACGGGGCTTGCAGCTCTCACCCGAGAAAACCTGCATCACGCATATCAACCAAGGGTTCGACTTCCTGGGGCAGAACCTGCGTAAATATAACGGCAAACTCCTGATTACACCCTCCAAAAAGAACTTGCATGCTTTTCTGGAAAAGGTACGTGAGGTGATTCATCAGAATCGCACTGCGAAGCAGGAGAACTTGATAAGGGCGCTCAATCCGATGATCCGGGGTTGGGCAAACTATCACCGGCATATCGTGGCGTCCTCGGCGTATCGGAAAGTAGGGATGTGCCTCTGGAACTCGCTCTGGCTATGGGCGAAGCGCCGTCATCCGAAGAAGTCCGCTACCTGGATCGCAGATCGATACTGGTACAGGCTCGGCAGACGTAAGTGGTGCTTCGCTGTACTCGCTGACTCTAACGCGCAACGTTCGCGTACGGTGATGTCGAGGCTGGTTGATCCCACCAAGACTCCCATCGTACGACACGTTAAAGTGAAATCGGACGCTAACCCGTTCGACCCACACTGGCGCGGATACTTCGAGGATCGAAAGAGACTCAAGGTGAGCAGTGAACATCGCCGATCCAATTGCGTTGTAACACCGGCTCCACTCGCGTGGGGTTTACACACGGCTTGAGCCGGATGATGGGAAACCATCCAGTCCGGTTCTGAGGGGAGGGAGCGGCAGCGATGTCGTTCCCTTACCCGACATCTGGAGCGCCCGGTTGGCACGAGGCGGTAGATCGGGAGTACTCCGAGGGCGCTTCAGATACAGCGACTTGAAGGGAGCCTGTCCGCAGGTGTGTCTATGGGATTTGAATTGGGCTGATCAGGTCCGGGGAGGGGTGCGAACTCACTGTTATAGGTTGGACTGACCGAGTACTGTTGGGGATGGTGCGGAAAGGTGTGGCACTAGGCGTCAGGTACAGGCTGACGAGATAGGTGAGAGAGCATTCTGAGTTAGATGAGAGAACAGATCTGCTTGCGTGCCGGAGCACGAGCAGAGTCCGATGTTTGTGGATAGAGTTCATGCAGTGCACCGGTCGGGTTGAGGTGGAGAGCGAAGCAGGAGTTGAGCTGCAGAAAGCCGTTCGACAACGTGCATAGTCCCACCGCAGACCGAGCAGTTCCAGAGTGGGAAGGGATGATCCGCTGCAGGCGATGCTGTTTCCTGAGCTGAGATCTCTGCTGCACCCTGGAGCAACTGGAAGCAGAGCGGCAGGAGCGTGGCCCGTTGTCTGTTGGCGAGGAAGCCGAAGTTGCGGATGCGAACGAAGCCGCGGGGCAGCAGGTGAAGCAGGAAGCGGCGCAGGAACTCCTCGATCGGCAGAGTCATGAGCCGCTGCTTATTGCTGTGGGCTGAGTCTCGCCAGCGGAAGGTAACGTTGCCCTCAGAGAGGGCGACGAGTCTGTGGTTGGAGATGGCGACGCGGTGAGTGTATGCGCCGAGATAGCGCAGCGCATGTTGCGGCCCACCGAAGGGCCGTTTGGAGTAGACGACCCAGTCCTGACGGAACAGGAGCCGGAGCCAGGAAGCAAAGGCCCGCGGTTCTCGCAGTGGGGCGAGGTTGCCGTGGAACTGGAGGGCGCCTTGGTGGAAAGTGGCCCTAAGTCCGGCAACGAACTTACCGCGAAAGACACGACTCAGCACCTTGATGGGGAGGAAGAAGGAGCGGCGTGCGGAGATCCAGCGGGAGTGATCCGGCGCAATGCCGCCGGCGGCAAGCACACAGTGGACATGCGGGTGGAACTGCAATCGTTGATTCCAGGTGTGGAGCACGCTGAAGAAGCCGATCTCCGCTCCGAGGTGACGAGGATCGCGAGCGATCTCCAGCAGAGCTGCGGCGCTGGAGTGAAACAGCAGGTTAAAGATCACTTTCTTGTTCTGCAATGCGAGCGGGGCCAGTTCGCGCGGCAGGGTGAAGACGGCATGCACGTAGGGGGTGGGCAGAAGCTCCCGTTCCCGCGCCTGAAGCCAGCGTAGACGCGCGTTGCCCTGGCACTTGGGACAATGCCGGTTTCTACACGAGTTATACGATACGGCGGTCGTATGTCCGCAGTCGGTGCAGCGATCACGATGTCCGCCGAGTAGAGCGGTGCGGCAGCGTGTAATCGCCAACAGGACCTTCTGATGCTGCCAGCTGATCCACTTGCGACTGTGTTCCAGGAAAGACTGCCCCGCGCAACGGACGACGTCGGCCACCTCGAGAGGAGGCCGACTCATACGTCCTGTGTTTGCTCTCCTTCCGCTCTCATCGTGAGTGCATCCAAGGGGCTGCCGGTGGCGCTGAGATGCCGCCGGGAGAGATGCAGGTAGATCGTCGTCTCCTCGAGATCACGATGACCGAGCAACATCTGTATGGTGCGCAGGTCGGCGCCGGCTTCGAGCAGGTGAGTGGCGAAACAATGACGCAGAGTGTGGGGATGGATGTGCTTGTGCTCAAGCTCGGCACGTTGCGCGGCATACTTGCAGGCCCACCAGAGTACCTTGGTGTCGATGGGGCGGCTTGAAGTATGTCGCTGCCCACCGGGGAACAACCAGGTTGTGGGCTTGTGCGTAAGCCCGCGCCAGTGGATACGCAGGGCATCGAGCAGCGCTGGGCTGAGCATGACGTCGCGGTCCTTGCGCCCCTTGCCGCCCTGGATATGGATGACCATGCGACGGCTGTCGATGTCACTGATCTTCAAGTGCGCCACCTCGGCGCGGCGAGCGCCGGTGGCGTAGAGCGTCATCAGCAGGATGCGATGAAAGGGCGTCTGCGCCGCATCGATAAGCCGCGCTACCTCCTGCTGGCTGAGCACCTGCGGAAGATGCAGCACCTTCTTCGGGTATGGAGTCTCGGAAGTACTCCAAAACCGCTTCAAGACTTGAACATAGAAAAAGCGCAGCGCACCCAAGCGTTGGTTCACGGTGTTCGGAGCCAGCTTCCACTTCGTGAACATCGCTGCCTGGTACGCGCGGATATGCTCCGGCCCGAGTTGGTCAGGGGAACGACGGAAGTGCCGAGCGAAGTGCTCGACGGTACGGATGTAGGAACGAATCGTGCCCGGAGCGTAGTTGCGTCGCTCCAGTTCCTCAAGCATGATCTGACGTAGATGTGTCACAGAAAATACCTCCTTCTCTGCGACACAAGCTAGCTCAAATCGCCATCACTAATGACCGATCGCGAACACGCGTATGCGTCCGCCGCCATCCTTGCGGCTTCGTTCAAGTCAGCGTTTCGGTAAATTCCCCAGCCCGGTTATTTCAGTTCAGGCAAGTTACCCATAACCGCTTTCAAGGGCACAACAACAAAGAGGTCTGACTGTCGGTGGCAGGATTGCTTCCTTGGTGATGAACCAGAGGGCGACAATGCGGATCGGAAAGGAGATCAAGCCATTTGCCCCTATTCAGCCATCCAAAAGCGGCATTGGAGCTACCGGAAAGTCCTCGCAGTGGTGGGCATTGAACGCAACGTGCCCTACACTCAAATCGTCGGTTTCGACACGATATATCCACGCGCAGCGGCCACACACATATAAGATTTTTCCGTCGAACAGTGGAATACGGCATCGAAACCGGCGCGGTCGGGTTGGCTTTGCGGACAAAGATCGGTTGGAATCGCGTGGACGCTCCGCCATGGCTCCAAAGACGCGTGTCTGCCCCTAAAAGACCCAGCTGTTGGCCGAACGATAGGGCTCGATTGGATCGTCAGGCCGAAAAGAAGAGGGCGCCGGGGGACGGCGTCCATAACCGGTTTGTCTTGGAGTCACTAACTACGCAAAAAAGATACCCGGCGGGCCCCCCATTGTCTGAGTTGAATGGCATCTACATTTCTCCAGTGATTTGGGATGAGAAGCGAACGAAAGGCCCGTGATGCACGACTCTCGTTGGCGATCTCTCGAGTGGCCGTGCTCGGTTGCACAGATTCATCCTGGGCGAATCGAGCGCAGTCAATATAAGGGATATGAAGGTTCAGATGTTCGGCGATTTTGCGATTGCGACATTCCATCTGGACGACAGGTGGACTTGTTTGCGCTCGACGCAAAGGAGTATCCGTTCAAACCCGCCTCTTTCGACCTGATCGTGATGTTTACCACTTGGATCGAGACATCTGCCCGAAGATGCTATCGACGCTGAACGCTGGCGGCATTTTGATTTGCAAGAGCAGCCTGGGTTGGGATTCCCATAAAGGAGCTTCGCCGGTCAACATGAGGCCATTGGAGAGGAGTGAAATCCTGTCGATGCTCCCAGGGCTGCAGGTAATGCACCATCAAGAACGACCTATACGCGACCGTGGTGTGGTGGAGTATGTCGGCAAGAAGCCTGGGTTTAGAGAAATCACCACACCGAACAGGATAGGTATATGACTTAATCCCGACTCCCGCAGGACTCCGCGACGAACAATCGCATCCGGATACTCGAGTCTCCCGTAGCCCAAATCGGCGTTTGGCATCGACGGTCTGCGTAGTCCACTGCCTGCTGATTCCGGTGGTGCTCTCTCTTTCCGCCGACAGCCAAGGTAGCTCATCGGATACCGATGAGCAGACCCGCAGACATGCCTATCGACTGCTGATGACCACCCGCGAAGCTGTAATCATAGGCTGGCTCCAGGTACCAGCCAAAGCGATGCTTTCCCGTTGGCCAGAGCATGAAGTCGCCCGCCAACTCCCCGGAGAAAGAGTCTGCCGTCTTCCCGTTTTGTTTTGCGTGAGCCCATTGCGGTCCTACGCCGAGCATGAACTCGGCCTTCTTCGAGAGTGTCCATGGCTTTTTGAAGAGAAAATCTGTGTCCCATGCCGTCGACCTCCGAGTGTAAAAGGGCGACACACCAGCCTCCAGTTCAAGCCAGTTCTCGATGGGGGTACACTCCGCCGCGAGGTTTGGTGCGAACGTAGCAGCGCCTCCGCTGAGGTTCCAATTGGTGGACGCTCCCACTTCGAGGATAGCGACCGTATCGTCTGTATCCGTGGAAGCCTTGGTTGAGTGGATGGAAAGATCATTCTGAGCCATCTGCCCAAAGGCAGGCAGACAGCACAATAGAAAAACGTACGCTCCGGCGAGCGTGAGCGCGTGTATACGCATAGGAAGTCTCCAGGTTCAAAGTTGATTCGATCCGCGCCGAACGCGGACGACGGTGAGCTAGGAGGCGACGATGCGTGGTGGTCGGAATATCGCGGAGCGCGGTGCGAAAGCAGGACGGGGCGATTCAGGCGCAACATCTGCAAGTTCGACGTTCACGGGGGTGAGAACCTGCCCGACATTCGGGAGACCGTAGAATCCGCAGCACGTGCAGATCCCGTTACAGTTATCAGGCGCGTCCGGATGAGAGTGCTTGAGGATGGACTGGTGCGCCGACGCGACTGTGAAGGAAACGCCATCACACAGATCGCAATGTGGCGGATACGCCGTAAGCCAGAACAGCAACGCGCAGAGTAGGCATGCCCATACGCGATGTCGGTTCCTGCCGTTCATACTGCTAACGATAAATGATCGGCCAATGCCAGCATCTTGGCATGATGAGCGGTCTCTTGTCTTGATTCCACCAGCCGCCCGTTGTAGAAGTAAAGCTCTTCTACGTGATTGTTCTCTGCGATGTAAAACACGTGCTCGATATTGTGGCTGTCAAAACAGCTGCTGAGCTGGCCTTCAACGTCCTGAACTGGTGGAGCACCCGTGGCTCCCTGCGTCAGTTGGTTATGGAACCACTGATCCACTTCTGCTGACGAAGGGTTATAGAGTTCATGCACGTTAAGGGTCTGGTCAACGTAAAACACATGCGCGGTACCAAAGCTATCTACAAGGCCGGTAAGCGCGCTTCCTCCCGCATCGGGTATTGCTCCGCCTTCCTGCGTCGGCGATGGCGATAGCAGTATCGGACCTAAAGTGACCTGCCCCCAAAGGGTTACGATCCAGGAGGATCGTTAGCCCGTCGGCAACCCGGAGATAACTACATGAGTAACTCCCCGCAGCTGCTGTTAACCACTACGTAATTGAAGGTTAGCCGTCTCACCACCAGCATCAACTATGATTTAAGAGCAACGTGAACCTCCGAGTCCCAGTTGCGCTCGGTTTCATCGTCATGGCAGGCTGTTCAGCTTGGTCTCAGCCGCGTAGTCTTTCGCTTTGTATTGTTCATACGAAGTCGCACAGCTCGGATCAATACGAACCCTCCGCCGGATCCGACGCGATTGCGATGTACCAAGAACTTGCTGGGCGAAGACTGCAAAACGGTACCACACTCCAGATCACTGTTCTACCCGCCTCCATGCAACAGGAGATCGAGCCTGAGATCCACCGCCTTAATTGCTCTTGGGTGCTCCAGTTGTGGCACCGGCGAAATGCCGACGAGGATGTATTCGGGCAAGTCCCACCTAGGAATGCTCGTTTCGACAGTCTGCTCTTCACACTATGGAACGGCACAACACAGGAAGTCATCGAGAACGGCGCAGGATTTGTATCACTGGCCACCAAACCGCCGCTGACGCCATTTGCACTGTTCCGCAAACAGATTCTCAAGAAGCTCAATCGGCTGCCCTAATGGATCGGGCGCGAATGCGTTTCTGACGAGTCTGACCGGCAATACTGAAGTTTGCCCTGGATGTCCGTATGGCCGAACAATCCGATAATTTCGAGATAACACATTTAAGATGCTGACCACGGGGCCTCATCATCCGTTGTCGGTCGCATGAGCGGTCCTCTTGTCAGATGGATGAGGGCCTATACTGCGACTGTGGTTCAAATCCCCTATCTGGAGTTCACAAACCTGCAAGAGGTTCTCGTGTTTGAACGTTATTCGATTCTCTTACGCCAAGCCGTAATGGCTGCACGTGCGGAAGCAGGCAAACTCGGCTCAGATGTGATCGATTCAGAGCACCTGCTGATGGGAATCGTCTGCGTCCATCCCGACCTCTTCACGTCGCTGGGCATTGAGGTTGAACTCGATTCGCTCAGAGAAAAATGCAGAGAGTTTCGGCCTCCTTCATCACCCATCCCGAATTCGCGCGATCTGCCGCTATCCGAGGACGCGAGCAGGATACTGCAGGAGGCTTCCGCCATAGCCGATGAGCGACAAAGCCGGGAGGTCCGCACTGAACATCTTCTGCTGGCGATGATCGAAGGGCCCTGTCACAGTGCCCAGATGCTAGCGACGAATGGACCAATGAGGGAAATGCTCCTGGCCGTGGAGACAAATGTGGACGGTGGGGCGCCGCAAATGGGAACTCCCGCCTCTCAGGAAGCACTGAAAGCAGTACTGAACATTTCACTCCCCCAAAATTGACGGAAACCTGATCCCAACGATTCGGCAGAGGGCGGCTTTCCTCGGAGTAGTCCGAAATTCCTGGATGACCGCGCCAGACCTGAATCGCCAAGCCGGTCAAGCTGTCGACGCGTGACTAAGAGCAATGAAGGCATGGCCAAACTACGCGGCTCTGCTAGTGGTTTTTCTGTAGAGGCACACAGTTAAGCTTGCCCTGAAAGGCATCGCGTGGAACGGCGATGAAATCGCAAGCAGGTTGGGCATGCCTCTCTCTGGACGCCTTTGGTTCACTCAAGCTCCGCGAGAGCTCGATGCACCATACTCACGGAAATAGCTCCCTCACCAACCGCTGAAGCAACCCGCTTGACGCTTCCGGCGCGGACATCGCCCACTGCGAATACTCCTGGTAGGCTGCTCTCCAGCATGAAAGGTGGGCGCGAAAGCGGCCAGACAGGACTCCGATCTGGATCGACAACCGGTGGCAGATCACGTCCGGTGAGGATAAAGCCCTTCTCATCAAGAGCGACACGGCCTCGAAGCCAGCTTGTGTTAGGTGAGGCGCCAGCCATGATGAAAAGGTGATGTGCATTGACCGAACGCACCTCTCCGTTCAGCTTGTTGGCCCAACTCACTTTTTCGAGAGCGCTCTCGCCCTCAAGGTCGGCTAGTTCGGTGTTGCACAGCAGTTCGATAGACGGATTTCCGGAAATGCGCGCGATGAGATAGTGTGACATCGATTCGGATAACGTGGCGGCTCGCACAAGCATATATACCTTGCGTGCGTGCTGCGAAAGGAAGACTGCAGCTTGACCAGCCGAGTTGCCGCCGCCCACAACAATGACTTCTTCGCCCTCGCACAACTGAGCTTCAAGAAAGGTGGCGCCGTAGTGGATCCCGTGCCCCACGAAGCGGTCCAGGTTCACGGCCGTTGGCTTCTTGTACCAGGCGCCAGTCGCAATGACAATAGTCCGTGCGAAGAAGACAGTACCATCGTTCATGACGAGTTCGTAGGGGCGATGTTGGCACCTAAGTTGAACAATCGCGCGCGCCAACGCCATCTTCGCTCCAAACTTCTGTGCCTGCTTGGTGGCGCTTGTGGCGAGTTCCTGACCGGAGACCCCGGTTGGAAACCCCAGATAATTCTCTATCTTTGAACTGGAGCCCGCCTGCCCCCCGGGGGCGTGGCTTTCTATAACGAGAGCATCTATTCCCTCCGAGGCCGCGTATACCGCTGCTGCCAGGCCTGCAGGGCCCGCGCCCACGATGATCAGATCGTGAAGCGAACTATTGTCGATATTGTCGTTAAGTCCGAGGGAATCCGCCAGCTGTGAGGTTGACGGATTTCGCAGAACCATCGTCCCGTCGTTGCCCATCACGATCGGGATTTCGGAGACAGCGATTCCAAAGCGGTCTAGAAGGTTCCGATAGGCATCGTCCATATCCAGGTCGATATAAGAGAATGGATGACCATTTCGGCTCAGAAATTCCCGAAGGCGCAGAGTGTCTGCAGAATGTTGTGAGCCAACAACAACGACATTGCCCAACTGTCGGTCTATGAGCATAAGCCTTCGCAACATAAACGCGCGCAAGAGTATCTCACTCAGACTTGCATCGTGCGCCACAAGAGTGCGAAGGTCTTCGGGTCGAACCTCCAGGATTTCACCTGCTTGTATAACTCGGGCCTGCACTACAGTTCGTTGCCCTGCGATCGAGCCCGCCTCACCGGTGAACATTCCTGGGCGTAAGATCGTGACCAGCCGTTCGCCGTTGATGGTTGGCTGAACGATTTCCAAGCTGACGGATAAGAGGACGAAGCACGGCCTTCCCACCTCTCCCGGCCGATACAGAATCTCGCCAATCTCCACCCGGCGCACCCGTCCGTACGGCCGCGCACGATCTATCTCGGCCTCCGTAAGGACCGGCCACATCTGGTTCTCAGCATTGAGCTCAGCGGAGATCCGCTTCTGTTCGCTTAGGAGTCTTGCCTCTTGCAATCCGATAGATGCCTCATTTGCCGCTACGGTCAGAAGAAGGCTTTCGGTTTTCTCAGGGAAGCCTGTCCGATTAGAACCGAGGACGATCACGCCGATTTCACCATGCACGCCTAACTGCGCGGGGACGATCGCTATGCCTTCAATTGCCAGTTGGTTCCGTATTTGCGGGAGAGACCCTTGAGCGTAGGCAGCCAGTGGGTCGCCGAGCATGTTGCGGACTTCCTCGGCCGACAGGTTGATTTTGCTGTCCTCGGCGACTCGGAGAATCTCCACCGGCATCACGCCAAATGCGTCGCTCAACCGTGCGTAAGCGAAATCCAGGCTGAGCATGCGGAAGAGTACATCCAAAAGGGTTTGAACAATTTGCGATGGTTCACTGCCGCGCCAGATAGCAGGCAGAGCGAGCAGGCTCGTTAGATCGTTAATGCAACGCCGAAGGCGCTTGATTTCCTGGGCTGGATCTTCGAGCTGCACTTCCATGTCAGGCCACCGCAGGTGAGCCGCTCCGACGAGACCGACGCTCGCGAAATTCACGCAGGAATTCGTCTGGCGGCACAAAGAAGGGATTCTGTTGAAGGACGCCGCCGATGACGACCATCGGATGGGTCCGCATGATATCAACGACGGCGTCTCCTCCAAACTTGCCGAGATGGTAGGTACAGATAACTGCGTCTTCGTGCCGACGCCACACCTCATTTACCCGCGACTCGAACTCAATCACATCATCCAAATGCGATCCGCTTTCAACTGCCCAATCCATACGACAGCAAATGCGACTTAGCGGAAAGCTGCCGGTGCCCTGACCGCTGGCCAACTGCTCGAACGCCGAAATCATGCGATCTGCATCGAAACGGCCTTCCGGAAGGTAGATTTCGGTATCCGTCCGAATCTCCAGCTGTCCGCTTTGCTCCGCAACCGCTGTATCAATGCCCGCGGCCGTCAGGCGTTGAAGGTGGTCCTGACGCTGATCTCGATTAACAATGTGAATTGCCTTTTGGCCACACTGGAATCCGTCTTTTATGAATGGGAGCAAGACCCGATACTCTTCGTCAGGGCTGTGGAAGAAAGCGCAAACATGACGCGTTTGATCGATCTGGGAACCAGCAAAAGGAATGGGCGCCGCGATCTTCTTCATAGTATCTCCCTAGATAGTGCGATCATAGAGTTGCTGCTGGTAGCTCTTAACCCAGTCTTCCGACGATGGTGGAAAGATGTTGAGAAACTTCCCCTCGCGAGAAGGGATCACTTCAACCATCTTTGCGATCATGTCCTTTGGATTGAGTCTCCCCTCTGGTACGCCGAGGAGACTGTCGACCACTTTCTTGAAGGCATCGCGCTTGATAAAGTTCACGTCGTCGTTGAGCCAGCGCAGACCGGCTTCCACCACGGTTTCGTTGAAACCGGTGAGGTAGGGTCCGGGATTGATCGTCTGCACCTGAATTCCGAAGGGTTTCAGCTCCTCGTACATCGCTTCAGCAATCGATTGCACCGCATGTTTGCTCGCGGCGTAAGCGGGAATCGGCGGGACGGTGAGAAGTCCAACAACTGAGGAGACGAATACCACCTTTCCGTGAATACCCGCGGCTACCCAGTTCCTCACCACGCGCTGTGTAAAATCCAAGGCCGAGAAGACATTCGTTTCGAAATTCTTCCGCACCAGTTCAACGGGGATTTCGGACATCGGGCCGCCCTCGCCGATGCCGGCGTTATTCACCAGAATGTCGAACTTCAATTTGAGCGTGTGCGCTACATCATAAGGGTCCAGCAGGTCGAGCTTCTCGACTTTTAGGGTTTTGAGGCCGAGCGAGGCGGCGTTTTCCCGCATAGCTGTCACTTGTGGCCAGGTCTGAACGGCTGCTGTTACACTGTGCCCTTTTTGCGCAAGTCCGAGAGCGGTTCCTTCGCCAAATCCGGAGCCTGCTCCCGTGATCAATATCTCCTGCATGTGGGTGATCCTTTCCTGTGGTTAGGCTTTCAATGCTGATTGGCCGCTTTGAGCGACTGCATAATCCTGAGCCACCTGTCCCCCGGACACGCCGATGCTGCCGATGATTTGCCCATCGCCGTTCTTAAGGGGAATTCCACCGGCAAACGTTATGAGGTTGCCATTGGAGAGCTCAATTCCATGCGCATCTGCCCCTGCTTTGCTGTAGTTGTCCATGACTTGCGTTTCCATTTCGAACAGAGCGGACGTCTTCGCCTTCTTTATGGCCACATCGATCACTCCAAGCCATGCTCCGTCCATGCGATGAAATGCTTTCAGATGGCCGCCCGAATCAAGCACAGCGATGCAAACTGAAATTCCGAGTTCGCCCGCCTTCGCTATGGAAGCCTTCAGGACCCGCTCCGCCTGCTCCGCCGTAATTTGCATGCCTTTGCTCCTTTGGGTCAACTGGGCGACTCGGGGACCATACTATCAAGGGCGGTGCCCCTTTGAGGCTTCAAATATCCATGAAATCAGATTGTGGCGGTGGGTCGATACGGCGCTTTACGCATATCTGGTTAAGGTTAGCCGAGAGGCGAATATCTCGCATAACTCTGTGGCCGACATCACCCCGCTATTCAACCTCACTTGTGTTGCGTGATTCCTGGTTTGTCGCCCACCGGGAAGAACTCAAGCGTTAAACACTTGAGACCGAAACGGCCGCCCTCTTCCAAGATAGATACCGAAAAACGTTCTCTTTCATAATTTCTGGTTGGTCGGCTATCCCGACATTTGGCGGATCGGGGAGCGGGAGGCACGGCTTCGGGCCATGAAAGTTTCGGACTGCCGGTGACACGCTCCTCGACGCCATAACCCTCAGTCAGCCCTGCGAAAGCATTGCCAATGGAACCCGCCCACCTCAGGCGAACCTGGGTCCTCGCCAATCCGCTTGATATAGAGATAGTCGCTATCCCGCACGCTGCTCACCACACCTACGTCGTTGGGTTGAATCGTTCTCGGCCCGAACCAACTCCATCCTTGTGCGCGTTCGTTGGGGCACGAATTGAACCTTGTCACCCAGTCGGAACGGGTTTGAGAGCACGTTCATCTTCGTCGCAATTCTTCCATAAAACGGCTGTTGTTGGCGCATCGCGTCAGACGTTAGTCCTCGATTTCAAAAGTTGCATTGCGTAGCCCTCATGGACGGGCCGCTCAATTGGTGCAGGATTGGCTAGCTGCGCTTTTAAGCGGATGTTCGTCGGCGAGTGCTTGGTCGGGTTAGTCGGAGGTGCGTTCCCGGACGGTGTAACCCTCGGGAATCCTGAACAGCGCGGGATCGGGTCCGCCGGGCCGAAATTCCGTGACTTCGTCTGTGCGTTTACCCGAGCGTGGATCATCATGAATGGTCAAAAGCGGTATGTGGTACTGCGTGGATATCCAGTCATCTGTCACGATGGTGAGGGGCCGGTCGTTTCCCTGGTCACCCGCCGGTATGATTGACGTCGTGCGCGTGCCTTTGGCCTCGAGGCCGGCGATGGTGCGGGCACCAAGGTCCTCTCTTGTCACTTGCATAGTCGGGCGAACGACCGGCCGCTGCCGAACCGCGTCAGCGGTCCCCGGCTCAGTCATGTGCGTGACATACGCGATCTTCGTGCGGTTACCCCAGTTGATATTTGTGCGGGCGACAGGATCGACGACATGGTAGTTGACCACGTCGACCGGCTCGCCATCGGCACGAATGTGTAGGGTCTCGTGCATTTCGGAATAGCTGCGGCCCTCCGAGTTGCGAGCCTCTTTTACGGTGAAAGTATTTGTGATGGTGGTTCCGTTGGCGAGTGTCCGCACGATGGTAGAGGTGCGGGTGAGGGTGTAGGGAACGCTGTTCGCTTGCGGACCGCCAATGTGCGCGACCTCACCGAAGCTGCGTCCCATCACCTGGGCTGAGAGGGCGGCAGATACGGCCAGAAGCAGGACAGGAAGCACGGAGAGCGACCGGGAACAATGCATCGGATACCTCCGAAGCTGATCTGAATCAATTGACGGACACGTGGCCATTAAGACGCCTGTTAGGCGCTTTTGAGCGGATGACTGGCGATCCAAAAGTAACCGAGCACTGTGATCTCTACACGGTCGTAATCCCTCTCGGCCCGGCCGAAATGGCTCACGCAGATAATGCTTCTTTCACCACGAGCTAACCCGAGCCGGGGACTCGGGCGACCAATGGATCGGCTCTTGCTGAGGCCGGGTTCGGCGATCCCAATCCTCATTTAACCGAAGTCCCAACCTGCACCACAACCTACCAAACCAAATGGGCTCAAGCCCATTCTCCACGAGAGACCGGAGGGGACGTTCATGAAACTCCGCAGCAAGGAATTCTGCCCCATCCACCGATCCATTTCTTGCTGTGGCCGTGAGTTGGTCCAGAAGGGAAGCAGAGTCAGACGCCTCGGAGTGCAACGGATCGAAGACCCGCACCACCCCAGGGGATACCGCGAAGTCCGCTCCAAAGCAGAGATGCGGAAGTTGCTCAACCGCAAGATTGTCGAACAGAACCGGCACTGCGCCATCTGTGAGGTGGCGTTCACCAGCTACAGCGACGTCGTGCCCGACCACATTGATCCAAGAGGAATGGGAGGGGCGCGGAGAGACGACCATCCCGACAACATTCAGGCTGTGCACTTCTGGTGTAACGGCGAGAAGGGATCCATGCGGGAGTATTAGGAGATTGTGGTCTGACCTTTCGTGCGCCATTTGACCGAGTTTTGAACCTGGGGTACAAACCATGCCTCGGCATGCATATTGCACAACCAGGAAGGAGGTTTTCCATGTCTCAGGTTGCGGGTGCAGTTACCAATGGAGAAGCAGCACAGCAGGAGGATCTCTCCGGTCCGCCGGCTGCCAACCGCCATCGCCTACCGGACGAGCGCGCGGGCATCACACACCATTTCTCGATCGCCGGCCACGAGGGCTACCTCACTGTCGGGCTTTATCCGAATGGTCAGCCAGGTGAAATCTTCATCCGGATGGCGAAGGAGGGCTCGACGATTGCGGGATTGATGGAGTGTTTCGGCACCGTCGTCTCAGTAAGCCTGCAACACGGAGTACCGCTCAGGGTTCTTTGCGGCAAACTCTCGCATACGCGATTCGAGCCATCGGGCTGGACCGGAAATCAAGAACTGGGCTATGCCAAGTCAATCATGGATTACCTCTTCAGGTGGCTGGAATTGCGCTTCTTGTCGGGCAAGCAACTACCGCTGTTCGAGGCGAAAGCGGCTGATGACGAAAGCACTCGCAGTGAGTCAATCCAGGTGCCTGCCAGCCTCTCACCGTTCCCTCACGAAAGCTCTGAGGTAGGCGATGCACCACTGTGCAGCACCTGCGGTTCGCTTATGGTGCCAAATGGGAGCTGCTACAGGTGCGGCAACTGTGGCGGAACGAGCGGCTGCTCGTGACGGTAGAACGCGTACTTGTCCGCTAAACGAGGTAACCATGGAAGCAGCAGCACACACCATTATTTCTCAGCTGCCTGCGAGTCCGTCGATGAATGCACTGCCTGGCTTCTCTCGATACCATGGTTAGAAAAGTGAAGAAGCCGATGTCTTCGAACGAAACTACTGCGCCCCGCCAGCACGCATCCAGTGGGCCAGCATTGCCGCAACTCGCTGAACCAAGTCACGCTAAGCGAAGCCGCACCCTCATCTCGCTAGCTTCGGTTGGCACGCTGTCGACGCTCTCCCGCAAGCATCAGGGATTTCCCTTTGGATCTCTTATGCCCTTCGCGCTCGACCCTGCGGGCCGACCTCTCTTTCTGATTAGCAATATGGCTATGCATACCCAGAATCTGAAGGCGGACCCTCGTTGCAGTCTCTTCGTTGGACAGGCGAATGCCGATGGCGATCCACTTGGCGCTGCCCGGGCTACGCTGATCGGCCTTGCCGAACCTGTTCCCGCAAGTGATCTAGCTTCCGTTCGAGAGGTCTACCTTGCTTGCCATGAAAACAGCCGTTACTGGGTCGACTTCTCCGACTTTAGTTTCTTCCGGCTCCAACCCGTCGACCTTTATTACGTGGGAGGCTTTGGCGTGATGGGATGGGTCGAGGCAAGCGACTACCAGGATGCGGCTCCTGATCCGTTGGCCGGCGCCGCACCCGGCATCCTCGCCCACATGAACGCTGACCACATAAATTCGATGATCCTGCTGGCACGTTTTCATGCTGGCATTGAAGCAACGGAAGCGACCATGACATCGGTCGATCGACTGGGCTTTACTCTTCGATTGAAAACGAATGAGGGAATGAAAGGCGTTCGCATCAACTTCACCCACGAGGTAGCTATCCCGATGGAGACTAGGACGGTGCTGGTCGAGATGGTGCGCCAGGCCAGGAGATAAGCGCAATCGGGCAAAGAGAGTTTACCCACAACGAATTATTCTTATCCGCAATCATCCTGGAGAAATGAGATTGTAGGTTGACGCAATTGTTGACATAGGGCCGTGAAGATTCGAGAAGGGATAAGGGGTTTTCGCGACACGATTCGTGGAATTCTCCGACACGATCATTGTCACGATCCTATATTTGTGACTCAATTTGTGACATGAACTTACAGCTGAAGCCGTCAACCTGACAACCGATTCTCGGTTTGTCAGCCCAAGCAAATCCCTTGCCAGGACCGCTTCAATGGCGGAGACCGAGCTTCAGAGGGAAATCTTCTTCGTCGTCTTCGAGGCCGGGCATATTGCAGTGTTCCCGGATGATGGCGCGATGTTGGCTGCGAAATACGAGATGCGCTGCGGCGATCGCGACTGCAGCAAGAATGAAGTGTTCCGTCCTGGTCTCAATCCACGGTTCAGAGATCAGCGGGAGCCATGCCACCGCGGGAACGAATGTGATGTACTTGAGAGCTGTGATGGCGAGGTTGGATTGTTCCCTGGTCCGCTCGCCGGTGAAGGCCACGATCTTTACGTTCAAAAAGAAGATGTCAGTTAGCAACACGGACATACCGGCGGCGACGAGTAACTGGCTTGCCGTTGCCCTAAAGGCGCGAAGTTCCGGAGGAGCAATTACGCGAAGTGCCATGCAGCCCCCAAAGCTAGTGATCAGCCCCCAAAGAAGGGCCCAGGTTTTCGCGGCCAACAACTGATCCATCGCCGTCCGGAACGGTGCCGGCCTACCGTGGACGCTGCGAAACACCCAACTTCCCTGCCGATTGCCGGGAGAAACAAACGCCATCCGCAGTCCAGCAATCGTCCAAAAAGCCACAATTCCGACCGCGGCGCGTATGCCGTCAGATGAGACTTCCGCCCGAATCTGCTTATGTACAACCGCCAGACGAAGAATGGCGGCGGTAACGACCGAAAGGCCGACCCCTCCATAGAGAACAAGATAGATACGATAGCGTTGGACGCGCAGCAGGGTTTCGCTAATGAAGTGAAAAACTGCCCGACGAACCGTACGCCGGACCAGCGTGGCATTGATCACCGCGTGCAGCGGCCGTGCAACCCAGCTTCGCGCGGCGTGCGTGCCAGGCCCGATGACGAGTTGGCGCACCCTGCGCAGGTAGGCAATGGGATAAGCGAGCGCGGCCAGTCCGGTAGTCAGAAACAGAGCCACGCATCCTGTCTGCGCCAGCTGCGTGTAGATCGGCAACGCGGAGGGTCCATCCATGAGGCGCTGGTAGACGCCCAAGAACCAGAATGGGGGAAAGAATCGCGCGAAGGCGCTCCCTGACTGAAGCAGGACTGGAACCGTTCCGGATAGAACTGGGAACAGGAGTAGGAGCATCAACAGGGCAGTTATCGAGAGGCCCTGCAAGGCAAGAGAGAACTTGCGGAATAGGCGTTCGCCGAGGACGGAAAGAAGCACGCCTTGCAGAGCCAGAAGAAGGACCGCTGCGAACAATCCGCTGCCTGCTACGGCCAGAAGATGACCGGCTAGAAAGCGTAACAAGTTGGGTGGATCAATGGCTGCGGGAAGAACCAGCGGTGCGAAAACATTGGCATCGAAAAGGATGCCGGCGATGAGAATGGCAACGGCCGCAATTCTCGCGAGGAAGAGCCTGCGAGCCGGGACAGGCAATGTCGTCAATACGAAGAGATCCAAGAAATCGGGGAAGAACATGTCCCACTCAAACACTGTGGCGATCCCCATCGCCACAAATGAATAGATCACAAAGAAGAAATGGTGATTGACCCGCAACCAATACGGTGGTCCTGCCACGGGGCCATGGTTTGGGGGGGGAAGGATGAGGGGATGGTAGACAGGCCATAGATACAGCGCCACGACGAGCCCTGGGAGCCCGATTGCAAATGCGATCAGAACCAGCCGTGCTTTGGCGTCGCCGTCGGGAGATGCCGTTTCGTGATTAAAGAACCGCGTCAGAAAGTGGCGGACCAGATGCGAGAACTGGCTTCGCTCGGGCTCTTGTGCTGGGCCACGCTCCGCCTGAGCCTTCAGGGGAAGCACTTCCGCTCCGACATCATGAAGAGGCGCTGAAAGGATTCACGCATGGTTGATCCGCATCACCTTTACGATCTCCTGCGCGGCGGTCCTCGTGTCCTGCTGCTCGACCAGTTGCGCGAAGACCTTTTCCAGATTGGGAAGCCTCATCAAACTCGCGAGATCGTCTGGCCGAGCGTCGGCGACGATCCTGCCTTTTGCGATTACAACGACGCGGTTACAGATCTGCTCCACAACCTCCATCACGTGTGAGATGTAGAGAATAGCCTTCCCTTCGGTCGCTAATAGCTCCAGGAGGTCCTTGAACAGCCGCGCAGAGACGACATCGAGTCCTGAGAGTGGTTCGTCGAAAATAAGCAATTTTGGATCATGCAGCAAGGCGGCGGCAATCAGCACACGCTGTCGCATTCCCTTCGAATAGGAAGAGATGGGCGAGAATTGCCAGGACTCCAGATGCAGAAGTCTTAGTAGCCGTGTCGCCTTGGCCTCAATCAGTGCCTCGCCTAGACCGCGGAGTCTGCCGACAAGCTGCAGGTATTCCAGGCCCGACAGGTAGTTATAAAGATAGGCCTCTTCCGGGATATATCCGAGAGTGCTGCGGAAGGTGACCATATCCTTTCGGGCATCTTGGCCTTCAAAGAGCACTTTGCCGTCGTTTGGCCTGAGCAAACCGGTGATGATCTTGACGGTGGTCGACTTGCCCGCGCCGTTGGGACCAAGAAAGCCCACGACCTCGCCGGGCGCGACCTTGAAGCTCACATCCTGGATGGCGGGAATGCCGCGGTAGCTTTTGAAAAGGCTATGTAGCTCAAGCATGACACCAGGCTCCAATGTGTCGTTCAGACACGGGGTTCACGGTATTCGTCTGCCAAGTCCGTCTTTCGCAAATAACTATTCGTAGCGCAGCGCCACTGTCGGCTCAACCCTCATCCCTGCCCGCGCCGGCAGCAGAACCGCCGCACCCGCCACCACGCACAGCACTACCGGAACCACCACAAACGCCAGCGTGTCATAGGTGCTCGTCTGGTAGAGTAGAGCCCGCAGCACGTGCGCCAGCCCAAGCGCCGCCGCCAGTCCCAGCACTCCGCCCGCCAGGACCATCCGCAGCCCGTCCCACGCAATCAGCCCCAGAATGTTCACCCGTGTCGCTCCCAGAGCCATCCGTACCCCAATCTCCTGGATCCGCTGGCTGGTCAGGTACGCAAGGATTCCATAAATTCCCACGGCGGCCATCGCCAGTCCCATCAGTGCAAAAAATCCCAGCAGCGCCGTCTCAAACCGCGGCTGGTCCGCCAGCTTGTCTACTGTCTGTGTCAGCGGCACCATCTCAACCGGAACCGTCGGATCCAGATTGTGAACCGCCGCTTGCACCCATCCAGCCACTGTCGCCTCAGGCAGCGCGGAGCCAATCACCAGCTCCGCCCGCCGATCCGACCAGTCGCTGGCCACGTCTCTGCGCAGGAAGTAAATCTCCGGTCGCTCCTCACCAATCAGTCCGGTGTTCTTCGCGTCCTCTGCCACGCCCGCGACGGTGAACCAGGTATCGCTACCCAGTCCCACCATCGAGAATCGCTTTCCGATCGGGTCCTCGCCCGGGAACAGCCGCGCAGCCGCCAGCCGACTCAGTACCACCAGCCGCATCTCCCCGTTGCTGTCTTCGCCCGTGAATCCCCGCCCGCGAATCACCGGTATATCCAGAGCGCGAAAGTACTCCGGCGTCACGCGCCGAGTTGCGATCCATCCGCCAAAGCCTGGTGTCATGTGCGGTCTTCCTTCCACCGCCAAATCCGAATAACGCAGCTCGCTCTGCCATCCGCCGGGCGGCACACTGTCACTCAAGGCCACTGCCGTTACGTCCGGTAGCCGCCGCACGGACTGCTCCACCTGGAGATGGAACTCCAACCACTTTGCCTCCGTGTTATAGCGGAATCCCGGAAGCGCAATCTGTGCCGTCATCACACCGTGCGTTGTGAACCCCAGTCTCTGCTCCTCGATCTGCTGGAAGCTCCGCAGCAGCAGCGCCGCGCCTGCCAGCAGCACCACGCTGCCTGCAATCTGACCCATCACCAGGACGCGCCGCAACCTCACATGTCTGCGGGAGAGCGTGCTACGCGCATTCACCAGCAGTCCATCCGGCCTGTGCAGTGCCGTCGTCAGCCCGAACACCACCCCGCACGCGAGCGCCAGCACCACCGTGAACGCCGCAATCCGCAAATCCAGATGCGCCTTGCTCAGAAATGGAACTCCCGCCGGAGCTAGTGCCACAAATACCCGCAGCAATCCCTCAGCCAGCGTCAGTCCCGCCGCCGCTCCGGCCAGCGCCAGCAGCAGCGCCTCCGTCAGCCCCTGCCGAGCCAGCCGCCAAAGGCTTGCCCCCAGCGCCGCCCGCACCGTCATCTCGCGCTCCCGCGCCGCGCCCCGCGCCACTAACAACCCGGCCACATTCGCGCACGCGATCAGCAGCACCGCGGCTACCGCGCCCAGCAGGATCCACGCCATCCTCCGCGCATCGCCCATCTCCCGCTCCCGGAGCGGCCGGATGCTCAGCCTGGTCAAGGCCCGTGCCGGCGGCGGCAACCATGCTTTCTCCCGATCGAACACTGGTTGCATCTCTGCCTGCGCCTCCGCCCGGCTTACCCCCGGTTTCAGCCGCGCAAAGGCCAGCATCGGGATGCCGAACCCACCATTCGCCGTGTTCTGCGCAGTCGGGTCCAGATCCATCGGCTGCACCACGTCCGCCGACTCCAGGGTAGGGAACTGGAAATTCCGCGGCAGCACGCCCACTACCCGCGCCAGATTTCCATCAATATTGATCTCCTTCCCTATGATCTGTCGGTCGCCGCCGTAATTTCCCTGCCACAGCGCATACGAAATCATGGCCACAGGTGGCCCGTGCGGCACATCTTCCTCTGGCAGAAAATTCCGTCCCAGTACCGGCGAAATCCCCAGTAGCGGTAGCATCTCTGCGTGAAACTTCACGCACTCCAGCTCAGCCGGATGATTCTCTACCAGGTCGCAAGGATGCGGCGCATCGCTCTGGCTGGCCATCGCTGCAAACGGCTTATGGTTCGCCTGCCAATCCAGGTAGAACTTCCCCGTCAAAAACTCTTCGCGCTCCGACGCGAATGTGAACCCCACCGAAACCAGCCGTCCCGCATCCGCATACGGCAGTGCGCGAAACAGAATCGGGTCCACCACGCTGAACACCGCCGTGGTCGCTCCAATAGCCAGTGCCAGGGTCAGTATTGCGCTCACGGCAAATGCCTTCGACCGCCGGAATCCGCGCAGCGCATAGCGAACGTCCTGAAACAACGTGTCTATCCACCAGCCGGGTTCCTGTTCCTGGCACCGTTCCCGCGCTTGTTCGACTCCTCCGAATTCAATCAGAGCGTTGCGGCGCGCTTCTTCAGGCGTCATCCCTTGAGCCATATTTGCTGCGGTCGCCTGCTCAACATGAAATTGGAGTTCTTCATCCAATTCACTCGTGCGCCTGCGCGCGAGTAAATCCCGGCGAAGAAAAAAACGAAACCGACTGATGCACTCGCTGATCATGACGATGCCTCTGGAATCCGCCCAAGCACCAAGGCGACAGCTGCTGACAGACGATCCCAGTCTTCTAGTTCCGTCTCCAACCGTTTCTTACCCGCACGCGTCAGGGAATAGAATTTTGCCCGTCGATTGTTTTCCGAATTGCCCCAGTCAGAACGTATCCATCCCTTGTATTCCAGTCGGTGCAGGGCCGGATACAGAGATCCCTGTCCAATCTGCAACACATCCTTTGACACTTGCTGTATCCGCTGGGCAACCCCCCATCCATGCATCGACCCTGTAGCCAGCGTCTGAAGGATGAGTAGATCCAGTGTGCCTTGTAGAAGCTCGGTAGATGTCGGCATCTTACCCCTCGATAGTCGACAACAGCATGACGCAAGCTTCCGCCGAGTGTCAAGGAAAGTTGTAAGCGTATGGCCTCACCAGGCTTGCGTGGCGGAAGTGTCCACTTGTTTTTCTGAGGAGGACACTTCTTAACGGACCGCAAGGTCCAGTTCTATCCCCGGCGAAGCTATCTCCTGCTTCGGAGCGCCAATCGGCCCTACTTAAGTCGTTGGCCGCAGACTGCCGCCAGCCCCTAGTCCTGTGGTATCCACGCATCCGGAATGAGAAATTCGTCTTGGCCTTTTCTCCAATTCCCCACAACATGCACATGTCTGAGGCCGCGCCACGTGATCGAACCTGCGTGTTCGGTGACTATGATCTGGAACTGAGCGGATACGGAGTCGAGGAACGCAGAGAGCGCGCTGAAAATTCGGCGAACACCTTCGATGTCAGGCGACCGGTCAGACTTGCCAGTCTCTTCTGGCGCTTCGTCCAGCGAGGGCCATGCTTCAGGGAAATAGACCTGACTCGG
>Ga0206959_10093_pt1 | contig 26388 bp, 17 predicted proteins | sample Alteio_BWOrgHeat_31_FD_152971 | JGI IMG/M metagenome (GOLD analysis project Ga0206959, IMG submission 152971) | Enriched cells from forest soil in Barre Woods Harvard Forest LTER site, Petersham, Massachusetts, United States -... | ecosystem: Environmental > Terrestrial > Soil > Temperate forest >...
CACGACGGGATTGCGAATAATTATGAAACTTCTTCCGCTATGGATTGTCGCCAAGAGACCATAGCCAAAGGAAACGTCGCCTGTGAGATGCCCTTCAGATAGTGGAGACGAAAGGCGGCCGATCGACTAGCATACTGCCGGACATTCCATGCAGGATGCGTTCTTCGATTTCGGGGAACATAAGATGGGTTCGCGTAATAATTGATGCGAAGCTATGATCCATAGTTTCCGCCGCTTTGAAATAGAACGCGCTGGGTAGTAGTTCGAACATCTGCTGCGTGTGCTGCTCATCGGTTTTCTGTGTCTCCTCGTAGCTAGTAAATGACCTAGGAAATCTCTGAGCAAGTTGCTGTTTTGAGTGTTTACCGAAGTGGCCGAGCCGGGATTGCTTTCAGGCTGGTATTCAGGGTTATGGTTAATTGTTTTTGCCTCGGAGAGCGCGCTTTCGCCGCTCACTGGGCACACTACGCCCGCAGAGGGGCCAGCCGTGTGCGGTGCAGATAGAGGTTGACCAGCGCGAAGGCTGCGCTCCCGCCATCTTGCGCGGCATATTCGGGCAGTACGACGATGATAGGCGATCATGTCGCAAGCACCCCGGACATTTGGCTTACCGCGCTTTGTCTCTGAAGGCTATTACTTTGATGAGTCGTTTCTTAAGGTTCTCTTCAGCCAAAATTCACCTGCCATCAATGCAATTACTCCGGACACTCTAGTACTTATAGTGACCGGAGGTAACTATGAAAAAAGCAATCGCACTCCTTTCCCTGGCGATCGTCTGTTCGGCAGGTGCCGCACTCGCTGATGACGACGGCTATGAACATGGCCACAACCACGACCGAATCAAGCGTGTTCTTCTCATCAGCATCGACGGCATGCACGCCGTGGATTTTGCGAACTGTGTGAATGGCATCAGCACGATTAACAACGGCGCGCCTTATTGCCCCGCACTAGCCGCCCTCGGCAAGACGGGGATCAACTACGTCGCTGCTTCCACGTCGAAGCCCTCCGATTCCTTCCCGGGCCTTACGGCGATCATTACCGGCGGAAGCCCTGCTCTCACCGGCGTTTATTACGACGTCGCCTACTCGCGGAATTATGACGCCCCAGCGAGAACCACCGGCAACGGCGTTGCGATGGGGCCCTGCACGCCAAACGCTGCCCCAACCGGCACGACCACCGAATATGAGGAGGGCATCGACATCGACCAGACCAAGGTGAACGGCGGCGCTCCCGGCGCGGCCCTGACAGATGGCGGCATCAACTCTATCGATCCGAAGAGACTGGTCCGCGACCCCAGCAAAGGTTGCGCTCCAGTTTTCCCCTGGGAATTCGTCCGCGCCAACAGCATCTTCAGCGTCATCCATCAGGCTGGTGGATTCGCGGCATGGTCGGACAAGCACCCTGCCTATTCGTCGGTCGCCAGCGGCATCGGCCCCTTGGCCCTCGATGACTTCTACGCGCCAGAAATCAACTCGAACGTAATCGCTCTTCCGGCCGTTCAGACGCCCACCGGCTTATCCTGCACATCGATCCCCGATCCCGGTTCGGACCTGACTGCTTGGACCAACAGCTTCCTCAACATCCAGTGCTATGACACCCTCAAGGTCAACGCAATCCTGAACGAAATTGATGGCAAGGACCACCTTGGTCTCAAGAAGACCACGGTGCCGACCATCTTCGGCATGAACTTTCAAGCCGTCAGCGTAGGTCAGAAGCTCGTCGAGAAGAGCAACAATACCAAAGGCGGCTATCTCGATGCGGCTGGGACACCATCGGCAGCGCTGCTCGGCGATATCAAATTCGTCGATGCTTCCATCGGCAAGTTTGTCGACCAGCTCAAGGACAGGCATCTGTATGACTCGACCCTGATCATCATCACAGCCAAACACGGCCAGTCGCCCATCGACCCTAACCGATACGTCTCCCAGCTGATCAACGGCTCTTCGCCGGCGACTCTGCTCTCCAATGCCGGCTTCATTCCAGATTCCGAATCCACCATCGGGAGCGGTATCGGCCCGACGGAAGATGATGTCTCGCTGCTCTGGCTGAAGAACTCGTCCGATACCGAAGCTGCCGTCAAAATCCTCGAAGACAACCCCGTCCTCGTCGGCCTCGGGCAGATCTACTACGGCCCGACGGTCGCGCTCAACTACAACGATCCAACTCTCGATCCGCGCACGCCGGACATCATCGTGACCCCGAACGTCGGCGTTACCTACTCCGGCAGCACCTCGAAGCTGGAGGAACATGGAGGGTTTGCCCATGACGATACCAATGTCATGTTGCTGCTCTCCCACCCCAGCTTCAATCCGAGGACGGTCCTCGCCGGGGTTGGTACCGCGCAGGTGGCGCCAACTATCCTCAAAGCGCTCGACATCGATCCCTCGAAGCTCGATGCTGTTCGTGCCGAGGGAACCCCCGTTCTACCGGACGTGAACCTCTCCTGGTAAACCTCCGCAAGTACTGGTCAGCCGACAGCGGACGCTCCTTCACGGGGCGTCCGCTGTTTCGTTGGCCTAAGAACTCCAATTCAAAATCCTCGCGGCAAACGCCAGCCGTGGCCTACGATCACCTGAAATTAGGACATCCCAGAGCTAGTCTTGAAGTGGCATGAAGGCGCGAATGTTTCGATGCCGCTACTTTCTTCGCTGGAGACGAACGCACCGCCGAAGAATCGAGAGGAAGAAGAAGCGAAAGAGCAGGGCGACGCGAGCTTTGCGAACTCTGTCGTCCTTACGTACGTTATTTGACCTTCGAAACTCGTCGCTGGCGGACGAGAGCGTCGATCCGATGCGCTCCGCTTCGGTCTCCACAGCGCTCAGAGGATGAGACATAGCCTGTACGGGCACGATGGGCGGCCGGTCATGAATCTCTGCTGCTATATATTCCTCACCTGGTCTGAGCTCACAAGTATCTTCCGGAATCAGTAACCCCTGGATTGATTGAAGTTGTAAGAGACTTGAACACCCTTGCCATTTGGGGTCCGAACAGAGGAGACCGAGACGTTGCCCAGGCCTGGGGAACGGTCGTGGATAACAAGCCCTCCGATTAAATAGCCGAAGGTGCTTCCGACTATGACGTCGGACGGGAAGTGCTGGCGGGCGATGACGCGGGAGAAAGAGACCGTCGTGGCCATGGAGTAGACGAGCATTTTGGTTCGCCATCCCGGATATTCGGCCGCGACGACGTGCGCGAAGGACCATACGTTGATCGCGTGTTCGGAAGGCATGGAGGTGCCGTCCGGCCAGGTCTTCGTTCCGTGAGGCCAGAATTTTCCCGTCTGGCTGCCTTGCTTTGGATCCTGGCGATTGACCGCGTACTGTAAGGCCGTATTGATAATGAGCGCGTTGACTCCGGCCTCGGTGACCAGGAGGCTGGTTTCGCGCAGATGGTCGTCGTGCTTGATGGAAGCTGTAATAAAGCCGCCAAGGGCATAGCCTGCCGGGGCATAGATCCCCAGGATGTTCGAAGCCGTGTTGAAGTCTTTTTCCCGGCCAGGGTCGTGTCCCAGGTCTTGCATGATGCTCGCGTCCTGGGTGAGGGTGTAACCGGTTCCGGCGGCAAAGGGAGCCAGCCACAGCAAATCTTCAGGCTTGATGCGCAACGGGCTGGTGATGATGCGGGCTTGGTCCTGGAGGACGTGCAGAGCGCAAATCTGGAGAGCGTCGATGCCGCAGTCTTTCGGGGCGGCTGGAGCAGCCTGAGCCCGAACAATGACAGAACTGAAAAGTGCAATTCCTAGCAGGAGAATGCGGTTTGCCATGCGTATTGTGGAGTCTTGGATTTCACTGTTCCCACAACCACTCCGCTTTGGAGAGATTACCTGGGATCCATATAAGTAACGGCTCCGAGAAGCCACGTACCATATATGCCGGAGCGTGTTACTCATGGCTTGGTTTATCTGGGCTCTTCTTTCGGCTATTTTCGCTGCCGCCACTGCACTGCTCGCGAAGCTCGGAGTCAGCAACGTAGACCCGAACCTTGCCACGGCCGTTCGCACGACAGTGGTTGTGCTCTTTGCGTGGATGATTGCTCTCAGCTTGGGGACGCACGGTGGCCTCGTACACATCGAACGCCGGAGCTGGATGTTTCTCATCGCCTCTGGCATTGCTACTGGTCTCTCTTGGATCTGTTACTTTCGTGCGCTCTCTCTCGGTCAAGCATCGAAGGTCGCTCCTATCGACAAACTCAGCGTTGTCTTTGTCATTCTGCTGGCCGCTCCCATCCTTGGCGAAACGATTACGGCCAAAAAGATGCTCGGCGGCCTCCTGATCGCCGTCGGGGCTATTGTGCTCGCCTTCTCCTGACTCCATGCGCGCACACTTGAATGAAGAGTGACATATCGAACCTTTAATTTCCCTTAAGGTCCGCTGTGCGAAAGATGCTCAACTCGGAGCGGCATTGATGCTGGGTTCCCTGGCGTCTGTTTATAGCACCGCGAGCGACGAAGTGGGAAACGGCAGACTATCTCCATCACATGGACCGCCGCACCAAGAATGCCGCGACGAGAATCGGTTAGTAATCAGGAAACGTCCATACGAACCCGTGAAACTCGATTCACCTCAAGGCTGGGCCGCTGTCACATGACGCAGTGTGGCCAAAGCCAGACGATACTGATACGAAGCGTTCCTTTTTGATTTCTGCTTCTGTCTGTTGGAGTTGCGCCTGACTAAGCTCCACAATTGACCTTAAACCGAGCTTGTAACGGGTTTGTGCCGCGCCCAGCCACGCCGTGCGAACATCCCGCACTATCTCGTCCCGCAACTCTTGGGTCTGCTCCCTGCAAGCACCTGAATCGTCGCGCGGCTCAGCCGTCACCTGAGATACATTGGTAGCCAGAGGTATTGCTGCCTGCATGAATGCCTTGTTGAAAGACCTGCGCCACGCTTTTCGCGTCCTGATCGCTGCGCGCGTCTTCACGATGGCAGCACTCCTCTCTTTAGCTATCGGGATCGGCGCCAATACCGCGATATTCAGCATCGTAGACGGCCTTTTGCTTCACCCACTTCCATACGCCGATGCGGAGCGGCTGGTTATTCTTTGGAACTCCTCTCCCGGTCTCAACATCACCGAAGACTGGTTCTCCACCGCGCAATACTTCGATATCAAGAATAGTCATCACGGCTTCGAGCAGCTCGCGATCGCCATCGGCGGCAACTACAACCTCACCGGCGCAGGCGAACCCGAGCGCGTTGGAACCATCCGGGTTTCGTCAAGTCTGCTGTCCCTACTGGGACAACGCACAGCTCTTGGGCGAGTCTTCCTTCCCGATGAGGACACTCCAGGCCGCACTCCCACGGCGATCCTCAGCTACGGGACCTGGGCGCGACGCTTCGGTTACGATCCCCGAGTCCTCGGCAGAAAGATCATTCTCAACGGCCTGCCGTATGAAGTCGTCGGCATCATGCCGCGCTCATTTTCATTACCTCGCGAGGTCATGCCGACGCTCGACGGCGCCGAGGAGGCTGAGATCCTACTGCCGCTTCCGATGCCCGCCATTGCGGCGCAGAATCGCGACCATGAAGACTACAACATCATCGGCAAGCTCAAGCCAGGGATTTCCGTACAAGAGGCACAGGCGGAGATGGACACCATCACCGCGCACCTGCGGCATGAGTATCCCGAAGTCTACCCGCCCAACGGCGGTCTCACATTCCGCATCGTGCCGCTCCTCGAGCAGGTGGTCGGTGACGTTCGGCACACGCTCTATCTCCTGCTCGGGGCCGTTGGCTCTGTCCTTCTCATCGCATGTGTCAACCTGGCCAATCTACAGCTCTCGCGGGCCGTCGTACGGCAAAAGGAAATGGCAGTGCGAAGTGCGGTTGGGGCATCCCGCCTGCGAATTGTTCGCCAGCTGTTGACTGAAAACATGTTGCTCGCCTTCGCAGGCGGAGTACTGGGCATCGCCTTTGCCTTTCTTGCCTTGCGGTGCGTGTGGCTGCTTGGCCCACAGAGCGTGCCAAGGCTGAGCAATGTTGGCATCGGCCTCACCGCACTCGCCTTCACCTTCCTGATTTGTGTGTTATCGGCAATTCTGTTTGGACTTGCGCCCGCACTGCGCGTCTCACGCATCGACGTACAGACCGTCCTCCAGGGCACAAGCCGCACCTCATCCGGCGTCAGCGCCATCTGGGGGCGAGGCAACAATCTTCGCCGCTCGCTCGTCATCGCCGAGATCGCCCTTTGCGTCATGCTCCTGATCGGCGCGGGCCTGCTCCTTCGCAGCTTTATTCGTCTCCGGGACGTCAATCCCGGCTTCAATCCGCAAAACGTCCTCACGATTGAGCTCACCATGACCGGCGAGCGCTACAAGGACAAGATAGCCGTTCTCGCCGCCTATCGCGAGCTGTGGATGCGCCTCGAAAGCCTGCCCAGCGTCACCGCCGCGGGTGCCGTCACCTCGCTGCCGCTGAGCCAGATGTTTGCCTGGGGCCCCATTACAGTGGAGAGACGCGTACCTCCGCCGGGCGAGAAGTTCATCAATGCGGATGTCCGCATGGTTAGTGGGCATTATTTCCAGGCAATGGAAATACCACTGCGCAAGGGCCGTTTATTCCAGGATGATGACGTCGCAGGCAAACCCCTCGTTGCGATCGTCGATGACTACATGGCGCGGCAGCTCTGGCCAAACCAGGACCCGATTGGCAAGCGCCTGCATATCGGAGGCATCAACGAGACAGACTCGCCTTGGATCGCCGTTGTCGGCGTCGTCGGAAGGATCAAACAATACAGCCTCGACTCGGACTCGCGCATAGCTTATTACCTTCCTCAAACCCAGTACGTGACGCGCGCCATGAATGTCGTTATGCGCGCCGGCAAGGATCCTGTCGCCCTAACCGACGCGGTGAAGCAGCAGATTCGCGAGATCAATCCTGATCTCCCGCTCTACAACGTGAGCACTATGCAGGAGCGATTCGACAACTCCCTGGCTCGCCGTCGTTTTACCATGCTCGTGCTCGGGGCGTTTGCAGCCATTTCGCTTGGCCTCGCCGTCATCGGCATTTACGGGCTCATCGCCTATCTGGTTGGCCAGGGTAGCCGCGAAGTGGGCATCCGTCTGGCGCTGGGCTCTACCCCAGCGAACATCAAGGCACTGATCGTGCGCGGCGGCATGACCCTGGCCTTTTGGGGAGTTGGCATCGGCATCGCGGGTGCACTCACAGTTAGCCGCCTGATGCGTTCGCTGCTCTTCGGTGTCGGATCCAACGACCTCGTAACCTTTGTCTCTGTTCCATCGCTTCTGGCATCGATCGCTTTCATCGCCAGCTATATCCCGGCACGGCGCGCTTCTCGCATTGATCCGAGCATATCTTTGCGTTGCGAGTAATCAATGGCCGCTTTGGCGAACGCGGTCGATGCCGTTGCGACAGCTCTGTCTGGGATTCATTGTTGCCGGCCATCGCCGTATTCTCAGACGCCCTCACGATACAGAAAACTCCACAGAGCGCTGCTGCTCCTAAAGCCCAAGTGAGAATGATGGCTCTCTTTATCGTTGAACGTTCCTTCCCTGCCGTCCGTTCTGTATCGCGGTGATGGGCCGTTCGCAACGTTATTGTGCCGCTGAACTGCTGGCCATAATCATTTGTGGGATCGCGATAGATTGTAGGGATATGCTTGGCGGGCTCATCGCTGCTGGTCTTTGCGGAACCTTCGCAGAAATCACGTTGCCTTCTCGATCCCATGAATGTTCATTCAAACTCGCGCTCACCAGCGGATCAGCGGGAGGAGGGCGGAATAGTCGTCGGTCCAGACCTTCAGGCCCGGCTTGATTTCTGGTACGCGAGCCACTGCGGATAGTGCTGGCTGAGTGAAGAAATCCGGGTCGGCCGTTACAAGTATCCAGGTGGATGTATACTCGCCGGGCTGGCGTGTGGAGTTGGTGGAGACTCGCCGCGCCTGCATGCCGGCAGAGGCGGCCAGCAGGGCGATGGCTGGTGCAAGGTCGACGTGTCGGTTGGAGATATGGAAGCCCAAGATTCCGTTCGGAGCAAGGTGGCGGCGGTAAAGCGCCAGGGCCTCGATGGTCAGAAGGTGGATGGGGATGGCGTCGCCGGAGAAGGCGTCGACGACCAGGACATCGAAATGCTGTGAAGATTCACGGGCCAGCGATGTGCGGGCGTCGCCTTCTACAATCTGGATCTGGGCAGCGGAATCTCGGATGTACGTGAAGGTGTTTTGCGCGATGGCGGGGACGGCCGGGTTGATGTCGTAGAAGCGGATGTGGTCACCCGGGCGGCCATAGGCCGCCAGAGTGCCGGCGCCGAGTCCGATGACGCCGATGTTGCGGGTGCGACTCCCACAGCAGAAGCGAAAGGCAAGACTCACGCCGGAGTCAATGGCGTAGTACGTGGTCGGGATGTGGCGCAGCTCGTTGCTGCCGAAGAACTGCGAGCCGTGCTGGATGCTGCCGTTCATGAGCGTGCGGACCGTGGTGCCGGGATAACTGAAGGGGGCCTGGGTGACGCGCAGGCTGGCATAGAAATTGCGCACGGCTACGATCGTGTTGCGCTCGTAAGCGTGGCGGACCATAAAGACCAGAACCAGCATGGCCGCGCTGGCGACAACCCACAGCAGGCGCTGGCTCCAGTGGCCGCGCCAGTTCACCACCAGAGCCAGTAAAGCCGTGACCAGGAATGTGATGGGTAGATCGAGATTGGAGGTGAATACTAGCGGTGCGGCGATGCCGACAAGGAACGAGCCGAGCGCGCCGCCAGCCGCAAAGCACAGATAGAAAAGTGTGGCTTCGGATGCACGTTGCGGGCGCAGCGCAGTGGCCGCCGAATGACAGAAGATACAGGTGAAGAACAATGCCACAAGGAAGAATAGAATCGAAAGCCACAACGGCCAGGCGCCAGTGGCCTTAGTCAGTGAGTATGCGAGAGCACTCAGCATCACTACCATGAACCGGGAGATGACGCCCCATGGCAACAGGACACGGAACTGGAAGGCAAGAATCAGGGTGAGGAGATAGACGCCAAGGGGAAGAATCCAGAGAAGCGGGATTGCCGCGAGGTTGCCGGTGACATAGCTGGTAACGGCGCTCAACTGCATGGCGGCGCCCATGGGGAGCAGAACCCAGAGAAGTTTGTGCGTGCGAGGAGAACGCGGGGCGGAGAGATCGTTGGCGGCGATGGCCTGGAGAGACGCGGCAGTGGTGGAGCGCGTCCTGATCGCAAGGAGGGTGGAGAGGATCGCGAAGACAGCGAACCCGCAACACCAGGCTATACGCTGAGCGTGAAGCGTGAAGCGGGGTTCGATCACGCTGGGATATAGAGCCAGCGCAAGCAGGGAACCAACATTCGAAAGCGCGTAGAGGCGGTAGGGGATTTTGCCGGTTTCAACGCGCGCCCACCACACCTGGAGCAGCGGACTCGTCGAGCTGAGGACGAGAAATGGAAGCCCGATAGAAAGACTCAAAGCGGAGAACACGGTGAGGGTCGGATGGGCGGCGCCATCAACCATGAGCGGCGTTCGGAGAACCCACAGGATGGCGGCGGCGACGGCCAGCAACAGCAGGGACAGATGCACCATGAATGACGACCGGGGGGCGAGCCAGTGTGCGTATAGGTACCCGAGTAGAAGCGCGGTCTGGAAGAAGACCAGGCAAGTAATCCAGACAGTAGCCGATCCGCCGAGAGCGGGGAGCAACTGGCGGGCGGCGATCGGTTCCACCAAGAAAAGCAAAAAAGAGGCCAGAAAGACAGCACTGGCAAAGAGAAACCGCAGATGAGTCATGTGGCCTCGGGTTTCAAGAATTGCGACGCCGACCATGCCGAAAATCAATGGTGTAAAAAGCGGATGCTAACACACGCGATCAAAGCGATGGCCGGTGTCTCGGGTCTTCCCCCAGAAAAATCGCCATCGATAATTAGAGCGCGCATTGGCTGGCCCATCATGATTCGAGAGAAAATGCTCAGATTCACTTCGCCGCGTTCTCGAGGGTCTCGGGCATTTCGATGCTCATCTCGGCCAGTGTATTCGCAAACGTATCCGGCGTTCGAGCAGGAAAGTCTGTGCGCCGAGTGCCACTAGAGGGCAACGACAGCTTGCGTGTCTTTGCTCGGCACCTTGACCAGCATGGCACGTGGAAATGCATATCGATAATGCGGCTGTTCTGCATATCGACGGTAAGTAGGCGGAGTGGATGCGCAGCAGCTTCGGCCCAGGTAATTGTCTTCCGATCCCGCGCGATTGTTCATTCTTCTGGATAAGCAGCACGTAACGCCCTACGTAGAGTTGGAGTCGCCGCACTCGGGCAAGCGGCTCATTGTCGAGATAAGTCTTTCCGATATCGAGACTGAAGTCATCGAGACCCCCTGGATTTCGATAGAGGTGAAACAATAGGAAGAGTGACCGGAATGGCACCAATCTTCAAGTGGCCGATCAAACTTCGCCGTGTCTCAGTCAGACTCTGCTGCAAGCCTTCGTAATCCGTGATGACAGGTTGAGCCCACTCCAGGACTCTCTCACCTTCAGGAGTCAGGCCGAGGAACCGATGGCCTCGTTCCACCGGCAGAACACCGAGGCTCTCTTCCATCTGCTTGATTCCCGCGGAAAGCGTCGATTGTGTGACTTTGCAGAAGACCGCGGCACGGGCGAAGTGCCGCTCGCGTGCCAGCGCCGTCAGAAATTCGAGATGCCTAAGAATCATGGTAGCCTAACTCGATGTAAATCATATAGTTTCGCTACAATCGATGGGACGGGATGCCGCTCTAAGACCCTACATCGCCCGGTAATAGAAGCCAGATATGTCCACTCTCAGTCTCGCTCCGGAAATGACTGCCATTCTCGCCGACGTGCGTCACCTGGCGTCGGTCGTGTCTTCTCTCGAATCCTTGCAGGAGAGCATCGTGGAAGCCATCGCCCGACGCCTCCCTTATTACAACTGGACCGGCTTCTACATGCTTGATCCCGCCGATCCCCAGACATTGGTCCTCGGCCCATTTGTCGGCGATCCAACTCCTCATGTGCGCATCCCGGTCACCGAGGGCATCTGCGGAGCCGCAGTCGCAACGGGTGAAATAGTGATTGTCGATGATGTGAACGCCGATCCACGTTATCTTTCCTGCTCCATCAAAACCAGATCCGAAATCGTTGTTCCTATCTACGCGCGCCAGAGTATTGCCGGAGAGATCGACATCGATAGCCACAACCTCGCTGCCTTTACTGAAGTCGACCGAGCATTCCTCCAAGGGGTGGCCGGCATTGTCGGCGGCTATATCGAGGCACACTCGGAATAGCAGGGCATGCGTTGTGAAGAGGAATGTCGTAACCTTAAGTACTGCTCCGTAGTCTCATAAACAGGGGATTCCTTCCGTTTGTGGATGATTGCGCTGCAGCATCCGCTTACCGAAGCCTGATCGTTGCAGGCGCGAGAATGATGTGGAACCCAAGGAGTAATTGAACTTCATGCTTTTGCTGTTTCTGGCGTACTTCGGTGGCGTGCTCACTATCCTGAGTCCCTGCATCCTTCCCATTCTCCCCTTTGTCTTCGCGCGGGCCGACCAGCCATTTCGCAAAAGCGGACTGCCTCTGCTGGCGGGCATGGCGGCCACGTTCGCCGTGGTCGCCAGCTTGGCGGCTGTCGGCGGAGGCTGGGCCGTTCGCGCTAATCAATTCGGTCGTATCGCCGCTCTCGTTCTTTTCGGCGTGTTCGGGCTGACGTTGCTCTTCCCGTCGCTTGCTGAGCGACTCTCTCGTCCATTCGTTCGACTCGGCAGCAGACTTTCGCAGAACTCGGATGCTGGCCCCAGCATCACCAATTCCTTTCTACTCGGCATTGGAACGGGATTGCTGTGGGCGCCCTGTGCCGGACCTATTCTTGGACTCATTCTGACCGGTGCCGCTCTTGGCGGTGCCAGCGCACATACGGCATTGCTTCTTCTTGCTTATGCCGCCGGGGCAGCGACTTCTCTGGCGATAGCGCTCCTTGCCGGAGGCCGCGTATTTGCCGCCCTGAAACGCTCTCTGGGAGCTGAAGAATGGGTGCGCCGCATTCTCGGAGTAGCCGTCCTTGCAGGCGTAGCGGCCGTGGCGCTTGGCCTTGACCGCGGCATTCTCACCCGCCTCTCTCTGGCGAGCACGTCCAATCTCGAGCAGCGGCTCGTCGACCGCTTTCATCCACGGAGCAAACAGGCGACGACACCGAACGATCAGATGATGGCTGGCAAAGATCAAATGATGGCAAGTAACGACCAGATGATGGCTGGAAAAGATCAAATGATGGCTGTCAATCAGCAGATGAAGCCGGCCAGCGTGGATGCTAGCAGGCCCAACTCCGAGCTGCCGCTGCCCGATCTCTCTGGCGCCACCGCCTGGATCAATTCACCAGCGCTTACGCCCACGTCGCTTCACGGCAAAGTCGTTCTCGTCGATTTTTGGACCTATTCTTGCATCAACTGCCTGCGCACGCTGCCCTACATCAAGGCCTGGTATGACAAGTACAAGGACAGCGGCCTAGTCATTGTCGGCGTCCATACCCCCGAATTCCCCTTTGAAAAAGATGGGTCCAACGTGCGTAAAGCCGTTCACGACCTTGGAATCTCTTACCCTGTCGCGATGGACAACGATTATGCTATCTGGCGAAGCTTCAACAACGAGTATTGGCCTGCCGATTACTTCGTCGATGCGACCGGCCACATTCGTTACCACCACTTCGGCGAAGGAAATTACGAAGAGTCCGAGAAGTGGATCCGCGATCTCCTGAAAGCGGCCAACCGCCGGCCGCTCCCTGCCGCGGCAACCGAAATTGCCGCCACCGGTACCGAAGCACCGCCGGATTCGGACGATGTGCAGTCGCCCGAGACATACATCGGATACGAACGGGCGCAGGACTTCGCCTCTCCGGGTGGACTCAATCACGACAAGCCACAGCAGTATCAAGCTCCTGGCGAACTCAATCGCAATCAGTGGGCCCTGGATGGCCGATGGAGAGACGCCGGCCAGATCGCGACCTTGCTGTCCCCGACAGGGAAGATTGTTTATCGCTTTCACGCCCGCGATCTTCATCTCGTCTTGGGGCCCGCAAGGACCGGAAGCCCGGTCCACTTCCGCGTGACAATTGATGGTAAAGTGCCCGGCGCGGATCACGGTATGGACATCGATGCGGACGGTTACGGGACGGTGACGGAAGACCGTTTGTACCAACTGATTCGCCAGCATGGCAAAATACAGGATCGCATCTTCGAGATCGAGTTTCTCGCTCCGGGCGTGCAGGCCTATTCATTCACTTTTGGATAAAGATGCTGCCCGTTATCGCAGCATAAAGACAAGGAGTCGTCATGGAGAACAATACGCAGGAACCCTCAGAAATTCACGCGACGAGCGCGTCACCAATGCGTCTTACCCGTCGCGCTTTTGTAATTACAGCAGCGGGCGCGTGTGGCGCAATGGCTCTTTGGTCGGTGCACCGGTCTTCATTCGCTACAGTGGAAGCAAATGCGAACAATGCCAGTCCCGGCCCTGTCACGATCGTCCAGTTCTCGGCCAATGGCAAAAAAAGCGGAAAGGTCACCGTTCCCCGCACGATCAAATCGGACGCGGAGTGGAAGCAGCTGCTATCCCCCATTTCGTTTGAGGTGACCCGCCATGCCGGTACTGAGCGTGCCTTTACAGGCAATACCTGGAACCTCCATGAACGTGGCCTCTACCGTTGCATCTGCTGCGACACGGCTCTTTTCAGCTCCGATACCAAGTTTGAATCCGGCACCGGGTGGCCAAGCTTCTGGGAGCCGATCGCACCTGAAAATATCGTGGAGACACGCGACATAAGTTTTGGGATGGATCGGACGGGAGTCTCGTGTCGAGATTGCAATGCGCACCTCGGTCATGTGTTCAATGATGGTCCACGCCCAACCGGCCTGCGTTACTGCATGAACTCAGCAGCCATGCACTTTGTGAAACTGGCCTAGCTTAGCTAGTCTGCTACCGATTGATTCGAGGATTCGCCTGCATCGGGATGTCCTTGCGCAAGCGCGTGCATCACGCCGCTCAACATCAAACAGCCAGCGTGTAAAGTGAAACGTGCCGTCGTAGTCATTGTTAAGGCCTCGATCAGATCAAGTATTGAAGGGTTATCCTGAGCGACGTTTCGACGCCACCCCTGAAACGCGCCTCACTTGGACTTTCTCGATGCTATGACGTTGAAGCCGGCAGCAATTACGAGTCAGTCGCGCGCGTGTCTGCTATTTCGCAACAATCTTGTGGAACGAGCAGCGTGGTGAGATCCCCTAAATACCGAACTTCTGCCGATACGCACTCGGCGAGACGCCAGTATGGCGCTGAAAAATCTCGCGGAAAAAGACTGCGTCCTGATAACCGACGGCCTCACTGATCTCCTGTATGGTGCGGTGGTCGCCCTCCAGCAGGTGCTTGGCAGCGGCAACGCGCAATTTCTGCAAGTAAATAAGCGGGCTGTCCCCGGTAGCCTGCTTAAAGCGGCGAACGAAATTGCGCAGGCTCATGCCCGCCTTCTCGGCCGGGGTTTCAAGCGGGAAAGTCCTTTTAAAGTTCGTGTGCATCCACACCTGCGCGGTAGAGATAGCTTCATCGGAATGCTCGGTCTTTAAGGGAACGATGGCGAATCCGGCTTGCCATGCACGCGGCATCTCGATGAGCAATGCCTTGGAGCTCTGCATGGCGACGTCGTGGCCGCAGAAGCGCTCTACCAGATAAAGGCTGAGATCGAGCGATGCGTTCACACCTCCGCCGCAATAGAAGCCGCTGTCCTCAGTCACCATCAACTCCGGCATCCAGCGCACACGGGGATATTTCTCGCGGAACCGACCGGCCAGTGTCCAATGTGTAGTTGCGCGTTTACCGTCGAGCAAGCCGGTTGCGGCTACCAGGCCCACGCCTGAGCATACGCTGGCGATTGCAACTCCACGCTTTTGCCAGCGAAGCAGCCAGGGCACTACGGCCGCATTGCGCTCGACCACGTCTTCCACGCTGATTCCAGTCGACGGGATGAAGATGAGATCGGTTTTTCGGATGTCTTTGAGCGCAGCGGTTGGCTGAATATGAATCGGGCCGTCACAAGTAACAGCGCGCCCATCTACCGATGCCGTCGTCACTAGAAACTGAGGGCACGGCCGCATTCCTGTGAAGCTGTTCCAGAGCGTACCTGCGTGGCGAAAGACCTCCATCGGACCGGTAGCGGTGGAGGAGAAGGTCTGGTCGAGAAACAAGACTGTGACATTAATCATACGAGGTATGATGACGCGTTGGCTTAAATACCTGCTCATAATGGCAGATGTGCCTCCTTGCAGCAAGGACGTTCCGCATCTACTCTTGGGGTAAATCAGCGACAACCTAGTTTGCTGAATTGTACGGAGGGATTATGAAGAAGTATCTTATCAAACGTGACGTTCCAAAGATTGGAACCCTGGATGGCGAGCAATTCTGCGAAATTGCCGCCACATCGAATAATGCATTGAGCCAGCTTTCACCCCATGTTCAGTGGGTGGAGTCATTTGTAACTGCCGACAACACGTTTTGCATTTATTTGGCCGAAGATGAGTCGTTCATCCATCGGCACGCAGAGCTGAGTGGATTTCCGGCCAACGAAATAATTGAAATACGACGGACGATTGACCCAACAACCGCCTCGTCGCGTTGAACAGTTGCTCGTAAACGATGTTTGTTTTGATGGTCTGGCGTCCGCAAGAGCCATCGATGCTGTTGAAAGTCCCGGGCGCGCTCCCATTCTCTCTTCTGTCATTCCTTTCCATCGTCCTGAGGCATTGTCATTCGCAGTAGGGACACATATGCCTCAATGACTTCCTAGCTCGATAGTCTGGCTCAGAGCAGCGGTCGCTGCCGCTTCCAAAATGCGCCGTGAGCGATTACCGGAAACATCACAACGGTTTGGGGGCGAAATCTGGCGCCTCTGGGCTCTTTTTCGCTTTGGCTTCTTTGGGAATTTCGTAATCGCAACCTTCTTTCCTGTCGCTGGCTGCGGGCTTGGGGCACGAATTTTCACTGAGAACGACCGTTGAGCTGGCCTTCAGCTTGGCGGGGTCGATCTCCGGTCCAAATAGACCATCTTCCTCCGCTTTTGCTCCGAACAATTTGCAACTCTCCTCAGAGACCTCTACGGGTTTTCCTTCGGCCGGAGTTTCTTTTTTGCTAGGGGCAGATTTGTCGGGAGCAGATTTGTTGGGAACAGAAACCATTTCGGTCCCTTTGAGCGTGGCGGCAGCAAAGCGAAGGGGACGAAAAACGCGCTCCCAAGGGCGAGAACCCTTGCCATCGGAGTCAATAAAGGAGTGGACCGCATCTTCCACGTTTGGTCGCAATGGACTATCGACACCGAGGCCGAATAGCTGCATCCACTCGTTCGACGTGGTTCGCTTGAACAAGTCGAGGAACTCGGAAGTCATCTGCGCGGGCATGATCTCGCTGCCCGTCAAGAACGCGGTGAGTTCTTCGGCGGAATGCTTACCCGATGTTGCGATGACGTCGCGAAGATGCGCCGAGGGTGCCTCCGGGTTTTTCCCGAGCAATTCCGAAAGACCTTGCGGCTCTGGAAGTGAGTCCGGCCCGTGCCAAGTCGAATGAGTTGCTGCTTCTCGAACTATTTGCGCAAGTTTCTTCGCTCGTCGAAGAGCGAGAGATCTGTTGACTGTGCGCTCGAGTCCTTCCGGCGAAGCATACCCGCTGATGGCAGTCACTTTATAGCCGGGGTACTCGGGTTTCGCCAGATCCTTTCGCATAGCATCCATGTTGGCGGCGGATTCGCCTTGTAGATACGACTCTTCCGATGGTTTCGAGTCGCTGTCCCATGCGAAATAGTATCGATACTCGTTGGTGTGCTCTTCCAGCTTTCTCTGCGGCGTTTCGGCCGGTGTCTGTGGCGGTTCGTCGGGCTGATTGATCAGAGTTTTGGTGCATGTGAATTTTTTTACGGGGGCGGGGCAGAAGCACAGGAAGCATTTTTGATTGATAGGCTGGTCAAGTTCGATGGGCACATTCACCGAGAACTGCCGATTTCCCAAAAGGTCCTGTGCGCTGATCTCAACGACGTGGCTGCCCAGGCCTGCGCCCAGCTTTACTTCAAGTTGATTGGGGTTGGTTCCGGGAGCTTGATTTGCCAGTTCACGGATAAATGTCGGATCCAGATTCAACTGGAAGCTACCTGCTTTGAACACGACCTTTGCATGGCCTCCGACTCCTGCCCCTGTATTCTTGTTCTCGCCGACTCCCTCAACGACAAGGCGTCCCTTGACGTTTTCACCAGATACACTGACGTCGATGCCGGCACGTACGTCGCCGGTCGGCACACCGCCCCCCTGTGTGTCTGTGGCACTCCGGATGAACGCGTCGAAGCTGGTCGAGCCCTTGCAGGCTCGATAGTCGATGGCCAGCTTATTGAGATCCGGATTGTAGAACCATCCGCTGCGGGTGTCGTCAACTCTGGAGCAGGGGCACTGCTTGAAGCTGCGAGTGATTCTGACGTGTACGGTTCTGCCTTCAAAGTTAAGTTTCAGGATCTTGGTCAAAGACTCATCAAGCTCCTGTGGCACTTTCGGAATGGACGTTTCATCCGGGGCGGGCGTGCGGCGAAGCACCGAGGCAGATGACAGCCGCGGGCGAGAGAGCTCTGGATTGTGACCAGAAAGTACAGCGTCCGCCGAACGATCCGCGTCCGCCTCTGCCGCGTCATTCACATGGCCCAAGGTCAGCTTATCGTGAGGCAGCGGCAATGCCGATCCCTGCTGCACGACGTGAGCAAGCTCATGCGCCAAAAGGCGCCGCCCGGCCGCGGTATTCGGTGCATAACTTCCGGCACTGAATGCTATGGAGTTATTCACCGTGTAAGCGAGAGCTTTAACGGCGCTGGCCGATTGAGCCGCCTGTGAATCCGTATGGATGCGAACGCGGCCGAAGTCGAACCCAAATCGTGGTTCCATAAAAGCCCGGGTTGCGGAGTCTAACGGGCGGCCATGGGCATTGATGACCCGATGCACGATTGAGGGAACAGAGGCCGCCTTCTCATGGCTCACTGATTTGCGATGGATAGTGCCTTTTTCCTCTTCTTTGCAGCCTGCACACTTCTCTTCAGAGTCGGAGCACGCGCATTTGCGCTGGAGACCGTGCATCGCCGTGTGCGGAACGATCCGGCCGGCGCCCGCATCTCCCATGGCACGTGCGGCCATCGCATCGGCTTCAGTCTCAAGCGGATCGTCGACCGATCCGACTCTGAGTTGGCATTGCAATAGACCGGGAAGAGCGGGCCCCGCCGCACGGAGTGGGGCGAGACCACGTGGCTGGTCCTGCGCGGCCGCTGGATGGATCGACTTTGCAACCAGAGGCGAAAACATCATCACTCCTGTTCCGTCGTTATGCCTATCTTGTCCTAAGGCGAGCCCTGCTGGCCCTGCTCGCTCCAAATCATGATGGAAAGTTTTCGAAAAACGACCAATCTTCATCATCGATGAGGCAACGGACGTCCCCGTTCGATAGTGGCCGCCAACCGATCGTGTCGGTTCGTTTTGGGCTGGTGTTGTGGGCGTGCACAGTTGCCACATAAAAAGTGTGCTGGGGGTGAGCGCGTACATTTGCATTTTGCAGATTCCACACGAATACAGTGTCCGCTCCTTCATTCATGTCGGGAAAACGGTGTCGCTCCGCAAATTGCTTGTAATAGCAGAAGGTAGATCCGAGCACCCATGGGCGGCCTCCTGGATAGTTATATTCCCAGGCACGCTGCGCACGCGGCTCGTAGTATATAACGCGAGAAAGGCCGCAAAGTGTATCCCTTGACGTGCCCACCGATTGCTCCTGCAATTCGCGCACCTGATAGGAAATACGCTGATAGGAAATCCAATCATCGTCGTCCCAATGAATGATAATTTCGCCGTGAGCCATCTCGCACGCCATGTTGTGCTTCACTCCCATGGAAAATTTCTGGTCGAGGCGAAGATAGCGTATGCGTTCGTCCAGCGGAATCAGATCGGCGATGCTGTCGACACCATCGTCCAGAATAATCAGTTCCCTGTTGGGGTAATCCTGGCGCAGGAAGTGTCGAATCGCTTGCGGCACAAGTCCGCGCCTGTTAGCTGTCGGCATAATGCACGAAGCTAACGGTGCTGGGTGAGTCCACGTTTTCGTAATCATTGGAAAATCGAACGTGGTCGCATCTTCAATCACAGCCTTCCCGAAAACATTCGCACTTGCGAGATCCGCCGATGCGGAAGCCGTCTTGCGAACGACAACCATACTCTTCACGCGATGGACCAGCTCAAACTGCGGCAAAGCGAGCACCTGGTCGACAAATTTCTTTACGCCGGGATAATAATCAGCATAGTCATGGAACGCGATGTGTCCGCCTGTAACCACCCAGCGCTCAAAGTGGCGGAAATCGCGGGAGACGTTGTCATAGTCGTGAAGACCGTCGATAAAGAGAAATGCAATCGGCTTTTCCCAATTCACTTCGTAGGAGCGCTTTACGACTGCTTCAACTATCGATGTCAGGGCATGCTCAGCTATGTTCTTGCGAAAAACTCCGAGCGTTGAGCCCAACGACATCACTCCTGACTGTGAACCCGCGGCGCCCACAATGCCCTCATGGCTATCAATCGCATACACTTTGGTTGGAGCGCCCAGCGACTCTACTACACTCGCCAGCACTACAGTAGAGCGACCACAAAAGCTACCGATTTCTACAACAGCCGACTCATCCGGAAGAGTCGAGACGGCGCGACTGCACGCTGCGATAAGCAGATCGGCTTCTTCTTCAACAAGCCAGCCCTGGATCTTTTTAATCCGATTCAAAATAGGAATAGACAAAACGATGCCCGTACTTTGTTCGGGTTTCGAGGCAGACATTGCACATCCTCCAATCGACGTAGTCAGATTCGGAGGATGACCAACTCTTTCCCGAATAAGCTTACGCAGCGGGTCGTCATATTTTCGGGGAATAGGGTGAATCCAGAAAACGTCCTCACGATCAAGGGCTGCATCAACTTGCGCACGTGTGTAATCAGCCTTGTATTTCACATAGTCGTAGCTGCAGGGATTGGCGTCGATCTCATAACCGAGCAAAGCCACGAGCGTGGGCAAAATCAATTCTTCAGTTGCCCAGATTCGAGAGCGCGACATGATGGAGGTCAACTCCCTGTCTGTGGCGAAAAGTCTTGTGAGGTTCCGTGCCGCATCGTCGGTAAACACTGTGGACGGCCAGAACGACCAATGGATAAACTTCTGCTCACCTTGCGGGAAACGCCGGAGGTATGGACGCCATAATTCAATTTCTTTGAACGCCGTCTGGGCAGGAGCAATTGAAGTGGTGTGGTGTTGAACTCCTGGCGAGCTTCCAAGCAGGCCAAGCCTTTCACGTCCCTCGATATATCCAGCCAAATATTCGGAGTAGCCGCGTCGCGTTGCCAACTGGTCCGAATCCACTACGGTGAAAGTGTCGAACGGCAATTCAGTCAGGGCGAATTGCATGCAATCCAGCGCAAAATCGTGAAGACGTCCCCACTCCATCCGCTTGGGGGAGGGATGCACAATCGCTCCATATGCTTCAAAGTTGAATCCTGAGTTGAGCAAATCGGGCGATCGACCGCCGTTGTAGAGCAGGATGCCAGAAGCCGGATCGAGGAAATGCAGATTGCGAACTAGATCGATGATGCACTCAGAACTTTCATGCACCAGACATGCGAATATATTGCGAATCGGAGCCACAGTCAGTCCTTCGCTGCACACATACCAGTTGAGAAACTACCGGCTTCAACTCTCTCGGCTCGGGCGGACATGAATTCCGATCCCGCATTAGCCAGGAGAAGCGCTACAGCCTCACCAATCGGTTGGCCGGTCATCAGTTGGTAATACGTGAAGGCCGGCGATGGATTTACCTCGAAGCAAAACCACTCGCCCTGCTGTGTGCGGCGCAAATCAATTCCGGCCAGTGGAAGGTTCATGGCTGCCGCCAGCCTTCTGCATTGCTCTTCAAGATCGTGCGGTAACGAGAACGTCCGAATTTCTGGAGCTTCATTGTCTGAATAGCGATAGTCGTCTGCGTCGCACCGAACTTCGCAGGCAAAAACTTTATCATCGACCACATGAACGCGATAGTCGATGCCAGAGATGTACTGTTGAAACTGTGTCGGGCATGACGAGAGATCCGCAAAGCGTTCGGCATGCTCCACACGGAGCCGGGAGACACGGCTACGAATTCCGCTGACCGACTTGTATATGACTTCGCCGTGATGCTTCCAGAAGGCCCTCGCTTCATCCGCGTCGGTAGTAATCAGAGTTTCAGGAACGCTCCAACCGAGGCGGCGAATGCGCTCCAGTTGGTGGGGCTTGGAGCCGTTTGCCGCCGACGCGGAGAAGCGGTTCACTACCAGCGCCGATGTGAGTTCTGACCAGGACGCGAGGATGTCGTCGACATGGACGGCATGTTCCCATGCGGCGCTTTCAGGACCTGCAGCAACAATCTGTGGCAGGCCCACCGATTCATACGGGCGCACATACGCCGCGCTGACATCTTCGAGATGGATGATTTCGCTTCCCATGCGAATGCAGCCCTCAACCGTCTCACCGACGCTGAGTTGAATTTCTGTCTCCAGAACGCGGCGTTGATCTACGAATTTGGTAGGAACATTCAATAGATCGAGTTGATCGCGCACTTCCACGAGAGGAGAATCCGCTTCAAGTCCCCAAAGCAGAACTAGCACGCAGACCTCCCCTGCAAACGGCGCAAGACGGCGGCGGCGATCTCAGGCGAGGTGGGATCGGGCCACAGGTTGGCGCTTACAAATGCACGGTCCGCCTCTGGACCGGAAAAGCGCACCGCCAGGAAATCAGTCCCTGCCGCCCTTGCCAGCGTGCGAGCATTCTCGAGAAGCACTGGCGCAGCTTTACCAAAGCATTCATCCCCAGCCACAACCACTTCGCACGAGGGTTGGTCTTCTGGATCGTTTACACTGTCCGAGCTCCTCCTGCGAACTGCAGACACAGCGATCCCCAGCCGGCTGGCAAGGCGGATCCATTCTTCTGTACGCCAACCCGGTCCACTAAGACAGTTGGAAGTAGGACGATTCAGCACAGGACACGTGAGACTGGAAAGCCAGGCGAGGAGAAAAGCGGTCATTTCCGAGGCGACGTATTGGCGGTCCGAGGGCACGATGTGGTTTAGCTCCTGGCCGTGCACACGTTGAATGCGAGTCAACACGCCATCTATCTCTTGATTCAAGATCTTGCGACCGCCGATACATGCTCTCGATTTACCGGACGAAGGAAGATAAAAGCTCCATCCGCTCGCCGAGAGATCGGCAGCCGTGAGCAGGATGGCATCATGAGGCTGCCAGCGATCGGCAAGCCATGCCGCAGTCTCATCCTGTCGTGTAGCAAGAATTACCAGCATGCTTTACCTATTGAACGAGCCTGTCTCCGAGTCTTTCCGCCATAAGTCCTTTCTCCGCAGTCAGCGGTTTTTCCGATGGCTTCGGACTTGGCATTGGTTCGTCAGCTGTTCGCTTTGGCAAAATCGGAGATTTATTCACCGTTACCGTATCCTCGGTTACAACGAGGCTTTGCTTCTCTTTCGTCGGATTGAGCACAGCGTCGCCCACGGGAGGGCGCTCCTCCGTTCGAATGAACGCCGAACCCATTGGAACCGGGGCAGTGTTGAATGCCGCAGAGCTTTTATCCGGTGCTGCAACAATGCTGCCGGCAAGCGTCTTGGGAGACAGCTTAAGCTTAGGCAGGGTCTCTAGCTCATTTATCTTGTTTTCGACCGGTATTGATTTGTCGAAGTGTGTCTTCTCGGGGAGTTCTTTTACTTTTCTCGTTACTACCGTGAACAAAGCTGAAAGTGTTATGCCGGCCTGTGCAGAGATAGTGGCACTTCCAGCAGCAGAGCCTGAGACCGTAAACGTCGCGGTGGTGCCGCCCGGAGGCACGGTGACGTTTGCGCTCGAAACCTGCGCAACGTTTGGATTGTTGCTGGAGAGAGCGACATTCAGGCCCGCTTGCGGCGCCGATCCACTGATGGTTATAGTGCCAGTTGAGGAGCCGCCTACAAACACCGAAGCCGGGCTGAGCACAAGTTGTCCGGTCAGGACAGGTAGCGGCTGAACGACAAGTGTCAGCCCTCCAGTTTGTCCCCCAAACGCAGCGGATATGTTTGTCGAACCAACCGCGGCTCCGGTTGCAGTCACAGTTGCCGAAGTAGCACCGGTTTGAACTGGAACTGTCACTGTGAATGTCGGCGGTGAACCGGCGACTTCGCCAGAGATGGTTACGTTGGCGCTGTCAAGAGTCAACGTAATCGAACTGTTGGCCGGAGCCTGTGAACTCAGGGTGATGGTAATCGTGGTTGTATCGCCGATATTGATGGGCCCTGGGGGATTAGCCTGAATGGCCGTAATAAACGATGGTGCGGCCACCACCCAGAACCACATATCGAAGTTGCCGCCGCGCCGCCTGTCGCCACTGGGAAATCGCAGAGAGATATTAGTGTTGCCTCCTTGAGGCGGCTGTCCAAATGCTTCGCCATCCAGAAACAGTGTCGGGTCATCCTGAGACCAGATAAAATCACCCTTCACAATCAAGTGCATAAGTAAGCCGCGTTCATTCAGAGCGGCTGAAAGGAACTGGGTGAGCAAGGTTTGAGCCTGAGAACCCGCCTTCCAGGAAATAACACTGCCGCTCGAGCTAACGCTTCCCCCCAGAACAAGTGGGAAATAGCCACCCGACCCTGATGAGTCTCCAGCAAAGACGGGATACTCCATAGTGACAAAGCAGGTAGGTCGGGAAACACTTGCTGGGTCTACATTCGCGTCACATTGCACGTTGATCCCCGCAAATGAATTCACCTGCACATTGCTGTCGTTGAACAGCTGCGACACATTGTTTTGAAAATCCACTGTTGATAATCCAACAATGTGGAAACCCTGATCGATGGGTGGGAAGTTGATGAGCGCAGGAAATGTTGGCAGGCAGCTCGTCACGTTCATGGCCACGGTGCCATCCGGCGCGGGAGGGCTGGTCAAAGGCGGTGGTCCCCAGCTCACCAAAGCAAGCGGCGTGCGTGAGCGGTTGATGCCGGCGGGTGGCGCGTCGAGTAGCGGCTGCACGGAACCATCCGCGGTGCGCGCCACGAACTGCCAGTAATCACCCGCGCGCAAATCCTGACCTCCAAACTGAATGCGCACACCGTCACCCAAATTCATTCCCGGAGTTCCGGCATCGCTATAGACAGAGGCAGCGTCGCCAAAACCATCCCAGCGCCGCAGGACCATGTGTCGATCAGCCGTCGCTCCCGGAGGGCTGCTGATTACGCCCGGAAGCTGGAAGCTGGCGGGAATTGGATCGGTCAGCACGGCTGCAAAAGTATCCGGATCGGGATCCAGCGCCAGTGTTGTGAGATGGCCTCGCGCCGGACCAAGTTCACTGGCATCGTCCGTGATCTCGACCATATCTCCGGCTCGCAGCGCCGTGGCCACATCGCGGCCCAGGCTGGACAGCGTCAAGGTCACTCTGTCTGACTGGACACCCGTGACATTTACGGCAAAGGCCGCGTTGTCGCGTGACCACTTAAAGCTGGCGATACCGCCCGTTGCGCTGGCGCCGTTGGCTGTGGTGTAGGCATTCTTGAGGGCCGTCGCCAGAGTCAAAGTGAGTCCATCGGTGGAAATGCCACCGGAGGCAAGGGGTACTCTCTCGGAAGCTCCTGTACTGTCAGCTATGGTGACAAAACCGGAGCGCTGGAAAGCACCAGCCTGGATATTGGAAAGGGCGGAAGACAAGGTCAAAGTGGTCGCGCCCGCTGCAACCGACGCGGCCAACGGCTCGCTGAAAGCGCCGCCCAGATTGTTTCCCGTCACGTCGCCGCCATCGTGTACCTGAATACGGTACAAATGGTTCTCGCGTCCAGTAAATGTGGCGGCATCGGGTAATTGGCACAGACTCTGTGGTTGGACGTTTGTAGGCTGAAGCGTAGTCAGCGTTCCGCTTCCTGATGAGGGCAGAAACTGAGCGCCTTGAGCACAAGTGATGGCGCCTTCATTCGCTGGAAGGAGCTGGACTTTTATCTGGGCGATATTCTTCAGTCGAGCCGAGGTATCTGGTCCGCCGAGCGCGATTTCACGGATCGAGTCGTCTTCGAGGTAAGTGATCAGCCTCTGCCAGACTTCCAGATAGACGAGCGCCTCTAATGTCGATCCGTCAGTTGGTATCGGGATGCGCGAGGGATCGAGAAGATCAGGCTGGCTCAGATATGATGTGTCCGCGTCGAGCTGACAAAGAATGCCATCCACGTAACAGTGCCCGGCGGAGATCCCAAAGTCGTCAAGAGCGTTGGCATTATTGCTGGCCGATAGCTGGAAGCTGGACCCTGGAGCCGGAACACCGCTTGGCCCGACAACGTCCCGCAGCTCCTGCTGCAGCAGGGCCAGACGCTCCAGCACTTCTTCATTCCAGTCCGAGTCGAGCCATACGCGGCCCTGCTGATGTAGCACGCCTGAGTAATGTTTTTTTGGATCAAACGCGAACCTTGAAAAGTCGCCCTTCATAAATCTTCTCCTAGCTTTCGGCGATAACAACAGCGGACAGGCCTACCGGCATGAACTCTTGCAGCTTGGTTTTCAAATTTCTTAGTCGAATGGTGTTCTGGGTTCCGGCAAACACGCCTATCTCACCCTCGTCCTCACCGCCACTCAGGATCACATCTGGACATGATGCCGTCAGCTGCGCGTAGTCCGGGCGTCCGAATCGCCGTGAATTGAACAAGGGGGCTACACACCGCGGTCCTGCTCCACACGCTGAAGCCTGTGTCTCATCTGGAATACAGCGGTAGCGTCGCGGTAAAACAGACCCCATTTCAAAACGAGTAAACCGCATGCAACCGGATTGCTGGTCATTCACAATCGCAATATCGTTGAGCAGACTTTCACTGGCGTTGAGCACATCGCAGAGAATGGCGCCAAATACCGTCACCCGTTCAAGCTGGACATTGCGAGCGGCGGTTGCGAAGACAGGCGGGCTGCCAGATCCTGCTGCACCGCCGATAGCCGAACCACCTTGTTGGTCCACAATTGAATCGGCAACGGTAAGCTGGCCGACTCCCTGCCCCAGCCACAAACCTCCGGTTATGCAACGAGACAAGACATATCCGGCATTGCTATTCAGATCGGCATCGCTTGTCACGATCGAAGCAGTTGTAGCTTCAGCAGGATCGAGAGTGCATGCCGTGAGCTGGAACTGATCGATCGCATCGTTGATGATTAGCGGACCTCCACTGATCAGCAATCCATTGAGATCGAGAAGAGACATAGGTGAGCTGACGATGAAGCTCGCGCTGCTCGGTATACCCTCAGATTGGTAAGAGGTCAGGCATGGCCGCTGTCCTGTGGCGGCACGAATGGTCAGGTTTTTCGTCGA
>Ga0206959_10094_pt1 | contig 26385 bp, 26 predicted proteins | sample Alteio_BWOrgHeat_31_FD_152971 | JGI IMG/M metagenome (GOLD analysis project Ga0206959, IMG submission 152971) | Enriched cells from forest soil in Barre Woods Harvard Forest LTER site, Petersham, Massachusetts, United States -... | ecosystem: Environmental > Terrestrial > Soil > Temperate forest >...
CCATCAAGGCCGCGGCAACTTTGCCGGAAAGATGAGCCTGGCGTCCGGCCTCATCCGGGAACGCGTCGAAGATGCCAAAGGTGGAGGCTCCGATGCGAATTCCAAACCAGGCGATGGTTGCGGGTTCGGCTTCAACCAATGGCAGAGCGCTGCGCAGGAACTCGGCGGCTTCCTCTTCTTTGCCGGGCTTGGCCTGGAGCAGGACGAGCAATGCTAGATGGACCATCAAAATCCTCCTGAAGTGGCGTATGCGCTCACCTTTTGGATGCGACGGCTCTCGACTGCCAAAAGTTACTCTGCCCACGAATAAATCACAATTTTAACGGCTGCATGGTGAATTGAAGTCTTTGGTTACTTGACTCTTGACAGGTGAAAAACTAGAGTCGGAGCGTAGACGCATCACGCTTTTCTCTTGAGGCTCGAAAGCCGTATGCAGACCCATCCCTATACCTGGAACTACATCCCGCTGTTGATGCAAATTGTGGTGGCTGTGGGCCTTGGCTGCAGTATGACCACCATGTCTTATTTGATCGGACGCCATCGCAATTTCAAATCCAAGCTCGAAGCATACGAGTGCGGGATCCCCGCAGAAGGCGACGCGCGAGGGCGCTTCTCTGTCCGTTTCTATATGGTCGCGATGCTCTTCATCCTCTTCGACGTGGAAGCGGTCTTCCTGATGCCCTGGGCAGTGATCTATCGCAGATTGCCGGCTATCACCGGGTCGCGCATGTTTGGTTTTTGGGAGATGCTGATTTACCTGGGATTTGTCATGGTAGGCTTCTTTTTCATCCTGAAAAAGGGCATTCTCGATTGGGCATCGGACAAGGCCGATTTATAAACAAAATGGACGCTACAGCGATCGGAAAAAACACCGTTCTTGAAGCCCACGCGAAGAACAGGGCCATTAGTTCCCTTCTCTCATCTCTTCCGGATTCGATTACCGACGCCAGCTTCGACCACAACGAACTGACGCTGACCGTCGCCAGAGATCAGATTCGCGAGGTTTGCCGGATAGTGCAAGCTGCTGGTTACAACTTTTTCGAAGACGTGACCTGTGTCGACTGGTATCCCAGTGAACCGCGCTTTCAGGTGACATATCACATCCTTTCCCATGGTTTGAAGGAGCGCGTCAGGCTGGTGGCGCTGGTTGACTCCATCGATCCTTCCGTCGACAGCATCACGCCGGTGTGGCCCGCGGCCAACTTCTATGAGCGCGAGGTGTGGGACCTCTTCGGGGTGCGCTTCCACGGGCATCCGAACCTGCGACGCATTATGATGCCGGATGAGTGGGAAGGCCATCCGTTGCGCAAGGACTATCCGGTGGAGGGCTACCGCTAATGACTGAATTTGTCGGCACCTCCACGCTGATTGCATCCCGTCCCGCGGAGGGCTCCAAAGACAACACGATGGTCCTGAACATGGGGCCGCAGCATCCCTCGACGCACGGCGTGTTGCGCCTTGTCCTCGAAATCGACGGCGAGATAGTCCTCAAGGTAGTTCCCGATATCGGCTATCTGCATACCGGAATCGAGAAGACCTGCGAGGCAAAGTTCTACCAACAGGTTGTTCCGCTGACCGACCGCATTGATTATCTTTCCCCGCTTACGAACAATCTCGTTTACTGCCTCGCCGTCGAAAAGCTGCTCCAGATCGAGATTCCGCCGCGCGCGCAGTGGATAAGGGTGCTCCTGAACGAGCTCACACGACTGAATTCACACCTGGTTTGGCTGGGCACGCACGCACTGGACATCGGCGCGATGACGGTCTTCCTTTACACCTTCCGCGAGCGTGAAGAGATTCTGCGCATCCTCGAGCATGTCTCCGGCCAGCGCATGATGACGTCGTACTTCCGTGTTGGCGGTCTCGCGCTTGAGCCACCATTGGACATGTTCGCTTGGATTCAGAGATTCATTAAGATCTTGCCGGAGAAGATCGACGAATATCAGAATCTCCTCACCGGCAATCCCATCTGGATCAATCGCCTTAAGGGCGTAGGCCATCTGAGCGCCGAAGACGCCATCGCGCTCGGGGTTACGGGACCACCGGCGCGCGCATCGGGCATCGACTGGGACTTGCGCCGCGATATGCCGTACTCGAGCTACGAGAAGTTCCAGTTCAAGGTGCCCGTTTCGCTCGATTGCGACGTCTGGGCGCGCTACATCCTCCGGCTTGAAGAGATGCGCGAGTCAATAAAGATCATCCAGCAGGCTCTTGACGGAATGCCTGAGGGAAGCATCAAAGCGGACGCGCCGAAGGTTGTGCTTCCCGATCGCGAAAAGATGAAGACTCAGATGGAGTCACTCATCTATCACTTCAAGATCGTGACCGAAGGATTTGCTGTTCCAGCCGGCCAGGTCTATCAGGCTGTTGAAGGGGCTCACGGCGAGATCGGCTATTACGTGGTCAGCGACGGCACGGCAAAGCCTTACCGAGTGCACATGCGCTACCCAGGCTTTGCCACGTTACAGGCTCTACAGACCATGTGCGAGGGACGTTTGCTTGCCGACGTGGTTGCCGTGATCGGGTCGATTGATATCGTCCTGGGGGAGATCGATCGGTGAGCGCAGTGATCCCGGACGCGCGTGTGTATGCCGAGCTATGGATATCCTTCGTTTCGTTGATTCGCTCGTATGTGGCGGCGCACGATCTGAGCCGGCCGGTCCTTGAACACGCTCTGGTTGAGGAGGACGAAGACGGGCACCTGACGCTGAGCGGCGAGAGTAAGATTCTCGTGCTCCAGTTTGAATCCGCAACTGGCACGGGAAGCTGGGCTGTACGCGAGGATGATCCCGGGCCTGAACGCGTACTGGAACAGGGCAAGTTCAAAATTGACGAAGACAGTCAGGTAGAGTTGAGCGATCGCCGGGGGAAACTGGAGCTGGAAGTAGCAGCTGAGGCATTTACCGCAAAGGTTTTTGACGAGGACTAAGCGTTGGCCACGGAAAAGAAAACAATGTTTTCACCCCAGCTTGCTGCGCGGTTCGACAAGCTGGTGACGCTCTACCCCCTGCGCCGCTCCGCGCTCATCCCTATGCTGTTGTATGCACAGGACGAGATTGGTTATCTCTCCAATGAAGTCATTGCGGAAGTCGCCGCGCGCATCGGTATTCAGGAGAGCGATGTTTTGAGCGTGCTCAGCTACTATTCTATGCTGCGCACCAAACCCGCCGGTAAATTCAATGTTCAGGTTTGTACCAACATCTGCTGCATGCTGCGCGGCGGCAATGAGCTTTTTGAGCATTGCAGCAAGCGTCTTGGCATCGGCCACAAGGGAGTCACCCCTGACGGGGTCTTCTCACTCGAAGAAGTCGAATGCATCGGAGCTTGTAGTTGGGCACCAGCCGCTCAGATCAATTACGACTTCCACGAGAATCTGACGCCGGAATCAATGGACAAGGTGTTGGACGAGTACCGCGAGAAAGCGGGGAAATAATGGCCTACCTGACGACCCATCCCGACGTTGTTCCCATAGTCTCCTCGCGCTTCGGTAAGGGAGCAACCTCGATTGACAAGTATCTCGAGCTCGACGGCTACAAGGCCACCCGCAAGGCCATTGAGATGGGATCGGACGCCATCATCGCCGAGATGAAGGCGTCGAACCTGCGCGGTCGCGGCGGCGCGGGCTTTCCGACCGGTATGAAGTGGTCCTTCGTGCCCAAGAAGTCGGATAAGCCCAAATACATCCTCGTCAACGGCGACGAAAGCGAACCCGCCACCTGCAAGGACCGGCTTATCTTTGAACATGATCCCCATTCCGTCATCGAAGGCGTGATCATCGCTGGCCTCGCCGTCGGCGCAAAGATGGGTTTCATCTACCTGCGCGGCGAATACCGGTATCTCCTCAACATCATGGAGAGGGCCATCGATGACGCATACGCCAAAGGCTTTCTCGGCAAGAACATTTTCGGATCGGGCATCGACTTCGAAGCCGTCTCGCACACCGGAGCGGGAGCCTATGAAGTTGGTGAAGAGTCGGCTTTGATGGAGTCGCTCGAAGGCAAGCGCGGCATCCCGCGCATCCGCCCACCATTCCCAGCTGTCGTCGGACTGTACGGCGGACCTACCGTCATCAACAACGCCGAGACCCTGGCGACCGTCCCTTACATCATCCAAATGGGAGGCGCGGAGTATGCAAAGATCGGCACGGAGCGAAACGGCGGCACGCGCCTTTTCTGTTTGAGCGGCCATCTGGAAAAGCCCGGCGTCTACGAACTGCCAATGGGCTACAACCTCAAAAAGATGATCTACGATGTCGGCGGTGGAATTCCCGGCGGCAAAAAGCTGAAAGCAGTAGTCCCCGGCGGGTCGTCGACTCCGGTGTTGCGGCCCGATGAGATCGACATAGGCATGGACTTCGATCAGGTAGGAAAGGCCGGATCGATGCTCGGCTCTGGCGGTGTCGTCGTGCTCGACGAAACCGTCTGCATGGTCGAATTTGCGCTCCGCACGATGAAGTTCTATCAGCACGAAAGCTGCGGCTGGTGCATTCCCTGCCGCGAAGGCACCGATTGGCTGACGAAATCGCTCACCCGGCTGCACGCGGGCGGCGCAGTCGACAAGGACATCGACAACATCCGCTATCTCGCCGAAAATATGCTGGGCCGTACCTTCTGCCCACTCGGTGACGCCGCGGCAATGCCGACTATCGCCTTTGTGCAGAAGTTCCGCAAAGAGTTTGAAGACCACCTGGACGGCAAGGGCTGCCCATATCACCATTCGCCGGCGCACGAAGCGGTATTGGCTTAGGCATGCGAGAGGAAAGAAAGATCAACTTTGAAGACGCGGGAGATCATTCGCATCATTGACAAGGACGGCTGGAGATTGGAGCGACGGGAAGTCACATACACTTTTCTCATCCGACAAAGGCGGGAATCGCCACGGTGCCATTTATGGTAGTAAGGATCTGCCGAAGTACATCGTCGCGAGTATTCTGAAGCAGGCGGGCTTGAAATGGCAAAAAAATGTCTGGTTGTTTACGCCAAGGTGTCGGGGAGCAACTTTGCGGGACATGCGCCCGACGCTCCAAGGTGCATCTCTGCGGGCGACACGCTTGATGAAATGCGCGCGATAATGCGCGAGGCGCTGGAGTCCCATTTGGAGGTGATGCTCGAACACGGCGAAACCATTCCGGCACCCGCGGCAACCAATGTCGAGTTCAAAGACGAGGATTTTCAAAACGTTGAGTACTTCGTTGTAGAGCATCTTCCGGTCAGAGTTCCGGCCAAATCACGGACGCACGAAGCAATTCCCGCATAGGATCTCAATGGCTGACGTAAATTTCACCGTCGATGGCAAGAAGCTCACAGCGCCTGCAGGCACGGTGCTCATCGAAGCCTGCAAGGCAGCGGGCATCGAAGTTCCGGCCTTCTGCTATTACCCCAACCTCGCCGTTCAGGCCGCTTGCCGCATGTGCGTGGTGCGGGTGGAAAAGATGCCCAAGCTGCAGACCGCCTGTACGACTGCCGTCACCGAAGGCATGGTTGTCCATACTGAGATAGACGAAGTCACGCAAGCGCGCAAGGCCACCATCGAACTCCTGCTTGGCAACCATCCGCTCGACTGCCCCGTCTGCGATGCCGGCGGCGAGTGCGAACTGCAGGACATGACCTTCAAGTACGGCGCACACGAATCGAAATATATCGAGACCAAGCAACACCGCGAAGAGCAGAAGTGGTCGCCGGTCGTCTACTACGATCGCCCGCGTTGTATCCTCTGCTATCGCTGCGTCTCCGTCTGTGGCGCGGGCATGGACGTATGGGCCCTCGGCGTCGAAAACCGCGGGGCTAGCAGCGTCATCGCGCCCAACCAGCAGGACCACCTCGACTGCGAAGAGTGTGGCATGTGCATCGACATCTGCCCGGTCGGCGCACTCACCTCCGGCACCTATCGCTACAAAACCCGCCCCTGGGAGATGAACCACGTCGGCACTGTCTGTACGCATTGCGGCGACGGCTGCAAGACCACTCTTGGCGTCCGCTCGGTCGACGACGGAGTCGAAATCATCCGAGGAGATAATCGCGATAAGAGTGGCATCAACGGCGAGTTCTTATGTATCAAAGGCCGTTACGCATTTGATTTCGCCAACCACCGGGAGCGCCTCACTAAACCGCTCGTCCGCCAGGCCGACGGCAAATTCGCGCCCGCTAGCTGGGAGCAGGCACTCGACTTCGCCGCACAAAAACTTCTCGAAATTCGCGATACCCGCGGCGGCAACGCCATCGGCGTCATCGGCTCCAATCGCACCACCAACGAAGAGGCTTATCTGCTGCAGAAGTTCGCCCGCACCGTGCTCCGCACCAACAACATCGATCACCATCGTACGGCCGACTATCCCGCCTTCGCCGCCGCCCTCAAAGGCCATGCCGGACGCGAAGCCTCCCTGCGCGATTTCCTTACCGCCCCGGCCATCCTGCTCCTCGGCAACGACCCGACCAATCAGCACCCCGCGCTCGCCTGGCAGATCCGCACCAATGTCCGCCTGCACCGCGGCCACATTTACGTCGCAAATCATGCCGAGATCAAGCTGCGCCGCCAGGCCAAGGCCGCGGTCGAGTTGCCACAAACCGGCTACCCATCGTTTGTTGAATATCTTGCTGGCAAAGATCGATCATTTGAAGCCAGCGACGTGGCTGCGGCCTTCCGCGATGCTATTAAGAAGGAAGAATCGCTGCTCATCGTCTTCGGGTCGGAGTTTCGCGGACGCGATATCCAGGCCCTCGTAGAATTCGGCCTCTCGTTGCCCAACACAAAGTTCGCTTGCTTGGGGGACTACGCCAATTCGCGCGGCGCTGCGGACATGGGACTGTTGCCCGATCTCTTGCCGGGCTACGTCCCCGTCACGGCCTCCGCTCATTTCGCAGAGGAGTACGGTAACCCGTCCGCGCAACCCGGCCTTGATCTCATTCAGATGCTCGATGCCGCAGGACAAGGCGCGCTTGCCGCACTTTACGTCGTTGGCTCAAACCCGATTGCACGCTATGGCATCGACGCCTCGGCGCTGAAGAATACATTTCTCGTCGCCCAGGATATGTTCCTGACCGAAACCGCCGTCCTCGCCGACGTAGTTTTCCCGGCTGCGAATCTCTATGAGAAATCTGGAACCGTAACCAACACCTACGGTGACCTACAACTCGTCAAGAAGGCGGCTGACAAGGCCGGCGTCTTCACCGACTTCGAAATTATCGTCCGGCTTGCCGACAAGCTCGGCGCCGATCCGAAACAGCTCGTGCCCTTTGGTAAAGGCGTGCGCGCCGATTTTGGTCAGACTCGCGGAGCGCACTCCGGCGAAGCCGACCGCCACGCTGTATGGCTCGCCGCCAATCACCTGGAACCGAAGCTGAGTCCCTTTGACCCGTTCGCGATCCTCGACGAAATTCAACGGCTGGTGCCCGCGTATGATGTCCCCCGTCTGAATCTGCTCGCGGGGAACGATGAACACCTGAAATCCGAACTCGTCCAGATCGATGCCGGCGTAATGAGTGCGAGCACCGGCCGGCGGGATCTCGTCCTGCCCTCAAATGACGCGCTCTATACCTCAGGCACGCTTGGCAGATATAGTGCCAAGCTTCAGGAGGTCCTCGAGTCGCACACCATGCTCACTAAGCCTGCCGAAACAGCGGCGGATTGACGCAAGCGCAGAAGAACGTAACAGTGGCAGAACATATTTGGGAAGGCCTTTGTGGAAGTAAGCATCTGGATCTTTCTTTTGTTGAACGTGCTCAAGGTTGCCATTCTTACGGTAATCCTGCTGATGGCCGTCGCTTATACGGTGCTGCTCGAACGCAAAGTCGTGGGCCGCATCCAGAACCGCTGGGGACCGAGCAGGGTGGGCCCCTTCGGCCTCCTGCAGCCGCTCGTCGATGGCGCGAAGCTATTCCTCAAAGAAGACCTCATACCGGAGAGCGTCTACCGTCCCCTGTATATCCTTGCGCCCATCATCGCCCTGAGCTGCGCGCTCGTGTCCATTTCGATGATTCCTTTTGGTCCGGAACTCCACTACAAAGGGGTCGACCTCTTTCAGATTTCGGACGTCAACATCGGCCTGCTGATCCTCTTTGGCATCAGTGGCATCGCACTCTATGGCATTGCGCTCGCCGGCTGGTCATCGAACAATAAATATTCGCTGTTTGGCGCGTTGCGCGCGAGCGCTCAACTCATCAGCTATGAGCTGGCTCTCGGCCTGTCGTTTGTGGGCGTAGTCCTCCGCGCGCAGTCCTTTCGCCTGCGCGACATCGTCAACGTCCAGTCCACGCATGGCCTGCTTTCCTGGAATATCTTCGGCGGCTTGCAGATCGTGGCGTTCTTCATCTATCTGACCGCCGCTTACGCCGAGACCAATCGTGCTCCGTTCGATCTGCCGGAAGCGGAAACCGAACTCACCGCCGGCTATCACACAGAGTACAGCTCGATGAAGTTCGCCATGTTTTTCATGGCCGAGTATGCCAATATGATCACCGTGGGCTGCGTCGCCACGCTACTCTTTCTTGGTGGATGGTCGAGCCCGTTCGGCAATCTCTTCCCAGCCATCGGCGGCCCGATTGTTCAGAACGTTTTGCCGGTCTTCTGGTTTGTCGCAAAAGTCTTCTTCTTTCTCTTTCTCTATATCTGGGTGCGTGGCACGCTGCCACGCTTCCGTTACGACCAATTGATGGGTTTCGGTTGGAAAGTTTTGCTGCCGGTTGCAATTCTAAATATTGTTGTGACCAGCCTTTTGCTTGCGTTTCGCTCCACGTAACGTGATTTACAATCGTCCTTCCGGTTTCTTGAACCTATGCACTGTTCTCTGTGTTGTCGAGTGAGCGACTGAAGACATGCATCTCCTTCTATTCTTCATCTTTGGCGGGTTTTGCGTGGCGGGAGCCTTGAACCTCCTGCTCCAGCGGCACCCTATCAACTCCGCCCTCTCACTCATCGTTGTGATGAGCTCCCTGGCCGTGCTTTACCTGTTGCTAGGGGCTGAGTTCCTTGCGGCCGCCCAGGTTATCGTCTACTCCGGCGCCATCATGGTGCTTTTCACCTTCGTCATCATGCTGCTCAATGCGGGCCGGGAAGAGCGCACCCACGGAAGCTGGGCTGCGTACCTGGTCGGATTTCCGGGTGCAGCCGCGATCCTGGCGCTGCTGGTTTACATTTTCCTCTCGAACCGCGGTCCTCTCGGCAATGCCAGCCTCGGGAACTATCTGGTAACCACCAGCGACTTGAGCCGGGTACTTTTCCGCGACCTTTTGCTGCCCTTTGAAGTCACTTCCGTTCTGCTTCTCGTGGCTATACTCGGCGCAGTTGTCCTGGCGCGAAAGGAGCATTGAGCCATGGTGCCGATCGTCTACTACCTCATCCTGAGCGCCATTCTCTTCTCCATCGGAGTGGCCGCGTTCCTCATCAAGCGCAACATTATTAGCGTCTTCATGTCGATTGAGCTCATGCTCAACGCCGTCAACCTTACCTTTATTGCCTTTGCAAACCACTGGCATCAGGTCAGTGGACAAATCTTCGTCTTCTTCGTGATGGTTGTTGCCGCGGCGGAAGCCGCCGTGGGCCTTGCCATCATCATCGCCATCTTCCGCACGCGGAGTACCCTCAACGTCGATCAGATCGACCTGATGAAACTATGACTGGTTCCCTCAATCTCTGGCTGATTCCGCTCGTTCCCTTCGCCGGATTTCTGGTGAACGGTCTCATCGGCCGCAAGCTTCCCAAGCTGCTTGTGACCGCCATTGCCCTCATCTGCACTCTCATCCCGTTCCTGCTGGTCGCGAAGATCTGGTTGGAGTTCTCGTCCGTCACCACGCCCTACATCGAACACCTCGGCACCTGGATCTGGACCGGAGCATTCCATGCCGACTTCGACCTCCAGCTCGACCAGCTCACCATGGTCATGCTGCTTGTCGTCACCGGCGTCGGCTTCCTCATCCATATCTATTCGGTCGGCTACATGGCCCATGAAGAAGGCTACTGGCGATTCTTCGCCTACCTGAACCTCTTCATGTTCTTCATGCTCACTCTGGTCCTCTCCGAGAACTTCCTGCTCATGTTCGTCGGCTGGGAAGGCGTGGGCCTGGCGTCATATCTGCTCATTGGCTTCTACTTCCTCAGAGACTCTGCCGTCCGCGCCGGAATCAAGGCTTTCGTCGTAAACCGCATCGGCGACTTCGGCTTCCTCATCGCCCTCTTCCTACTCATCGCTCATTTCGGAACGCTGGACTACCACGAAGTCTTCTCGCAGATCGCGCAACATCCGGAGTGGCAGGGCGGAATTCTCACCGCAATTGCGCTCTTCCTTGTCTTGGGCGCGACCGGTAAATCTGCGCAAATTCCCCTCTACGTCTGGCTGCCTGACGCCATGGAAGGCCCGACTCCGGTTTCCGCCCTCATCCACGCCGCCACCATGGTCACCGCCGGCGTCTATATGGTGTCGCGAACCCACATCATCTTCGACCGCTCGCCGTTTGCTCTGAGCACCGTCGCCATCATTGGCGCGGCCACGTGCTTTTTCGCCGCCACTATGGGTCTTGTCCAGACCGACATCAAGCGCGTTCTCGCCTACTCCACCGTCTCGCAGCTCGGCTATATGTTCCTGGCCTGCGGAGTCGCGGCCTACTCCTCGGCCATCTTCCACCTCGTAACGCACGCCTTCTTCAAGGCTCTGCTCTTCCTCGCCGCCGGAGCGGTCATTCATTCTCTGGGCGGCCAACAGGACATGCGCGTAATGGGCGGCCTGCGCAAGAAAATGCCTGTTACCTTCTGGACGATGACCGCGGCCGTCTTTGCCATCTGCGGCTTCCCTCCTTTTGCCGGCTTCTTCAGCAAAGATGACATTCTTTACCATGCCTTCATTTCACCCAACGGCGGCAAAATACTCTGGTTCGTCGGATGGGTGACCGCTGGACTGACTTCGTTCTACATGTTTCGGTTGTGGTATCTCACCTTCCTCGGCGAAAGCCGCGCGGACTCGCATGAGCTGGCCGAGCAAGGCGCGCCGGTCCATGCCCGATCGGACTCGAAGCTGGTCATCGAAGCCGAACACGCACATGGTGTACACGACAGTCCCTGGGTCATGCTAGGCCCCCTTGTGATACTCGCCATTCTCGCCACCATCGGTGGCTTCATCGGCGTACCTGCAGCCATGGGCGGCCACGACGAGATCGGCCATTTTCTCGAGCCTGTGGTTGGCTCGGGAGTTCGCGCGCCAGTCGGCGAAAATTCCGGCCTGGAGCTAGCCTTGTCGGCTTCAGTGGTTTTGATCGGCCTTTTGGGTCTGCTTGTCGTGCATATTCTTTACAAAGTGAAGCCCGATCTATCCCACAAGCTCGCCACCCGCTTCCACGGGTTGTATAACCTCGTGGTCCACAAATACTGGGTCGACCAGATCTACGGAGCTCTCATCGTCACCCCGTTATTGCTCATTTCCCGCTATCTGCTCAAGGGCCTCTTTGACCGCGGAGTGATCGACGGTGCCGGCTTCGCTGCCGGTGCCACCGCGCAGGGATTCGGCGCAATTGTGCAGCGCGTGCAATCGGGCAATATTCGTTCTTACGCGGGCTGGCTCGCGCTCGGTGCAGCCGTCCTGCTCATCGCTTCCTATTTCGGATATACAGCTCACTTTTCGCCGCAATGACGGGCTCCAGCAACGAGGCTCGATGAGACAGACGGAAGGAACGTATTCGTGCTGACCGATTCCATATTGACGCTAACGACCTTTGTACCCATCGCAGGCGCAATCGTCGTAGCGTTGCTGCCGCGCAAAGGCCGCATCATCCAGTGGTGGACCCTGCTTATCTCTCTCGTCACCTTCGCGTTGACCCTGCACCTGCCGTCTCACTTCGTGTATGGGCAGCAGGGCTTCCAGTTTGAAGAGAACTACTCCTGGATCACCAGCCCCGCAATCCGTTATCACCTCGGCGTCGACGGCCTATCCATGTGGCTCGTCGTCCTCACCGGCTTTCTCTCCGTCATCGGTGTGCTGGGATCCTGGAACGTCATCGACAAGCGCACGAAAGAGTTTTACTTTTTCTTTTTGATTCAGCAGACGGCTATGATCGGCGTCTTCGTCGCGCTCGATATGTTCCTGTATTACGGCTTCTGGGAGCTCTCTCTCGTCCCCATGGCAATTTTGATTGCGATCTTCGGACGCGAGCGGGGATCGAAGACCGCCCTGAAGTTTTTCTCCTACACATTTATTCCATCGGCGCTCTTCTTGGTCGCCATTCTCTGGCTTTACGCTAAAACCGGCACATTCGACTATGTCGAACTCCAGCGTGCTCTCACCACCAACAGCGCGCTCTTCGCGCCTGAGGCTCTGTGGTGGGTGGCTCTTGCATTCCTCGTGGCATTCGCTGTCAAAGTCCCGGTCTTTCCTCTGCACGGCTGGCTTAATGACACCATTTACGAAGCTCCGACCGCTATGGCCATGGTCGTCGCCGGCAAGCTGGGCCTTTATTCCATCCTGCGTTTCAACCTTGGACTCTTCCCAGCCCAGGCCCGTATCTTCGCTCCATGCATGATCACCCTCGCCGTCATCGGCATTCTTTATGGAGCATGCATCGCCCTGATCCAGACCAACGTAAGGCGTCTGGTCGCATACGCGATGCTGAGCGCCCTCAGCTTCTGTACTCTCGGTATCTTCAGCCTCTCGCTCGCAGGGCTGAATGGCGCGGTTTATCAGACCATCAACGAAGGACTCACCGGGAGTGCCTTCCTTATCCTTGTAGGCTTTCTTTATGAGCGCTATGGCACCTACGAAATGGCGCAGTACGGAGGACTCGCAGCCAAGCTACCCAACATGGCCACGTTCTACGTCATCACCGCGCTTTCGCTGGTCGGCCTGCCCCTTCTCAACGGCTTCGTTGGAGAATTCCTGATCCTCAGCGGCAGCTTCGCTCCCCATGCCCGGTGGACAGCCCTGGCTACCATCGGCGTGATCCTGGGAGCCGCTTATATGCTCTGGATGATTCAGCGGATTTTCTATGGTCCACAATCGTCGCTGGTCATCGGCAGCACGGCTCCAGATCTTGTCGCACGCGAATATCTCGCACTCGTGCCGATGGCCTTACTTATGCTGATTATGGGTGTGGCTTCGCCCTTGTGGATGCACGCCATCAACGAAGGAGTCAGCGGCCTCGCCAACAGCCACAACTCCAGCCCCGCACTTTTGCATAGCCGTGCGGTTGCGAATACCAGCGCAACGCTGGCGGAGGAGCGATGAACGCTACACCTCAAATCCTTCGCATTCTGCCTGAGCTGGCCCTGGCCATTACTGGCGTATTGATCATGCTGATCGAGCCGGTATTGCCGCCCTCGGTGAATCGCAAGTCCATGGGATGGCTCGCCGTCTTCGGCGTCCTCGTGGCGCTCGCGGCCAGTTTGTATCAATATCAACTCGCACCCGGCACAGCTTACTTTGGCTTTGTGCAAACGGACGCCTTCAGCGTCTTCTTCCACGTTCTGATCTGTGGAATCGTCCTGGCTTCACTTCTGATCGCGCTAGACGCAGCCAGCGCGACTACCAGTGCCCTCGGCGAATACTTTGCACTCGTTTCTTTTGGCGCAGTCGGCATGCTTTTGATGACCAGTGCTGTCGAGTTACTGCTGGTCTTCATCGCCCTCGAAATTTCGTCGATTTCAACCTACATTCTCGCCGGTTTCCGCAACAAGAGCGCTAAGGGGCCGGAAGCGGCCATAAAGTATTTCCTCCTGGGCTCCTTCGCCACCGCCTTTTTCCTCTACGGGATTGCGCTGCTCTTTGGCGCAACGGGAACAACAGCAATTTACGGCGTCGCCGCGCAGCTCGCGTCAAGCCCGACGCCATTGCTCGCCGCCGCCGGCCTGGGCATGCTCCTGGTTGGCCTGTCCTTTAAGGTCTCCGCTGCGCCCTTCCAGGTGTGGACTCCCGATGTCTACGAAGGTGCGCCTTCCCCCGTCGTAGCCCTCATGTCCACCGCGCCCAAAGTCGCCGCCTTCGCCGTGCTGCTGCGCATTCTTTACGGAGCCATCCCTGCGTTGCACGCGCAATGGGTTCCCATGATCTGGTGGCTCGCTGTCCTGTCCATGACCGTTGGCAACCTCGGCGCGCTGCGACAGAAGAATGTGAAGCGTCTTCTGGCATACTCCTCGATCGCGCACGCCGGATACACCCTCGTCGCCTTCGCCGCATTATCGGCTGATGGAATCGCGGCCGCCAGTTTCTATACCGTAAGTTACGCCGCCATGAATGTCGGCATCTTCGCTGTCATCAGCCACGCTGGCGGATTCGACGATCGGCTCACCCTTATCGACGACTATCGCGGCCTGGCCTACCGCTCGCCGTTGCTCGGCGGCGCGATGGCCTTCTTTCTCGTCTCGCTTATCGGAATCCCATTTACAGGCGGATTCTTCGGCAAGTTCTACGCCTTCTCCGCCGCGCTGCATTCGGGATTCATCTGGCTCGCCGTCATCGGCCTTATCAACAGTGGTATCGCCGCCTTCTACTATCTGCGGGTAGCTACGGCTATCTACTCAAAGCCAGCAGATGCGGCGCCTGTCGCCTCGGTTCCCCGCGCGACCACCCCGCTGCTCTTTGCCCTGCTGCTCACCGTCGCCGCCACGCTCATCCTCGGCATCGTGCCCGGCAAGATCCTGGCTAAGGCCAGAGCAGGAGCAGCCACCTTTCCGGCAGTGAATACGCCCGCTCCGGAAGCAACTTCAGCCCAACGCTAGTTCCGCCAAAAGCACCTGGCCCCTCATTTCTTCGAGAACAGTCTGGCAACAATACATTTCACTTCTCCTTTTCTGCTCACAATGACAGTCGTTCCGGTCGTGTGGTACACGGAATGCACTTGAACGGGCGTCGGCCGACTCCCGGAATACTCCCCCAAATAATCTGACAGCAAGGAAAGGAAGACCGTGATGAGAAGAAGCGGAATTTTGAATGCTGCTTTAGCAGTAGCAGTCTGTATGTTCAGCCACGTGGCATCCATTGCACAATCAACGGCGGCGAATGACTCTGCATCTGCGTGCAGACAACTACCTTCCCGCAACGCTCTGCGGGCTGCCCTGGTTGCCGCTGTGAACGTAAAAGGAGGCAACGGAGGCTTCGGCCTGAATATGTGGGGCACGGTGGTCAACCGTGACGGCGTCGTATGCGCCGTGGCCTTCACCGGCAGCAATCGCGGAGATCAGTGGCCAGGGAGCCGCGTCATCTCGGCTCAAAAGGCCAATACCGCGAACGCCTTCAGTCTGCCGAAGCTTGCCCTATCTACCGCCGACCTTTACTCTGCCGTGCAGCCCGGCGGCAGCCTGTATGGTCTGCAACACAGCAATCCAGTCGATACGTTCGTTGCCTATGGAGGAAACTCGAGTGACTACGGCCAGTCAAACGATCCGATGGTTGGCGGAAAGATCGGCGGCGTCAATGTCTTTGGGGGCGGCCTGGCTCTCTACAATGCGCAGGGAACGCTTATCGGGGCCCTCGGCGTGAGCGCGACTCATCCTGCGCCGACCACAATATTGCATGGCGCACCCGGCACACTCTGAACCTCGACTTTGTGCCGGCAGGCGTTAACACTGCCGACCCCTCCCGTCCTGACAACATCATCTATGACATCACTCCTGCGCCCGGACTCGCAATTGGCGTCAGCGCCAGCGGCTGGGGACATCCAGTGTGCAGTCCAGCCGCAGAAGCCATTGCCGGACAATTGCCTGCGGTTCAGTAAAAGTCCAATCCCAAATGCAGACACAAAGGCCTCCGGCACCCCGGAAGCCTTCGTCGTTCTGAAACCCGAGAGAGCGCTACTTCACCTTCAGGAAAATGATGACCAGCGTGAACAGTGTGAGCGACTCGATGAGCGCCAGACCGAGCACAAGCAGAAGCTGGATGGGGGCGCGGGCTCCTGGATTGCGCGCGACTGCCTCGACAGCGGAAGCGGTTGCTTTACCCTGGCCGAGGCCGCAAAGGCCGGCCGCGATGGCCATGCCCACACCGGCGCCGATCGGCACCAGGCTAATGGTTCCGCCACCTGCATCTGCGAATGCTGGCATGGCCATAAACAGCACCGACAGCGTCATAAGAACGTACTGAAGTTTGCGCACAGTTTCTCCTTGCTTCCCTGATGAATTGCCGTCAGTGGGTGGTTGAGGCTCACCGTGCTGGCCCCCTCACGCTCACGGCGCGGCCGCGGCGGCGGAAGCGCTCCGCCGAGCCGGGAAACTCAAACTTAGTGCTCTTGCTCTACCGCGCCTGAAAGATAGATGAGCGTCAGCAGCATGAAAACATAGGCCTGAATGATCGAGACGAAAAAGTGCAGGCCGAGAAAGATGATCGGAATCCCGATCGGGATCATCGAGAAAAAGACCAGCGTCAGCAGATCGCTCGCGAACATGTTCGCATAAAGACGGATGGTCAACGACATCATGCGTGCCAGGTGCGAAATCACCTCAATTGGAAAGATCAGCCAGGAGATCCACCAGATAGGGCCGAGGAAGTGCTTCAAGTAGCCGATTGGGCCCTGCGCGCGCACACCCTGCCAGTTGTAGTACAGAAATGTGGGGATGGCAATGCCCAGTGGAACTTTGGGCTCTGCCGTCGGTGTTTCCAATCCGGGAATCAGCCCTACCAGATTGCAGGTGAGCACGAACATTACGATCATCGTTGCGTATGGCACGAAAGGCTCGAAACCGTGGCCGATGATGGAGTCCGCCTGGTCGCTCACGAATTCATGGACTACCTCGGCGAGGTTCTGCGCCGTTCCCGGCTTTTCCACATTCAGCGAAAACCGCGTGACGACGAAGAAGAGTACAAACGCCACAGCGATTATCAGTTCGAGTGTCAGTGTTTCATGGATCGGCGAGGAGGGATGCGCGACGTGAACTCCTAGCGCCGTGAGCAACGCCGTGAGCGGCCCGGCAAAGATCTGGTTCAGCAGTCGCGTTAGCGAAGCGAGTAACTCGTGCATGATTCCTGCGATTCGTTGATTTGCCTGTCAGGAGCGCGACTGGCGCACGACTTCAATCAGGAGAGCCAGACCAGCCATCCCCAAACCTGCAATCAGCGCGTAAATCGGTCCTTTGAAACACTTTAGACTAACATAAATCACTACTGCGGCGAGCCCCAGGCGCAGTAAAAACATGCTCAAAACGAAACCCGTTGACTGTGGAGTCTCCTCCTTGTCCAGCTTCGCGTTCATGAGCCCAATCAACTGTTGCCACTCATACAGCCCCGTGGCCGAAACCAGCGCTCCGGCGAGAACAAGAGCACCACTTTTCCAGCCTATGAGGAAATTCAGCAAGCCAAAGCCAAAAACGGCCATTGCAGCCGTCATCCGCAGTGCCCGGCGCATCGCGGCCTTCAGGTCAGCATCTGAGAACTCCACAACTGAATTCGCCTCGCTCATTTCTCTTTGCCCGCGCGCAATGCCTGCCGCACCGCTTCTAGCAGTCCAGCGACCGCGCCAAAAATGAGTCCTACGATGTATATCCAGTCCTGATGCAGCCACCGGTCGAGCAGCACACCGCCTCCCCAACCAATCAGAACTGCCGCCGGCAGCACCAACGCAATCTGTAGCAGCCTCTCGGCCTGTACAAGTGTGTCCAGCCCCCCTTTGCGCGGTGATTTGGGAGGGTCGGGAGTTGGATTCGGCATACTCATTCCTCGCCTGTTATACACCAGCACTTGCTGCCGACGCCGGTTCATCAAAACCCGTCGCGGCAGTGAAAGCTATACTGACAGGAGCATTCTCATTCAAGGAAGCCCAGTGTTCGAGTCAGACTTCGAGCGAAACCTCTTCGCTCTCCGCCAGGAAAAACTAAAGCAGATCGAGGCCCTCGGCCAGCCCGCTTACCCCAATTCGTTCTCCGCAACGCACATACTGGCGCAAATCCGCAGCCGCTATGACAATGCCACTACCGAAGACCTCGAGTCCTCACGCGCCAATGTTTCCGTCGCCGGACGCATCATGGCCATCCGTGCGCAGGGCAAGGCGGGATTCGCGCAGCTCCAGCAAAATGGCGAGCGCTTGCAGATCTATGTACGCAAAGACGCCGTCGACGACCAGGCATTCGAACTCTACAAGCTCCTTGACCTCGGCGATCACATTGGCGTCTCCGGCTACCTCTTCCGCACACGCACCGGCGAACTCACCGTGCACGTTGAGACCATCACCTTCCTCGCCAAGGCCATGCTCGCGCTGCCCGAGAAGTACCACGGCCTCGCCGACGTCGAGCTGCGCTACCGCCAGCGCTACGTCGATCTCTTCATGAACACGCTGCTCAACGAGGGCACGCCTGCGGAGATTCACGTCCGCGATGTCTTCATCAAGCGCGCCAAGGTGCTGTCCGCGCTGCGCAAATTCTTCGACTCCCGAGGCTACATCGAAGTCGAAACCCCGATGATGCAGCCCATCGCCGGAGGCGCCGCCGCCAAGCCCTTCACCACGCATCACAACGCGCTCGACCTCGATCTCTTTCTGCGCATCGCTCCCGAGCTTTATCTCAAGCGCCTCGTCGTCGGCGGCATCGACCGCGTCTACGAGATCAATCGCAATTTTCGCAACGAAGGCATCTCCACGCAACATAACCCCGAATTCACCATGCTCGAGTTCTACCAGGCATACGCGAACTATCACCACCTGATGGACCTCACCGAGGAGCTGATCCAGTTCGTTGCGATGGAAGTGAACGGTACGACGATCACACACTTCACCATTCCCAGGGGTCCACACGCAGGAGAGTTCGTCGAGATTGACCTCGGTAAATGGCAGAGGCTCTCGATGCGCGAAGGGATCCTCAAATGGTGGCCTGCTGTTCTGCCACCCATCACCGAATCTATTTTTGCTGACGCCAAGACCCTTCGCCTATTTCTCGATGGATGCGTGAAGATCCAGCAATCTCACACTAAAGACGCCCGCTGGGAAGAGCGCGAAAAATGGAAAATTACAGAGAAAGAAGCCTATTTGCAGGACTTCACACCTCCGGCCCCAAGCGGATCTACTGAACTTGATCCGTTGAGCCTCAATCTTTTGCTTCAGCGGATTGTCCAACTGCTCGACGAGGGGACGCCTCTTGGCAATGCCATAGCTGAGCTATTCGAGTCGATAGCGGAATACCATATCATCCAGCCGACCATTATCTACGACTTTCCACTCGCCGTCTCGCCGCTCTCGAAGCAAAAGCCCGACGAGCCCGACTGGGTCGAGCGCTTCGAGTTCTACATCGGAGGATTCGAAGTCGGCAATGCCTTCAGCGAGCTCAACGATCCCGAAGAGCAGAGAAAAAGATTCGAGCAGCAAATCTCCCAACGCGAGCGTGGAGACGACGAAGCCCACCAGATGGATGAGGACTACGTGCGCGCCCTCGCCTACGGCCTGCCGCCCACCGGAGGCGAAGGCATCGGTGTCGACCGCCTCACCATGATCCTCACCGGCGCCAACTCTATCCGCGACGTGATTCTCTTCCCGCTCCTGCGTCCCCGGAAGCCGGTATCCGACGCAGAACTCGAGAGTCCTCAACACGAGTAACAGCGGCCGTAGGCGGTCTCACTCCCCCAGCAATAATCTCTGCGTAGAAATCGCCCGTCCCGTCCTGCCGTCGCACTCAATCAGAGTCGCCGCCATGCGCGGATCGCCCTTGGCCGCCTCGAATTTTCCCGGCATGCCGGTTAAGAAGCGCTGAAGCACCAGCTCTTTCTGCACGCCGATCACGCTCTCGTACGGACCGCTCATGCCCACGTCGGTCTGGTAGGCAGTGCCACCGGGTAGCACACGATCATCCGCGGTTGGGACGTGTGTATGCGTACCCAGAACCGCGGTTACCCGGCCATCGAGATACCATCCCAGCGCCATCTTCTCCGAGGTCGCCTCTGCATGTATGTCGACCAGAACGACTTTGGCCTTGATTGTCTCCAGCAAGACGTCCGCCGTGCGGAACGGATCGTCATTTGACGCCATAAAGACGCGGCCCTGCAAATTGATTACCGCATACCACTGTCCGCCCGGCAGCTCGCCTTCATAGACGCCGTAACCCGGAGTTCCCGCTACATAATTCGCCGGCCGAATCAACCGGCGAGGGCGTTCGTGGCTGTCTTGAGGCACAGACTGCATGTATTCAATAATCTCGCGCTTATCCCACACGTGATTTCCAGTGGTAAGCACATGTGCGCCAAGATCGAAGAGATCATCGGCAATCGCTGGAGTTACGCCAAACCCACCGGCCGCATTCTCGGCATTGATGATAACCAGGTCCACACCTCGCTCGGCAATCACATGACCCAGGTGCTCGCGCACAATGCGCCGCCCGGCGCTGCCAAAAATGTCGCCTACGAAAAGAATCCGCAAAATCCGTTCGTCTCCTGAACTGAGTTGAAAACTGGAACTGAAATAAACCGGGTGAAGAAGCTTCGATGCTATACCGTTTTCACCGCGAAAGTAGCTCAATCGGCGGGATCGTTCAACAGTTTCCCGCCCCTGCCGGACTCCCTACTATTCAATAATCAATGACTATGACGTAAACCATCCTCAAGTTTCGTCATGCGGAATTCGCAAAACCTGTGGTAGCGTGGCAGCATGGCCATCAATACCCGTTTCGCAACCGGCGTCCACGCCCTCGTTTTGCTCGCTGCCGAACCGGATGTACTGCAGACCTCAGAAGACGTGGCGCGTAAGCTGAACACGAACCCCGTTGTCATTCGCCGCGTCTTTTCGCTGTTGCAACAAGCGGAGTTGGTCGAGAGCCAGAAAGGTCCCAATGGCGGCTCAAAACTCGCGCGTCCGGCAAAAGAAATCACCCTTCGTGATGTCCATCGCGCCCTTGAGAGTACAGGGCTCTTTCACGGAGCATCCTTCTCAGGCGCGCAATCCAGGGTGAGTTCGGTCCTCGACCAGATTTTCGAGGATGTTGCGCGCGCCGTCGAAAAGGAGCTGGACCAAACCACCCTGAATCAACTGATCAAAAAGTCTGCCAAAAAGACCAAGCACTAAATTTCGGGGTCGCCAGAGGAACTGCATCCGATGTACCTGGCTGTTTATTCACACAGGAACGGCCAGACTCGCCTGCCGCCAGCGGCGTAGCAGGATCAAAGCAATCCCAATCAGCGCCAGCGTGAGCCCTGTCCACAGGCCGGATAGGCCCCACTTCAGACGAAAGCACATCCACGCGCCCAGCGGCAGTCCAAACAGCCAGTAGCCGGCGAAGTTTGTCAGCATGGGAAAGCGCGTCTCTTCCAGCCCGCGCAGCGCGCCCGTGGCAACGGTCTGCGCGCCATCGAATATCTGGAACGCAGCTACGATCATCAGGATGTGCACTCCCATTGCGAGGATCCGCGGATCGCGAGTGTAGATCCGCATAATTGGCTGCGGCACTGCCAGAAAAAGCAGAGCAGTCACGGCCATAAATCCCACACCCAGAGCAACCGCCATCCATCCAGCCCGTCGTGCGCGCGCCTGATTTCCCGCTCCGATTGCGTGCCCAACGGCAACAGCGGCGGCAGCCGAAATTCCCAGCGGAACCATATACGTGTAAGCCGCACAACTGAGCGCGATCTCATGGGTGGCCAACGCCACAGGATCGAGATGCGCCGCCATGATCGTCGCCGCTCCGAATGCCGCAACCTCAAGCACCACCTGGAATCCCGCCGGAACGCCAAGGTTCAGCAGCATACGAATCCGCTTCCAATCCGGCCTTGGCCAATGCGCAAACAGCGGATGTCCACGACCGCGTTCATGCCGCCACGCAAAATACACCAGCACCGCCGCCATATAAATGCGCGAAACTACTGTAGACAGCGCCGATCCGCTCACGCCGCGCGCAGGCATTCCCAGCCTCCCGTAAATAAATATCCAGTTGCCGGCGAGATTTACCAGGTTCGCCGAGATTAGCGCGAATGTAACTGGGCGTACCAGCCCGACGCCCTGCAGATATCGCCGAAAGCCTCCATAGACCAAGAGAGGAAGCGTACCCCAGTTCAGAATGCTGACATACGACCGCGTGTAAATACCCACCAGCGGATTCACCCCGCGCGCTGTGAATAGCGGCTGCCCAACCATGATGAACAGCATCAGCATCGGACTAAAAGCCAGGGCGATGTACATCGCCTGCGTCAGCCAGCGATGACAATCGTCGAAATCGCGTGCGCCCCACGACCGTGACACAACGGTATCGAGTCCGAGCAGCAATCCGATTCCGAACAGCGAAGGCGCGTAATAGATCGCATTGCCAAGCCCCACAGCGCCTATCGCCGCCGGACCCAGCTTGCCGACCATGATCACATCGACGATAGTCATCGTCATCCAACCGATTTCAGACAGCGCCACCGGAACGGCCAGCGCCAGCAACGCGCGCAGTTCCGCTCCAGGATTTACGCGACTGCTGTGTTCGTCGAAAATAAGCGTATCTGGATGCGTATTGGGTGATTGCATCGGTCAGGCCGGGGTGCTGAATTCCCCGATTGTACCCACACGTTCAGCGGCCAACGCCTGTGTTAAATTCAAGATAGCTACAGCTGGAGAGATGGCCGAGTGGCTGAAGGCGCACGCTTGGAAAGCGTGTTTAGGGGAAACTCTAACGTGGGTTCGAATCCCACTCTCTCCGCCATCGTATTTCAATAAGATACGATCAGATCCTGAAGGTTTCCGGGCAATAGCGGGCAACTCGGCGTACAATAACGCATCCCCCCTCAACCTCTATCGCCGCCACAGGCAGCAATGTGAAGCAGGCCATCCGGAAGAGTCGCGCTCTGGCGAATTCGAGGAGCGCAAGAAAGGGTGGAAGCGCTGCTCCTGTCACATCTTCGCCTCAGGAACACTGGCTGGAAAATTCAAACGCCGTGATACAGGACGCACGGATTGGCTCGAAGCAAAGGCGATTGTAGCCAAATGGGAGTCTGCGGGCAATTGGGACAATGAACCACTTCCTCCCTTGCCCCCGCCCATCATGGACGAGAAGCCAGCCGCAACCATCGACCAAGCTGTGAAACTCTTCCTGGCTGAGCGCCAAAGAGAACCTCGCACCCAATACATACCGGAAGAACACCTACGTCTTGAATGCTCTCAAGCAGTATTCGGCGACCAAAGGCTACTATCTGCTCGCTCAATGGACCCCGATCGACGTCCGGGAATTTCGCGCATCCTGGAGCGTAGCTCCAAATACCGGTTTGAAATACATGGAAATTGTTAAGTGTTTCTTCAATTATGCGGTCGGGAATAAATGGATTCCTGAAAGCCCGGGCAAATACGTCAAACAAGTGCGCGGCAAAGCGGCCGACAATCTGAAAGAACGCATTCCTTTTACCGACGATGAACTGAAGCGCATGTACGATGCATGCGAACATCGTTACGCCAAGATAGATATCAAGTGGTCGCGCGACGTTCATCATCGGCCAGCCAAAAATGAGGTAGCAAGATATCGATATAAGTGGACCGGTGAGGATCTCGCCGACTTCATTTCCGTTTCCGTATATACCGGGTTGCGCATCTCCGATGTGGCCACATTTCATATCGACCGTCTCCACCAGAACGGCGATTGCCACGTTCGTACCACTAAAACCGGTCGCAAGGTCAATACGTAGATACCCGCATGGCTGCAAGAGCGCATCCATGCGCGTGTGGCCACGCACGGTCCCTTCATTTTCGGTGCGAATGCGACATCGGATATCAACGTCGTAACCGATCTCTGGCGTCGGAAGCTTAATCGCCTATGGGACCTATGCGGGCAGTGGAAATCAAAGCCCCACCCACACAGATTCCGCCACACCTTCGCCCGCATTTTATTAGAAAAACCGGGTGTAAGGCATGTTGCGTTGTCAGTGGTGTCTGATCGCAGCGCAGCGGAGATGCTGAAGTTTGCGAAGACACACGGAGTCGAAGGGCTAATAGCCAAGCGCGCCGACAGCGTCTACCAGCCCGGAAGGAGAACGGGCCTCTGGAGAAAATATCGCATCAACCTTGGACAGGAGTTCGTGGTCGGCGGCCATATTTCCGGCCACCTCGGGATTGATTCGGTGGTCGTGGGCTTTTATCGCGGCAAAGAGCTTGTCTATGCGGCGCGCGTCCGCGCCGGTTTCGTTCCCAGGACCAGACGTGAGGTGTTTGAGAAGATCGGACGCTTAAGAATCGCGAAATGCCCTTTCGGGAACCTGCCGGAGACTGAGCCAGGACGATGGGGTCAAGGCCTCACGGCGGGAAAGATGAAGGATTGCATCTGGGTCAGGCCCGTGACCGTCGTACGAATAGACTTTTTAGAATGGATCCGAATCATTGAGCCATAACTTGGCTCCATGGCGCTCCAGAAAAAGCGCGTAGGTACGGACAGCCCGAACCGAATTGCATTGCCAGTTTGTCAGAGCGCGCTACCAGAAAGACAGTTGCGGAAAGGGCGGACACTTGTCAACGTGAAGATATTTCTTACAACCCTCTCCGAACAAGTAGGGCGTGATTCGCTGGCGGCCGAGCGCCATCAACAGATGAATGTCCATTGCGTAGACTGCCACTGTCCCATCGAGGCTTCCCGCCGCCAACCGCTTCCCGTCTGGGCTCCAGGCCACGCTGTAAACTTCCCCGCGATGACCATTCAAAGTCAGCAGTTCCTGGCCGCTCGCCGCGTCCCACACCGTCGTCGTTTTTTGATCGTTCCCCATCGCCAGCCGCTTCCCATCCGGACTCCAAGCCACGCTCCTGACAACGCCGTAAAGCCCGCTCAGCGTCTGCAATTGCTTGCCTGTCTCGGCGTCCCACACCTTCGCGGTGCTGTCTTGACTCCCCGTTACTAGTCGCCTCCCGTCTGGGCTCCACGCCACGCCGGTAACCCAAAAGCCGTTGTGCAAGCTCATCGTGAGCAATTCCTTGCCCGTTTCGGCGTCCCACACTGTCGCGGTGTTAGCGTCAGCCCCGGTCGCCAGCCGCTTCCCGTCCGGGCTCCAAGTGACACTGGTAACCTGAGCGTAATCGCTGTCGCCGCGCAGCGTCAGTAACTCTTTGCCACTCTCCGCGTCCCAAACTTTAACCGTCCCGTCCGAACTGCCGGTTGCGAGCCGTCTCCCCTTCGGGCTCCAGGCGACGCTGGTGACAGCAGAATAGTTTTTGTGGCTACGCAGCGTTTGCAATTCTTTGCCGGTCTCGGCATCCCACACTTTCGCTGTGTTGTCGTGACTCCCGGTTGCGAGTTGTCGCCCGTCCGCGCTCCAAGCGACGCCCGTAACCCAACTGCCATGACCGCTCAGGGTCAGGAGTTCCTCTCCGGTCTCGGCATCGCAAACTCTCACCGACCCGTCGTCACGTGCCGTCGCTAGACGCTCGGGCTTTCCTGTCACTCGCGGACTCCAAGCCACGCTATACACGGCGCCGCTTGAGCCCCCTACGCTCAGCAACTCCTGGCCGCTGTCCACATCCCATATCGCCGCCGTCCCGTCCTGGCTTCCGGTACTCAACTGTCTCCCATCCGGACTCCAGGACACGCTGTAAATAGGCTTGCCGTGGCCATTCAGATTCAGCAATTCCCGACCGCTCCCGGAGTCCCACACGCTAACGTCGCCGTCTGCGCTACCCGTCGCCAGACGCTTTCCATCCGGGCTCCAAGCAACCTGGTAGACCGCCTCACCGTGGCCACTCATGGTTAGCAATTCCTTACCGGTAGTTGCATCCCAGAGATACGCCTCCCTGTTCTCCCCCTCTCCGCCCTGGGCGCTACCCGTCGCCAATCGCTTCCCATCCGGGCTCCAGGCCACTTCCCTGCCGGGCAACGGTAAGGTTCTCAGGCGCTTGCCCGTCGCAGTGTTCCATATCTCGACGACGTTCTCGTCTGCCCTACCTATAGCTAGCCGCTCGGGCTCTCCCGGAAGGGGCGGGCTCCAGGCCACGCTCAAAATAGCATAGCCGTCGCCCCCGCCCAGAGTCACCAACTCCTTACCGGTTTCGGAGTCCCACAGCTTAGCCGTTCCGTCGTCGTTCCCCATCGCCAATTGCTTTCCGTCAGGGCTCCAGGCCACAATACCGCCGCCGTGGTCGCTCAGTGTCAACAGTTTCTTTCCCGTTTCCACGTCCCACAGCTTAGCCGTTCCGTCCACGCTCCCTGTCGCCAGATGCTTTCCATCCGGGCTCCACGCCACGCTCGAAACAGCACCGTTGCCGCCGCCCAATGTCAGCAGATCCTCTCCCGTTTCGGGGTCCCACAGCTTAGCCTTTCCGTCCGCGCCACCGGTCGCCACCCTCTCCGGCTTTCCTGCCTGTGGCGGGCTCCACGCCACGCTGTAAACTCCGCCATTGTGAGCGTCCAGCTTCCGTTTGAGACGGTAGCTCAGAATTGCGCGATGCAACTGAGCCTCGGCCTCGGGAAGAACCTTGCGGTTCCACCGCCAAGTGGCGGTCACCGCGTACGCCGCAAAAAGACCTGATGCCGCAGGATCAGCTTCCTGACTCAACATCGAAGTCG
>Ga0206959_10095_pt1 | contig 26364 bp, 24 predicted proteins | sample Alteio_BWOrgHeat_31_FD_152971 | JGI IMG/M metagenome (GOLD analysis project Ga0206959, IMG submission 152971) | Enriched cells from forest soil in Barre Woods Harvard Forest LTER site, Petersham, Massachusetts, United States -... | ecosystem: Environmental > Terrestrial > Soil > Temperate forest >...
CGAATCGTTCGAGAAGAATCCGAATTCGCGTCTGCCGTTTTTGTCGAAATCCCATGATATTGCTCCATTCCTGCTCTCTGCGAGTGGGTAGTGCCAGACTGGACGCATCGCACGTGCAGTAGAATCGTACTCCATCAAATAAAAATTTGGGAATAGACTTAAAGCGAGATCATCAACTGAATGGCCAGTAACATTTCTCAATCTGCACAAGCTCGACGAATGCGCATCGCGCGGGTCGGGGTCGTACATGCTATATCCATCGTAGAAATGAGCGTTCAAGATCGTTTCGAATCTCATCCCACCGAGATTTCTGAGAACTTTTATTGTCCAGTATGCAAAAGGATATTCTCCGAGTGTGTCGTGCTCGATAGTGGGATGAAACCCGTAGGCAATATCCTGCTTACCATCGCCATCGAAATCGCCTGTTGTTACGAAAGCTCCATTCGACACGCCAAGATTCGAATCAATAAAGACGGCCCGAAATCCTGTTGGCGCAGTATTGTCTCGGGCGTATACGATGAGGTCTGCACCATCGTCCATCGTAATAAGGTTTTCCGTTCCAGAGCCGAGAAGATCGGCATGGCCGGCGTGAGGTTCTGAATAAAAGTTTAAATGGCTGTTCGAATCGACGCCTGTATTGTTCACCATTGAGCCGACAAGCGAGTAACTGCTTCCATTATACTCATAAGCCTGATAAGCGCTGTCGATCGAACCGACGATCTCCTGCTTTCCATCCGGATCGAGCTTCGCAAATGTACTTCCAAAAAGAGTATCATTTTGGTAGATCAAATTACCGAGCAAACTGTGTGTCGCATTTTGCTTATATACTTCCGTATGTCCGCAAATATCGAACGAATTGCATGATCCAAGTAGCTGGACGAGCAATTCAGGCTTGTTGTCTCCAGTCGTATTTCCAATAGCTCGCGGGAGCGAGCCATCGTTGATAGAATCTATCACTCGAAATTTCTTCGTACTGTCGAATGTGAGAACATGAAGCAATCCACCTGCATCAAAATTTTCCACAACTTCGTCACCACTCGGCAATGAAAGGATCGAATCAAGCGCATATCCCGAAGGAAGCGAATATGGCTTCTCCACAAAACCCTGTTCGGGAAAAGCCAAATTAATTATAGATGCCGTGTCGATCATCACTGCGCTGTCTCCATCCGGTGCGCGAAGAATGGCTTGAATAACAAGTGGAACATTTACATGCGCCTCTTCCGGCGAGATCATCACCCAATGTTCTCTACTGATATGATCGTCACCCAAAGTCGAGAACTTTGTTCCCGGCGCACCATAATTAACTTGCAGTTGGGTTGGAATATCAGAAGTCGCGAGCACAACAAGTCCCTCCTGAACTGGAACACCGGGCTGCTTGGCAATATATATCGAATCGACGCTGAATAATCGAAATTTCGGCGGAGACGCTGACATAAAGATATTGCACCGCTCCTGAGTGATTCGGTTATCGCTCGAAGCTACTGAGAATATGACCGTGTAAATTCCAGTATCCAATCCATGCGTATCCAATGCGCCGAGTGTGCCATCCAGAACTTGCGAGTTGCCGCTTCCAAAGTTTCCGCCGATCACGCTGTCGTAAACAATTGTAAATGGTTTGCCCGTTTGGTCAAATCCAATTGTGTCCTTTTGATATATTTTCTGCCACGCGAGAGAATAACCTGTAAAAAGCGTTGACATCGCATCACCAGTGATTCGAATCGTATCCCCAATATGAAATTCATCGAGCGAATGCGGCGTAACCATTTTGATCGACGCGCTGCCTTCATAGTTAAGCGCGGCAAGCGCATCGACGCGGCCATTTCCGGTGCGATTCTCCGGACCCGGCGCGCCAACATTCTGCGCGCTCGATTCAATGATAGAGCGAAGCTCTATCGGAGTGAGATTTGGATTTTTTGAGAGAAGAAGAGCAGCGATCCCTGCGGCTATTGGCGAGGCCGCGCTCGTGCCTGCGACATAACGATATCCAATAGAATCATTCCATGAAGTGAAAATGGAGTCTGCGGGAGCGACGACATCCATCTCCTCGCCATGAGTTGTCCCAGGCCAGAGCGCATCAGCATACGGAAAGTTCATCGTCCCTCCGACAGAAACCACGTCATCGAAATCAGATGGATAATTTGGATCAGTCGATGAATAGGTTGAATTGCCGCTGGAACCAAAAATAGCCACACCTTTCGAAATTGCATATCTAATGGCATCTCGCTGAAGAAGCGAAGGCACAACATCTCCAAATGATAAATTGAGAATTTGAACATTATTGTCGGCGGCATACACTATAGCAGATGCAATGTCTTTATCTTCGCCTCTTCCAAGTGCATCGAAAGCCCGCAAAGCAACAAGCTTGCACTTCGGCGCGATGCCGCTGATACCAATATTATTATTTTGCTGCGCCGCAAGAATTCCAGCTATCGCAGTTCCGTGTCCAAATTCATCCTGAGGGATCGGATCGCGGCCCGACCAATCGCCAACATTTATCGTCTCCTCATCCACGAAATCGTAGCCTATAACATCGTTTGCGTAACCATTGTGATTATGGTCGATTCCATCTATATCGCCATGCACCATGTTACCATGCGCGTCCATGCCAATGGAGTCCGAAGACCACGCATCAAAAAGCCCGTTGTGATTTATGTCCTCCGCGGTATCGACAGCAAATTGATTTACAAGATCGGGATGCAGCCAATCGACTCCTGTATCTACAAAACCAATGTGGATCGTGGCGTCACCTTCGGTTATCTTCCACGCTTCGGGCGCATGAATGTTTGCAAGCCACCACTCCGCAGAAAAAAATGGATCGTTCGGCAAGGATGAAGGAGGAGGTATGAGGGATGAAGGAGGGCTTACAATGCGACCCCCATCCTTCATCCCTCCGCCCTCATCCCTCTTGTTGATCTGATACCGGTAATTCGGCTCGACATATTCGAATGCACTAATTCCAGATAGAGATCTCACAGCATCCGCCGCCGAAATTCCATCGCGCAGTTTGACTCGAAAGATTCGCTCGATACCAATAGTATCCGATACGCTGATGCTCTGCGCATTCGCTCCTTTTGACGGAGGCCGCTCAAATACCGGCTGCAAAACATCGCTCGTTGCGCTAACAGCTTGCAATTTTGCGATGAGAGCCGGGTCGCTCATCGCGCTCGTTGTGCGGAATTTCACGATTATGCTGCGAATGGTAGAATCCGGCGATAACGCAATCGGCTGCGATTGCGCAAGTGCATTGCTCGCAATAAACAAGAGGAATATCAGCCGCTTTAACATCGCTGCTTTAACGGATGCTTTGCACGGGGGGTTCGTCAGGGGGAGGGGAATTCTAAATGACCTGATCTATTTGGAATGGTATGACAAATTTGGTAGGGGTCAATGGCGTTGACCCATTTTGTCGAACGAAAGGATTGCGTTATTGCAAAGGGGTCAACGCCGTTGACCCCTACCGTTTCAATCGTCATTCTCCTGAGTCTCCTCATCGAAAGGCACAGGATAATTGCCGGTAAAACAGGCGGTGCAATATCCAACCTCTTTACCGGATTTGTCTTTGCGTGGAACCGCATCCAAAAGCTTCTTGATCGAAAGATACCTGATCGAATCGACTCCGAGCGCAATGCCGATCTCTTCCTCATTTGCGTAATGGTTGGCAATCAGCTCTTCTCTGCTTGGGAAATCCATGCCGTATTTGCAGGGATGCGTGATCGGCGGCGCGGTTATCCGCAAATGCACTTCGCTCGGCTTTGCTTCGCGTATCAATGCAATAAGCGCTTTCGATGTTGTGCCGCGAACGATAGAATCGTCCACCACAACAACCTTCTTATCCTTCAACACACCCTTGACGGTATTGAACTTCACCTTCACCTTCATCTCGCGCCGGTCCTGGCCTGGCTGAATGAACGTGCGCCCAACATAGTGTGAGCGGATGAGGCCGATCTGGTACTTCGTCTGATTGCCGAGCTTCTGATTTTCGCTCGCATAGCCGAGTGTTGCCGTGTTGGATGAGTCCGGCACATTGATGACTGTAACTTTCTTGTTCGGCTCGTTCTTCACCGGAGACTCAGCGGCAAGATTTTTGCCAAGCTTGCGGCGCACCTTATCTACATTCTCCTCGAACACCTTCGAATCGGGGCGCGAGAAATATATATATTCGAATATGCAATGCCTCGGCGTCGGAGCTTCGTCAATAATTTTCGCAGAGCGCACCTCGCCAGTTTTCAGAGTTTGCTCATCAATTATCAGAATTTCGTTCGGACGAACATCGCGAATATACTCCGCGCCGATGATATCGAAAGCGCAAGTTTCCGATGCCACCATATAAGCCCAATCTCCATCCGGGCGCTTAAGCCTCCCAAATGCGAGCGGTCGAATACCATGCGGATCGCGTGCAGCGATCAGCGATGTATCCGTCAGCAACGCAAGCGAAAAAGCCCCTCGCGCCTGCTGCAACGCATCGCGTATCTGATCGACCTGATCTTCCTTTTGAGACCGAGCAACGAGATGCAAGATCAACTCGCTGTCGGTCGATGTCTGAAATATCGTTCCAGCCTGATTCAACTCTTCGCGGAGCGCGCGGGTGTTTGTCAGATTTCCGTTATGGGATAGCCCAAAATTCCCGCCTCGATAATACATGAAGAACGGCTGGATGTTCTCTACTTTTCCGCTTGCGCCGGTTGTCGAGTAGCGATTATGCGCGATCGCCGAATCGCCGATGAGCACTTCGGATAGAAGCCTGTCATCCTTAAATACATCGAGCACGAGGCCATTATCCTTGTGAATGCGAAATTTTCTCTTCGGGCCTTTCGGTGTCTCTTCGGTGTGAGCAGTGAGGATTCCCGCCGCTTCCTGACCCCGATGCTGCAACGCATGAAGCGCGTAATACGCCATTACGCTCGCCTCCGGATGATTATATATCCCAATAACGCCGCAATTGCTTTCCGGCTTATCAATATCGCGACGTCCTGCGTTAGGCTCGCCGGGAATACTCAGAATGGGTAGGACAATATTCTCCGGCAATGGGCTATTCGGGGCTGCAGGTGGTTGTTTTGGCATTGGGACACGCCCTAACAGAATTCAGCGAGTGAGAATTTCCCAACGAACTAAACATATTACTTTTTGGCTTTTGTAATCATGATCACACATCCACTTACGGTCTCCGATCCGGAAATTCTGGGCGGCGTGCCAGTTTTTGCAGGTACACGAGTGCCTGTTAAAACTCTATTCGACTATTTGGAAGATGACTACTCGCTGACGGAATTTTTGGCATTTTTCCCAACCGTTTCTCGTGAGATTGCCCTTGCCGTCCTGGAACAGGCTGAGCATTCGTTTGCAATCCCAGCATAGTGAGAATTCTCCTCGATGAATGTGTGCCGAAACCGATTGTTAGGGCACTCGACGGAATGACTGTTTCAACTGCGCAGTCTATGGGTTGGGCTGCAAAGAAGAACGGCGATCTGATCGCGATGGCTGAGCGGGCGTTCGACGTCCTGATTACGTCGGACCAGAATCTGCAATACCAGCAGAATCTCCAACATAGGAACATTGCAATTCTGTTACTTCCAACAAATCGTTGGACAGTCCTCTCCATCCACCTACAGGAAATTCGCAAAGCAGTTCTTGATATCAAACCCAAAGATTTTGTGGAATTGAGTTTCGAGTAACTCTTTCTGGCGAATGAGGGTCTCATGTATTATATTGTACCAAACATGACAGGCACCTACCACTAATTATTTTCAAAACGCCATGCTAAAAGCACTCCGCACAACCGTTTATCCAGTAACCGACCCAAGAAAAGCTAAAGATTTCTATACCACGCTAACAGGCATCGAGCCATACTTCGACCAGCCATTCTACATCGGCTACAACATCGGCGGATTCGAACTCGGCCTCGACCCTAACCGCAAACCCTCCTCCACAACCGATGGCCCGATAGCCTACTGGCACGTCGATAACATCGCAATCGCCCACGCCAAAGCCATCTCGATCGGCGCAAAGCCACACTTACCAATTCAGGATGTCGGCGATGGAATAAAAGTCGCCTCCGTCCTCGATCCTTTCGGCAATGTGGTCGGGCTGATCGAAGATGCGAGTTTTAAGATAGGGTGATGCGAGATTTATCGTATGCATATAGTGTTCGGGATTTGTGAGAGGAAGTAAAATGAGAAATAGAATCTTCGTTTTTTTGTTAATCGCGTTAGCGTGTCTATCCCTCTATAAAGCGAGCTTCGCTCAAGATCGAGGAAGGCACGTAGAAACTAACATCGTTGCGGAAGGCTGCTATAGAGATGCAATTACACCAATTACAAAAATTCCTCCGCTTCGAAAAGATATGCCTTCTGATTGCAGGCGTGGATACATTTATTTTGACAGCCTTTGCAGAAACCTGAAATCTTATCTTCAGGTCGATTCGATTATTAGCTCTGCTAAATCACGCGACTCGCTCCATCAGTTCACACGATTCTTATACAGCATGATGAATTATGACGACGATCTTTTTGAAGAATATCGCTTGGCATCCTACCAAATGGACACCAACTACCGGACAGGGCCGGGAGCGATATACTTACCGTGTATGGACAGCGCCCAGGGAATTTTTGGCTATTATGACAGGAGGACATATTTGGTGGACGTACCTGTTATCATCCAAATTCATGCTGTTGATGAAATGGATAATTTCAGCAAGAGTAATATTCTCCCACGTGAGCGTATTAAATGTGTTTCGGCAAAAGTTGTAGATCGTATCAAAGGCAAACATATCAGATATGAGGAACCAAATAAAACGTCGCCACCCGACTCATTTATTCACATTACATATTATCCTGACGACAGAAGAGGCGGAAATAGAGATTTATACGGTAATCATGCTATCGAACCTAGCAAAGATTATATCGTTTTCCTGGAAAATTCTTTTAACGGATACGATGGCCATTCTTCCTATTATAAATACCATCCATACTGTTGCTTTTCAAGCGAAGGTGGCATCTTCCCAGTAGATGAAAATGGCAACGTCCTAATTCCTTCTAATTATTTCGGTTACGGTACTAAAGTGCCGCTTGCAAAATTCAAAGCCGATCTCAAAGCAGACATTCAATCCATCGTCTCTCACTAAGGCGGGACAAACAGCCAGTCCGAAATGTTTCCTACTCCCGCAAACAAAAATCAGCGTAATCAGAAAAATCAGCGTAATCCAGGCTCATGGCGCACGAAGAAGAAATATTAGGCAAAGCTTACGACGCAAAGCTTATGCGGCGATTGGTGAAATACCTCGCGCCGTATAAGTGGAAGGTCGTGCTTGCAGTGGTGATAACGGTGCTGGTCTCGGCGCTGGGGCCGCTCCGCCCGTACCTGACGATGATCGCCATCGACAAATACATCACACACGGCGATTACAGCGGACTCGCCGGAATTGTCGCGATCATCGTCTCGACGCTCGTTGTGCAGTCGATCTTCCAATATGGGCAAACGCTCGTCACTTCGTGGATCGGCCAGCAAACGGTTTACGACTTGCGGCGAGAACTTTTTGCGCACTTGCAGCAACTTTCGATGCGCTTCTTCGACAAAAATCCCGTCGGGCGTCTCGTCACGCGCCTCACGAACGATGTCGAAGTGCTGAACGAGCTTTTCAGCTCCGGCATTATCATGATCGTCGCCGATGTGTTCGTCGTCCTCTGGATCTTCATCTTCATGTTCTTCACAAGCTGGAAATTATCGCTCGTTGTGCTGACTATATTTCCGCTTTTGCTTCTCGCAACTTCCATATTCCGCAAAAAAGCGAGAGAGTCTTACCGCGAAGTCCGCCGCCTCGTCGCAAGATTGAATTCGTTCCTCAACGAGCACGTTTCCGGCATGATAACCGTCCAGCTTTTCGGCGCGGAGGCATCCGCTTTCCGCCGCTTCGACAAAATAAATAAAGATACTGCTGACGCGAATATCCGCAGCGTTTTCTACTACGCCGTTTTTTACCCTGCTGTCGAATTTCTCTCGTCTATCGCGACCGCGCTTATCGTTTGGTATGGTGGCTCGCTCGTTGTTGGCGATAAGTTGGCATTTATGGGAGTTATGACCGTCGGCACACTCATAGCTTTCTATCAATATACCGAACAGTTCTTCCGCCCTATTCGCGATCTTGCGGATAAATACAATATCCTTCAATCCGCAATGGCCGCGAGCGAGCGCATATTTAAGCTGATAGATGACGACTCGATCCTTTCTGTGCCAGAAAATCCAATTGCAACCGGACGCTTGCGCGGCGATATAGAATTCCGAAATGTTTGGTTCGCATACAACGATGAGGATTATGTACTGAAAGATATTTCGTTCCACGTCAAGCCGGGGCAAACCGTCGCCTTCGTCGGCGCAACAGGCGCAGGTAAATCATCCATCACAAATCTCATCACACGCCTATACGAATTTCAGAAAGGAGAAATTCTGATTGACGGGATCGACATTCGCTCTCTCGATCCACAAGAATTGCGCCGCAACACAGCAATCGTTTTGCAGGATGTTTTTCTTTTCAGCGCGGATGTGGCAACGAATATCAGTCTCGGGAATGAAGATATATCGGAAGAGACGATTCGGAATGCTGTGAATGTGGTCGGCGCAAATGATTTCGTCTCCCGTCTTCCGCAGGGGTTCAAATCGCAGGTGAAGGAACGCGGCGCGATACTTTCCGTTGGCGAAAAGCAGCTTATCTCCTTCGCCCGCGCGCTCGCGTACGATCCGAGCATCCTCATTCTCGACGAAGCCACTTCGAGCGTAGATACCGAGTCCGAGCAAATGATCCAGCGCGCCATCGAAAAACTTCTCACAGGCAGAACCTCCATCGTCATCGCGCACCGCCTTTCGACAATTCAGAAGGCCGACAAAATAATCGTCATGCACCACGGCGAGATCCGCGAGCAAGGCACCCACAACGAGCTCCTCCAACACGGCGGCATCTACCGCACACTATATGAGTTGCAGTATAAGGAACAGGAGATGGCGAAGGCGGCGTAGAACCGCACTGAATTCCTCGCTGTTTTCCCGCCCGTATGTCAAAACCACTTGTAGGAATAATAATGGGCAGCGCGTCCGACTGGGACACGATGCGCGAGGCGCACAAGATACTCGATGAATTCGAGATCGAGCACGAGTACCGCGTTCTATCCGCTCACCGCGCCCCAAAAGCAGTCACCGAATATGCCGAAGGCGCAGAAGCGCGCGGCTTGAAGATCATCATCGGAGCGGCCGGCGGCGCAGCGCATCTGGCGGGAGTTCTCGCGGCGCAAACGCTGCTGCCCGTGCTCGGAGTACCGATAGAATCGCAGGCGCTGAAAGGAATGGACTCGCTCCTCTCGACAGTGATGATGCCCGGCGGAATTCCCGTCGGCACTCTCGCTATCGGAAAAGCCGGCGCGAAAAACGCCGCGTTGCTTGCAATTGCAATCCTCGCTACTACCGATAAAGGACTGCGCGACCGATTGCAGATCTACCGTGAAACGCAGACCAACGCCGTGCTTGCTGCAAAATTAGAAGGATAGGCGAAATGCGAATCCAGCTTTTCGCCGACGAGAATATTATTGGTAGCCGCAGCCTTCAGGCTGCGAGGTAACCGGAACACAAAATTATCGAGTCTATTGCTGCGGATACCACGCGGGCTAAAGCCCGCGGCTACCGATCCGACTTGATTTCGTATTGCAATTCAAATTACTAATTTGAAAATCCAGCTTTTCGCCGACGAACCTTATTTCAAGTCCTTCTCGGACTATCTATCGTCTATTCCAACGATACAATTAGTTACAAGCGAACCAGACCTTGCGCTTGGGCTTACTTTCCTCGATCCCATTCAGAAGGCCGAACGCATCTCAAAAATGGCTTTCGAAGTTCCATCCATTATTAATACTCTTACGATGAGCGCAACAACCGCTCAACGTGCGGCAGGAAAAAAAACGCCGATAATCGGAATGCCCATCTTCCCAAACTATTTTGAGAGGCAAAAGACAGTTGAGTTTTCACTTCCATTATCGCCCGCTCCTTCTCAGGAAGGAAAGCGAGGAGTGATGGACCTCACAACAGAATTCCTCTACCTTCTCGGCAAAACCGGCGAAGAGATCAAAGATTGCGTAGCCGGAGTTTTCCCGCGCTCGCTTGCGATGATCATTAATGAAGCGGCATTCGCCGTCCAGGAATCAGTCGCAACGCCCGAAGACATAGACACCGCAATGAAGCTCGGAACGAACTATCCAAAAGGCCCACTGGCCTGGTGCGACGAGATCGGCGCCGCAGCCATTGTCGCCACGCTCGATGCGCTCGCGAAAGAATACGGCCCCGAACGCTACCGAGTCGCAAGCCTGCTCAGGCGATATGCGGAGGCTGGAATGAAGTTTATTGGCTGATTGTGTCGAAGCTCACCGAGACACCACTAACGGCATCCTCTCAACCCTCCCATTCATCCGCACAACGCATTCATACATCCCCGGCGTCATCCCGCTCGCATCCCACGAAAACGTATGCTCGCCAGATGATAACTCTCCCGAAAAGATCCGCGCAACTTCTGTTCCGAGGATATTCACCACGCTAACTTCCGCCACACCGCTTTCGCGAGATGAGAAGCTGATCGTTGTCGATTGGGAGAACGGGTTGGGATAACTACCCAATGTATTGTCAATCGAAGTGACAGGCAAAACGGCACTGATACCGTAATCAGAAAGAGGGCGGCGCCATATACCGACGTCTGTCCCTGCAAATAGATCCGAACCAACCACAATAAGCGAAGAGATAAAAACGCCATATGCCTGTGAGTATGTAGCGCTATTCAAGTCGGTATCGAGCGAGTTCCAGCTTTCTCCATTGTTAGTTGAAAGAAAAATGCCGCTGTCCGATGCAGCAAAAACATTCGAGCCGCTCAGGGCAAAGGAATTAATGGTGCTGCTGCCAATATGCGTCGTACCGCCATTTGCCGCAGTCCAGCTTGTCCCATTGTTCGTAGAAAGAAAAACGCCGTCGGCGTAAGTCCCCGCAAGAAGATTCGAACCGCTTACGGCAAGCGCGTGGATATTCGTAGTTGTATCCGGAAAGCCCGTAATGACATGATCCCAGCTTGTACCATTGTTGCTGGTGCGATAAACGCCAAAAGGCGTTCCCGCAAAAAGCATCGGCGTGGACGAGCCCGCCTCGCTGGTTGCAAATCCATAAATAAACGGCAGGACAAAGCCACCCTGCCACGGTGCGATGAAGCCATTGTTTACTGCCGACCAGCTTATTCCATTGTTCGATGTGAGATAAACCCCAGAGTCCGTTCCAGCGAAGACATTCGTGCCGATCGTTGCCAGGGCAGAAATACTAGCATTTGAGTCCGTCAAGCCATTATTGACTGAACTCCAGCTTATACCGTTGTTTGTTGAAAGAAAAACGCCGGCGGAATCAAAGTTATGAGCTCCTCCAACTCCAGCAAAGAGCAGGGGCGAGGATGTGCTCGCACCGGTCACTGCGAGAGCAAAGACTAAAGCAAAACCTGAAGGCGGCGGCAAGCCGACATCAGTCCAGCTTGTGCCGCTTTCGGGCGAGCGAAAAATGCCGTCGCCGTTGCCATAACACCCCGCGAAGAGCATTTGTGACGAGGTATTTGCTCCGCTCTCGACGAAGCATTCGATAATTTGGCCTGTCAAACCTACTTGAGCCCACTGCGCATTTGCATCCAGAGTGGTGAAGAAGATTTGAGTAAGAACCGATGCGATAAGTAGGTGCTTATGTTTCATCATACAAAATTACAACACGAAATGACAGGAGGAATGAAATTTCATTCTTTACCGCTGCAGCATCGGAACCCTCTCAACCATCCCATCCATCTTCACAAGGCATTCATACATCCCCGGCGGCATCCCACTTGCATCCCACGAAAACGAATGCTCCCCAGCCGATAACTCTCCCGCAAATATCCGCGCAACTTCTTCGCCAAGCAAATTCACGACGGTAACTTCCGCAATGCCGCTCTCGGGAGGTGAAAAACTAATCTTTACCGACTCAGAGATAGGGTTTGGATAAGCAGTTAACGAATTCCCGACCGGAACAGAACTTGCAACTGCGCTGAGTCCGTAATCGGCGAGAGCGCGTCTCCAAACACCATCGTAAGTTGCGAGATAAATGTCCGGTCCGAATATTACAGGCAAAGTGATAGTAAGGCCGGTTGAATCCTTAGACTCCCAACTTGTACCGTTATTAGTCGAGAGATAAACGGTGTTATTAGAAGTAGCAATAACATTCGGGCCGCTGGTCGTAAAACCAAATATCGACTGACTGTCAATATTAGTCGGGCCGCTATTAGACGGCGCCCAGGATTGACCATTATCAGACGAAAGGAAAATACCTCCGAAGTAAGAGCCTGTCAGAATGTTATTGCCACTCATGCAGACAGCATAGATATTAGTATCCGTCAGGCCATTATCGACTTGTTCCCAGCTATCACCTTTGTCGGTCGAGCGGTACATACCAAAGAGCGTCGCTGCAAAAATAGTTGGCGATGAAGAGTTTGCGCCAGCCACAGCGAACCCATCCACAAAGATAGTGTGCAACCCGTTGTTCGCAGCACTCCAGCTTGCCCCAAAGTCAGTCGAGCGATAGATACCGTCATATTGAGTACCTGCAAAGAACACTGGAGATGATGTGCCCGCCCCGATCGCACCCATCGCTATTATATCGGAATCCGGAATCCCTGCGTTAGCAAAAGTCCAGCTTTTACCGAAATCGGTGGAGCGATACATTCCGCCGTTGTAATGCGGTTGAAAAAGAGGCTGGGGTATGGTTCCGGCAAGAATATATTGTCCGCTGACTATCAAAGAAGTAACATCAATGCCAACAATTCCTGTATCCCCCCATGTGACGCCGTTATCCGTCGAAACAAGAACACCTCCTTTACCCGCAAATTCGCCTGAAAGACCTGCAACGAGAGTGTCGCCATTCACTGCAAGAGCCGCGATGCTCTCGCCACCCAAAGTGTAAACAACCCACTGCGCCCCCGCCTTCGGAGCGACTGAAATGATCGAGATCAAGACCCAGGCGATAATATAGAGTTTATGTTTCATCCTGCAAATATACAACGCGGACATAACCAAGCTCTGAATTCCCAAACCGTAGCGGTCAACGGCGTTATCGTGTCACAACCATCGCTACCCGTTCCACTCGCCCATTCATCCTCACAATACATTCATACATCCCCGGCGGCATCCCGCTCGCATCCCACGAAAACGAATGCTCGCCAGCGGATAACTCTCCTGAAAATATGCGCGCAACTTCTGTTCCGAGAATATTTACTACGCTAACTTCTGTCACGCCGCTTTCGGTCAGGGAGAAGCTGATTGTTGTCGAAGAGGAGAGTGGGTTGGGAAATGTGCTAACTGAATGTTCGGTTGACGAAGGCATTCCAACATCAGCCACACTTATAACTTGGGAAAGCGGACGGCGATAGTTCCATGTTCCGTCGTATCCTGCAAAGATAAATGAATCGTTCACAGCAATTGAATAGAGTGGATAGCTTGATATATTAGAATCCACAATCGTCCAGCTCAATCCTGTATCTGTAGATAAGTAAATGTAGTGATTATTCCCTATGAACATATCCGAACCATGTATCGCAATTTCACCAATGTGGAAAACAGGTTCTCCGAATACGGAATCTAAAGCCATTCTCCAAGTTTCACCATTGTTCGTTGAAACGCAGAGCGCAAACTTAGTATAATTGGAATAGGAGATTGCAGCATAAAGATTCGGTCCCATCACGGCAAGCTGGCCAATAGTTGAACTGTCAGGCAGCCCCGAACTTACCGGTCGCCACGTTGTACCACCGTCTGTCGAGAGAACCCCGCCGTTATACGTTCCGGCAAAGATATTCGGCCAAACCACGGCAATCGAACGGATCGAATTATAAGGCCCAACGCCTACCTTGTATAGGCCGGCAGAATCAGCAGACCATGACAGCCCACCGTCAGTTGAGCGATAGAGAAAATCGGACTCATTTGTGCTGGGCTGAGCGCCGGCAATGATCGTATCGCCAATTCCATCTGGGTCATACACGGCGAGAGAGTTAACAAAAACAACACCCATCCCTGTCGAGTCGTAAGTCCAATTTACACCTTTATCTGATGAAATAAAAACTCCTCGCTCCGTTCCAACTAAGAGGTTCTTTCCGTCCATCGCCATGCAATGGACTGTTGTATTGAATCCGACGTTAGTCTTCGTCCATGTGGTGCCGTTGTCGGTCGAATAATCAACCTCTCCAGCACCACCTCCGATGAATACATCATTGCCGCTAACCACGATAGCCATCCCTGCAATAGTCCCGCCAGACGATTCATTAAGCTCAAGCCACTGCGCCTGCGCAATCAGTGAACCAGCGAAAGTAAGTATGAATATCGAAGCAATAAGAAGAAATTTGCCTTTCATAGTCGAAATATCAAGCATTAAGGACTTGGGGACATTCCACCCCTATTTAAAACGCTCGCACCCCCCTCCGGTTACAAAAAAATCTTTGCTTTGCTGAAATTATTTTCGACTCAACACCGAAATTGGCTCAAAATCGACAATTGACAAAACACGATTACCCGCGCTACCTCGCGCGGGTAACCTCTCATCCATAGTAAGATCTACTTCTTCAGTACCTGCTATGCGACAGCAGCAGATCGCCGAATTCTCTATCGGCTGCTTTGCGAGCATCATTTTCGATGGCATCCGAATCCTTCCAGTGCTCGAAGAGCCGGAACGATGGAATAAGATTTCTCGCAGCGCACTCCTCACCGAATTCGAGGTAGAGGTTCATCATCGCCTCATGGGTGGACTCGGTCTGGAGCGCATCCCATGAAGTCAGCCGGCCATCCGGAGTCCATGTTTCGCGCTGACCAATTGTAGCCGCTGTGTGATTGACGGGAAATAAGTGCTGAAGGCTCTCTTCAGGCGTATCTATTGTGGCAAAGTATTTCGAGTTCATAGTTTTAGTGCAAACAATATACAAAGTGACGGATTTGCAGGATTTTCGCTTTAGGGACTGTGCATCGTGAGCGATGCCTCGTTCCTAATCCTACAAAAGCAAACCAGATGGACAAAATTCCTAAAAATAGGAACCATCGTTCCTATAGGAACCATCGTTCCTAATAATACAAGAGTTGCTTACATCGGCGGGTGGGGCCGATCGGGATAAGCAGACCGTTAAACCCCAGGCACCCAACTTTCGTGCCATGATTGTTGATAACTTTCATCCTCACCTCAGTCGGCCGATGTGTCTATAAGAAATGGTGCATAAATTAGCACTTTAATAAGATTTTTTATCTCGTTGATTTATATACATTTAGAAGTATAAATACTATATTATTGCCATATTACGTTGAACTTTGCATGTAATTATTTGGGTTCATCAAATATACAGCTAACTTTGGATAACAAAAACTATAAATCGACACGTGGCAAATCCATCTCCAAAACCTCGCATAAAAAGGGTCCTCTCTGCAAAGGACAAAGCACGCCAGACCAGACGCAAGCGAAAGCTCGATCAACTCGTCAATTCCATCATGACCCGCCTTACCGACCGGCCTGCATTCGATCTCCGAGCCGAAATTCCACCCCTGCTCGACCGCCAAAGGTCTGCTGGTGGCTATACCTTCGAGCATTTCTAAAAAATACTTTACGAAAAGTAAGCACAAAGTTTTTTGAACCTACTCTATACTTCTAATCACAAAAAGGAAAAAGAACTATGCCAAATATCTTAGATTACCCGACACGCAACGCAAACGCTTCCTGCAACTCCGATAGAAACAACTTCGAGGATAACCCAAGCAAGCGTGATCGATTCTTAGCGCAGGATCGATCATCCGCCGAGTTTGACTTTGAAGATAGCTGGATGACGGACGGTCCTGACTTCGCCGAAGGTTACGGCCTGCCGATCCAACCATTCACCGAGGACGATCTCCGTTTCCTACGCGACTTCATTCTCAGTTCGGCAATGTACGTCGAGGAGCTTGAATCGCTCATCTGCGACACCTCCGACGATTTCTGGGAAGCCCGCGAGCACGCTTACCGGATCATCACCGCACTGCTGATTCGCCATTATGAGTATGAGCTGGAAGGGTGAGCAGGGAATAGGGTATGGGGTTTAGGGTATGGTAAAAAACTAAACCCTATACCCTGACGCGTGGCGCAGTGCTTCCAGCCTGCCTCCCCCGCGTGGGTCGGCGCCTCCGGCCCGACTCCCCGCTTTCCTGTAACTTCCGCCCCCCTTATGGGTTATAGTAATATAAACTTGCAAAACTAACACGTATGTCATACTTCACCGTAGATGAACTGAAAATAGCTTCACCGTGCCCGATCGAGTGGAGCACTATGTCGGGTGACGACCACGCGCGGCATTGCGGCGTCTGCGATAAGCATGTCTATAATCTTTCCATTCTCTCGCGTGAGGAAGGAAACCAGCTCATCCGCGAGAAGGAAGGTAAGTTGTGCGTACGCTATTATCGCCGCTTTGATGGAACTGTCCTCACTGCCGATTGCCCGGTCGGACTGCGAATGGTGAAAAAGCAGTACATCTGGGCGCGTGCAAAATTCGTTGCGGCAGCGATCACACTTTGGGGACTTATTGCCGGGTCGTCAGCATCGTGCACTCCTTCATTAAGCGGTGTTCCAGCCATTCAAGATACTTCGATTCATCGACACGATTCCATAGTCGCTCCGCCACACAATGATGGCACTACACCTTGAATGATTTATCGTATATTATGAACCATCGTCGCGGAAATTTTGGCTTTCTTGGCTTAGGAACGATTGTTCCTATTGCAGGAGCATTGCTTCTCAGCATCGCTTCCTGCCATAGCTCCACGAGCGGGCCGGAATCTCTGCCAGCAGCTACGCCAAGGCCGCCAACGCCGGCAGGTTTCATCTCCTGTGTGGGACACGCGCACGCATACGCCGACGCGAATACAATACCCAATGACACCGTATGGTATGCCTTTTGGCAGGAAAGTCCAGATTCTTCTCATGCAACACTGATTGTTGGCATCGATCCGATGCGGATCGATACGCTTCATATCTATCGAGATTCCAGTTTCACTGGTTGGAGCGCGGCTGTAAATAGTGTTAACCAGGAGTATGTCTGGATATCTCTTTATGTCACTCCCGATTCCGTTATCGCAAATGCCTTTGGCGTCGATGCCGGGGTCTATTATTATCTGAAAAAGCTTAACTAGCATGAACAGGGTCAGCCTCATCGGTTTGGGAATTGTTCTCATTTGCATTGCCTCCTGCCGCACCGCAACCGGCCCGAATTTCCCGCCGCCGCCGCCAACACCTGCTGGCTACATCGCTTGCGCTGGGCATGTCAATTCATATTGTGTTCCAATATACAGCGATAATTACCCCACCTGGTATGCCTTCTGGAAGGAAGCACCGGACTCATCAAACGCAGTTCTTCTTTACTCCACTGACCCATCCAGACAGGACAGCCTATTTCTCATTCACGATACCAGCGTATTTAGCGGATGGAAATATCGTTACAACCCGCCAGTTGATACTTCCTATTCCTGGGCGAGAGTAGTTGTTACTAAGGATTCTGTTATCGAAGGATCTTTCGGCGTCGATTGTGGATCATATATTTACCTGAAAAAGCTCCAATAGGTTCTACTGTCCCTCTCAATTCACCTGATCGTTCTGTTCCCAAAAAAGTCCTGAGTCACAAAGTTCTTGTGACCAAACTTCCTCCATTTCTCAATTTCAAAAACTAAATTATGTCAGAAATAACCAAATTAGAAAACGCAGCCGAGGCTGCATCCACTGAAACAATAGACGCCGCAAAATCTGCTGCGGAAGAAACGCTGACTGTCAGCAAGGACCTTGCCACAAAAGCAATAAACGACGCGGAACATATTCTGATAAACGCAGAGTCTCACCCGCATATAGCCGCCTTCTTCAAACATCTGCGAAAGCTGTTGTGAACCTTAAAGCATTCGCGTAGGCCGGTGCCTCCGGCCCGACTATTCAGCTGATCGTCAATTGAAAAAGAACGGTTCGTCACCCTCGGCAAGACGTTTTACATTCTGAAGCACATGCCGCATATAGGCCCGCCAGATCGTTTTTGTTATCATCCAATGGAACGGGTAGAATGCGCTGTGAGCGTAATTTGTGTAACGGTAAACAACTTCTATCGAACGCGGCGATCGTTCCCATACCCACCACTCCGCCTCGAACCTCTGGAACCCCATACCGAACTTCGAGAACTCGCTTACCACCCATTTCCAATAATGGTTCTCTTCCCGTGCTACGATGGTATCTCTGGCGGTAAGCTTTTTTGAGAACCAGGTGGGCGCCATGTCCACCAGTTTGGTATTGCCCGGCTGACCCCAGACAAATTCATTATGACCGTTCGCAACGGCCGGTATAATGCCAAATCCGGTGTGAACTTTGGCCAGATCGGATAGCATGGGCGCCTGGAACGCTCGTTCGAGCGTGCAGAAAAATGTTGAATGAAGCGTGGTAGATATTTTCACAAGGGAGCTATCGGCAGCTTGGCAGACTTATCCAATTTCCGGTTCTTATAGGAACGATCGTTCCTATTCCACCGCATAAAGAAAACCACAGCACCTACGAATGAAAAATCTAAGAAGATCATAAACGAACTTCGATCAGTATTCAGGTGAGTAGCAATGTAGAAACCGACAAGCCAAACACCGACCACTATAACAGCTTTCCATAAGTTCTTCATATGCAAAGATACGGCCGTTAAAAGAGCTGTGAGCGAATAGTTCATAATTCCCCGCGTAGGTCGGCGCCCCCGGCCCGACCATCCCTCTTTCACAATGGCATTGCCCCTTCATTCAAAATATCGAGATATTTAGAATAGACGTAACTTCTGTTCCGCTGCTTGCCGGTCGTCTCGCGTATGATGCCGAGATCCTGGAGCTTCGTAAGCGCAGTAATCGCTGTCGGCAATGCGACGGAAAGCCGCCCTGTAACTTTTGCTGGTGAAACGACCACCTCGTGCTTCAGCAAGTCATGCACCCGCACCAGCGTACCTGCATGACGCCCCTCGCTCTCCAGCGATGTGCGGTCCGCATCGAACAGTGTTAGCAATTGGTGCGCTGTCCTCGATGCTCCATCGGCAACCTCAGCCACGCCTCGTAGGAAGAACGCGATCCACGATTCCCAATCGCCTTCAGTTCTCACTTGTTGCAGCAAGTCATAATAGGTCTGACGGTGTGCCTTGAAATAGAGACTGAGGTAAAGCAGCGGTTCATCGAGAACATTCTCGGCTGCAAGTATAAGCGAAATGAGCAAGCGGCCGATACGCCCATTGCCATCGGAGAACGGATGAATAGTTTCAAATTGGACGTGAGTGAGCGCCGCCTTTATAAGCGTAGGCGTCTTCACCGGAATGTCGTTGATAAAGCGTTCCAGATCTGCCATCAGGCGATTAATCTCTTTATGCGGCGGCGGAACGAAACGGGCGTTACTCGGCCGCGACCCGCCAAGCCACACTGGTGCGCGGCGGAACTCCCCCGGCGATTTACTGCTCCCGCGTCCGCTTGAAAGCAACACACGATGCATACCTTTGATCAGCCTTCCGCTGATCGGCAAACCGCCGCGCAACTGCGCAACGCCATATTCAAGCGCGGCAACATAAGACGATACCTCCGTAACGTCGTCGATTGGAACTCCGGGCGCCGACTTGTTCTCGTAAAGCAGAAGATCTTCGAGCGTGGACTGTGTACCCTCGATCTGGCTCGAAAGCACCGCTTCCTTCCTGATATAGGAGTAGAGAAACAAATGCTTATCCGGCAGGAAACGAGTAATGGCGTTCAGAGAACCCAGGGCAAAATTTGCTTTCGTTCGCAGCTCATCAACAGCCAAAAGATCGACTGGCGGTACAGGAGGCAGCGCAACCGGAATAAACGCACGATACGGTGCATCAATGTCCGTTTGGACGCTGTATTCCCCAGTAACTCGTTTAATCTTAATTACTTCCCGTTTTTTAACCTTCTTAGCCATAACTTAACGAACTTTTAGTTATTTCGTCTTTTTCGAATTTAATTAAAGGATAACGCCTTATCCTTTAATTACGCTCCCACGAAAGTGCGATTTTCGCTAAAAAACGACAATCACCCTATCCTTAACTTAACGATCCTTTAATTATTTCCCCTTTTTCAAAATTAATTAAGGGATAACGCCTTATCCTTTAATTAGGCTTCCGAAAATTGAACCCATACTACATAGATCGGTCTTCTCCGGCCCGATACCCGGAGCCCCACTATACCCTAAACCCCATACCCCAGCCACCATGTCCCCACTCACAATATTCGCTCGCGATAAATTAAGTATTAAAATTTGGTCAAAGATGCAAGATATCTTTGACGCCTTCGAATCTGGCGAAAAAAAGATTCTCGTCCGCTCATGCAACGGCGCTGGCAAAACTACCGCGCTCGCAGCTATCTGCAACTGGTATCTCTCCACGTATGAAGATTCCATCGTCCTTACCACTGCCTCCAGTTGGATGCAAGTCAAAAGAAATCTCTGGGGTGAAATTCGCAAGCAAGCAAGAAATGCAAAGTTGTATCTGGATGAAAAAGGCAACCAACTAAAACTTGGAGAGACTCTCATCAAACTGAACGATAAACATTATATGATCGGTATTTCTCCTCGTATTCCGGAGAACGCAATGGGCTTTCATGCGCCGCATATTCTCGTCGCTGTTGATGAGGCGACTGGCTTAGACCGCGAAATTATGGACGCGCTGATGGGAAACCTGAGCGGATCCGACAGTCAGATAATTATGATCTGCAATCCGATCGACCGCGAATCCTATCCTTATGAAGCGGAGCAATCTGGCGAGTGGAAAGTGATACATATCTCTGCATTCGACCATCCGAATGTTGAAAATGGCAATGAAAACATCCACGGAGCTGTCACCCGCGAATGGATCGTAGATAGGTTGAAATCCTGGTCGTTCGAACTCAAATTCGAAGCAGCAGAATTTGCCCGGATGATCCATGTAAAGTGGTTAGATAAATGGTTTCGGAAAACTGCAATTGCCCAAGCCCGGATCCTTGGAGAGTGGGCACAATTGGAGGCCGCTGGATTTATCCCATTGGAACTTATACAACGCAACCTGATGCCAACTCTTGTTCCTTCTTCGCAGCCTTCGAAAGTCCGTGCAATAGGAGTGGATATTTCACGCGGAGTCGGATCGGATGCAACAGTTTATGCTTACTTCGATGTGTATGATGATGCAACTCCTGACCACCAGTTGAATTTCAAAGTATTTTATGACGAGGACCTGATGGCCACCGCCGACCGAATACAACGCGAGTACGAAAGTTGCAAGGCCGAAGGAATCCAACTCATCATCGCCATCGACGACACGGGCGTGGGCGGCGGCGTGACCGATAAACTCAGACAAGAGGAAATTGATTTTCACCCGGTGAACTTCAGTCAGAAGCCGAAAGGATTTTTCCCGCGTAAAGACATCGCAAACGCTCGCGCCGAAATGTACTTTCTGCTGCAACAGGAGTTGCTCGACCGCAAGCTGTATCTGATCGACAACGCTAAATTTCATCAGGAACTGTCTTCGATCCATTTAGATATAAGCCATGTAAATGGCTCTTTCAAGATAGAATCCAAAGAAGAAGTACGAAAACGCCTTGGCCACTCGCCCGATTATGCAGATGCTACCGCTCTGGCACGATACGCATTGCGATTGGAAGCGTTGAAAAATAGAGATTGGCCAATGTTGATGGGTTTATGAGGGATCAAAACCCTTTGATCACCTTCGCAGGCGGAAGGAAATTCACATCATGCCCGATGCGCAAAACAAGAGTTTTCATTATATCCCGATAGTGAGGCGAAGATGCATCTGCGAGAATTTCGAGATCGTAGATACTCTGCGGCATCATTGCTATCGGCTTATACGAGCTTGCAAGTGCCGCAGCAGCAAGCTTCGGAAACGACGAGCCGATCAGCCCATGCCCGCGACCGAGAATTCTCCTGCATGTATCGTTAGGGATCGTATCGTCCCTCGGCAGAACAAGTGGAATTATTATCATCTCCGGCTTTGCGTTAACGATAAATCGCACAACTTCATCCGCTGTATGAGCATGTGCTATCTCATTCGTGTTGAGTCCGACAAGATCGAGACTCTGAATGCCGGAGAAGTAAGGCAATCGCCCGGCATCGCCCCACGCGAGTGTAATATGCTCGTGGTCGGGAATTGTGCGCAAAACTTCCGCCTCTTTCGTATATGCATTTTGCTCCTCATCGACCCGCTGTATGTAGCCGAGTCCGCCACGTTGACCGAGAGCAAAAAATATATTGAGCGCTAGAATGACACCCAACACCACGCACTTGATCCATCCTTTCATTCCGATCTGCATAAGCGAAAACCCGACAAGTACAAACAGCATCACCTCTATCGAATTTGTGAACCGCTGATATTCGTTCTGTATAAGTTGCGAGAAGAGGTAGAATACCGTGAGCATCGCACACCAGAGCACAACAATCTGCACTACACGATCTTTTCGCTTCATCCACGCTGCCATTGCTGCAAATGGAAGTAAATACCAAACGCCTGTATAAAATATCCTCATTGTCCCCCGGCCCGGAAGGAAAGTTGCTCCTGATACCTGACCGACCTTAACATAAAACGAATTCGGAAGCAAATTACCAAAGTAATAAAGCTTCCAGGCAGCGAACAACACCAGAGGCCACACAAACACAAGCCTGAACTGCCGCAACAAAGTGCGCCTGTCATCCTTCATGCTGATAAGACCAACCACAAGCAATATCCCGCCCATTATCGCGCCCTCCGGACGCGTAAGAGCAGCAAGCGTCGCACACAAAAACGGCGTGTACCGCCGGACCTTTAGGTCTGGCGAAGCCTTCACCAGACCTAAAGGTCTGGTACTACACACAGCTAATAGCAACCACATCGTAAACAAACTCGTCTCCATCCCCGAATAAGCATTTAACCACGTAAACGGATCGAGCAGAAAAAATGCTACTGCAAAAATACCGTAGGGGCCAACGGCGTTGGCCCGCTCCGTGTCGCTGACATGGGTATCGACCCCCAAACCGGGCCAACGCCGTTGGCCCCTACAATCGACGATCCGAAAAATTGCAACGGCAGAAATAACTACCGCTAAAACACTTACCGCCTGCGACACCCCCACCAGATCCCACCCCATCCAACTGAAAGGCACAAGCAGCAGCACAAAAAGGAAATTCGTGTAACCCTCCGTATGAGCGCCGCCCGGATTCCAGACTATGCCAAACCCATGCGCGATATTAGCTGCATACCGAAACGTGATATACGTATCGTCGAACGGAAACCGCATACGAATTGGCAGCCACGCGGTAGCTATTGCCAGCGCGGCAATCGCGATAAGGACTTCTGAGCGGTATCGGCGAAAAAAACATTATACAAAAATACCACAACAACCGGGTACTTTCGCATCAATGCCCAAAATCGTAGGGGTCGCAAATTTCGGTAGCCGCATCCCTTCAGGGTGCGCGGTGACCTCAGCACTAAACTTTCGAGTTTATCGCTCCGGTATCCGCGCAGGCTGAAGCCTGCGACTACAGAAGATACCGTTATCCTGTATGGTTATATCACCTTCATCATTCATGATTTTACGGAACGGTCACCACCAATGTATTCGAATAATCGCGTGTCAGATAACCGGCAACACCTGGGTAACCATTCAGCGGATACAGTTCGGCGCAAACATTGATCTTCTGCCCACTCGCCAGATCGTCAATGCCATACGATTGGGTAGTGGATGGATCAGTTACAGTCCACAACCCATCGGAGAACATCCCGCCTTGCAAGAAACAATTATCTTCTATATCTTCAGTTTTTGCTGCCGAGTTAATAGTGGCATGCATTCCCACGCTCTGCGATTTTACACTATCGTTCCTATTCGAGGAGACATGGCCGCCGAAGAGGAGAACATGATGAATGTAACCTTGAACCATCGTGTCAGCAATATAAGCGTAATCCAGCACAATGGTATCGGTGAATATACGAACTATCTCAACGTCACCGATAGAATCGACTCCAACTCCACTGAAGTGAATGTCACCATAACCAACTGTATCGAAACCTTGTTCAGCACACATCACAGAATATGTTCCGGCAGGTATATTTTTCAATATCCAACGACCCGTAGAGTCTGTCGTCGTGATGAAACTCGTTCCCTTGATAAATGCGGATGTGCCGGCCATCATACTCGGCAGCGCATCATCATTAACATCGAGTGGGATCACTCGCCCTTTCAACTCTCCGAGAGACGGCGCAACCACAGGCGCCGCACTCTGATGGCAGCTCATTAAAACCACCGCAAGCAGAAGAGTGGAAATAAGATATGTTTTCACAGGTTTATTTATCAATGCATCTTCTTATGGGACGGTTACTTCAATTATATTCGAATAATCGTGCGTCAAAGTGCCAATATAACTATGATATTGAATTGGCAGCAATTCAGCGCACACATATATCTTACGACCGCTGGAAAGAGAGTCAAGTGTTGTCCAACTAGCTGTATAGGCATCAAAGGCCACATCAGAGACACCCGTATATTCGCCACCAATCACACTCCCCTGCAACTCATACCATCCATCATTTGATACACTATCAAGGGTAATGTGCATATAGTAACCTTGCAATTTACTTGAGGATATGGTACCGCCAAAAAATATTTCTCGATGGCCCTGACCGTAAAACCTCCCATCCCGGATCGCTGCATATTCCAAAAATATCGAATCGGTTGGCATTCGCAAGACTGACTCGTCTGGTATACTACCATCTCCTGTTTCACTAAAGCTAAGGTCATTCCACCCAACAGTATCAAAGCCATTCTTCGCAAAGTATATCGAATAGACCCCAGCCGGAACATCCTTAAGAGTCCAATGGCCTGTCGAGTCAGTCGTCGTTATGAAGCTCGTGGATCTCAGACAAACAGTAGTCCCGGCAAGCATGCTCCAAAGTGTGTCGCCGTTGACATCGATTGGAAAAATACGTCCAGTCATATCTCCATGATATGGACCGACAACAGTGGTCGGCGATGTACTATGAAAGCAACTCATTGAAACAACCGCAAGCAACGCGATAAAAATAAGATATGTTTTCATAACCATATTGAAGATTTGTGAACTGACACAAATATCAAAACCGCCTTTTTCAGATGTAGTTCCACTATCCAACAGCCCATCCATCAATGCCAAAAATCGTAGGGGTCAACGGCGTTGACCCGGCCTGCTGAAACACAAATTTATTCTTTCATTGAAACGGGTCAACGCCGTTGACCCCTACAAATCATTCTTCTAATGCAAATATAAACTCCAAATTATCCATGAACCTCAACTTTGGAAAATTCTCATTATCATTGAACAAACGAGCAGCAGGCTCAGGCGCATTGCCTTCCTCTCGCATACCCGCCGAGCAAGCAGCCACCAGCGCCGGCGGACTTCTTCCCTGGCCGCCCGGCGGTGTGCCGATGGTCTATCCATCCGGCAATTTCGGACGCGAGAACACGATGGAAAATCTCCGCATGATCCGCGAGACAGTCGCTATCTGCATGCACGCCCGCAGCGAAGCAATCGGGCAGGGAGTCTTCCACGCCATTGCGCAGGCTGGAAGCACTGCGCCACGCGTGGGGCAGCGCTTCCAGCCTGCCCTACACACTCCATTATCCATAGACCATCCCCTCGAACGCCTCCTCCAAAATCCAAACCCGGTTTTCGATATGAGCGACCTTCTGGAACTATCCAGTCAGTGGCTCGATGCAACGGGAAACTCCATCTGGCTAAAAGTGAGAGATGGAAACGGCGCGGTTGTCGAGCTGTGGCCTGCGAGCGTTCTTTCGTTCCAGATCGAACGCGGCACGGACGGGCTGCCGGAGTCCTACCGATTTCTTCCATCGAACTCCGTCATTCCCGCGAGCGACATCATCCACATCCGAAGACCCGACATTCGCATGTCACCGTTTTTCGGCCACGGAATTATATCCGATATTCTCGACACCGCGAAAGCCGAGAGCGCCGTGCAGCTTTTTCAATCTCGTTTTTTTCGAGAACGACGCAACGCCGCGAGCCGTCCTCAAATGGCCGCCCGGCGCGCTGATCGGTCAGGACGAAATGGATCGCCTGCGAACTGCGTGGGAATCGAAATACTCTTCTCCCGCAAACGCCGGACGCATCGGCATCCTGCCCGACGGCGGCGATGTCCAGCTCTTGGGCTCGACTGCGAAGGAACTCGATTTCTCCAGATCGAAAGAAGAACTGCGCGACGCGATCCGCGAAGCATTTCGGGTTCCAAGGATTTTCTTCGGGGATACGGAGAACGTCAATCTCGCAAAC
>Ga0206959_10096_pt1 | contig 26218 bp, 17 predicted proteins | sample Alteio_BWOrgHeat_31_FD_152971 | JGI IMG/M metagenome (GOLD analysis project Ga0206959, IMG submission 152971) | Enriched cells from forest soil in Barre Woods Harvard Forest LTER site, Petersham, Massachusetts, United States -... | ecosystem: Environmental > Terrestrial > Soil > Temperate forest >...
ATGAGGCGGCTGGCGTGGTCGAAGCTGTTGGGCCGGATGTGGACAAGAGCTGGATCGGGAAGCGGGCTTCGACGATTCCTGCCTTCAATTTGAACGAGTACAGCATGGTGGGTGAGCAGGTGATCGCTCCAGTGGCGGCGCTGGGTGAGTATCCTGCGAATTTGTCGGCGGTGGAAGGCGCGGCGATCTGGATGCAGTATGTAACGGCGTATGGCGCCCTGATTGGGATTGCTGGACTGACGAAGGGCGATTTTGCGGTGATTCCTGCGGCATCGAGCAGCGTGGGGATTGCGGCGATTGAGATTGCGAAGGCTGAGGGTGCGGTGTCGATTGCGACGACACGGAAGAGCAGCAAGAAGGCGGAGCTGAAAGCGCTGGGCGCCGATCATGTGATCGCGACCGAGGAGGAGGATTTTGTTGCACGGGTAAAGGAGATTACGGGCGGCAAGGGCGCTCGGGTGATCTTCGACCCGGTGGCGGGGCCGTTTCTCGAAAAGCTGGTTGAAGTGACGAAGCCGCAGGGGATCATCTTTCAGTATGGGGCGCTGTCGGCGCAGGCGACTCCGCTGCCGCTGGTTCCGGTGCTGTCGAATGGGCTGACGGTCCGGGGTTACACGCTGATGGAGTTTACGCGGAATGCTGAGAAGCTTCCGGCGGCGAAGAAGTATGTGTATGATCGGCTGGCGGATGGGCGGTTCAAGCCGAAAATTGCGAAGACGTTTCCGTTTGTGCAGGTGGTGGAGGCTTACCGGTATCTGGAGTCGAACGCGCAGGTGGGGAAGATTGTGGTTACTGTGCCTTGATGGTGGCTTGTTGAGGTTCGTGGGCATTGTCTAACGGCGCCTGTGTCCCCCCCATTTCGTATTTTTGCTTACAGATGAGCCTTGCTGCGCAAGGCAATTGGCGCACGAATTTCGTGCGGGTCCTTCGACTTCCCCTTCACTACGTTCAGGGTTCGCTCAGGATGACAACTTTTTTTGACGCTCGCTGATTTATTTAGGCCGTGATGTGATCAGGCTCTGGTAGAGGTCGATGGTCTGGTCGGCGATGGCGGTCCAGGAGAAGTGTTCTTCCACTCGTTGGCGGCCTGCTTGTCCAAACTGTTTTGCCCTGGCTTTATCTGTCAGCAGGTCTGAGAGTTTTGCGGCGAGGTCGTGGGCGAACTTGTCTGGATTAGTCGGGAAGCTGGTTACCGGATCTTGCTCGAAGGGGACGAGGTAGCCGGTGACGTTGTCGACGACGACTTCGAGGATGCCTCCGGTGGCGCTGGCTACGACGGGGGCCTGGCAGGCCATGGCTTCGAGGTTGATGATGCCGAAGGGTTCATAGACCGAGGGGCAGCAGAAGACGGCGCAGTTGCTGTAGAGCTGGATGGCCTCCTGTTTGGTGACCATCTTGTCGATCCAGACGATGTTGGGGTTGTGGGCGCGGGCTTCGTCGACTTTGCTGCGCATTTCGGCGGCGATCTCGGGGGTGTCGGGCGCCCCGGCGCAGAGGACTACCTGTGTATTTGGCGGAAGGTGGCGGATGGCATCGACAAGATGGGTGACGCCCTTCTGGCGCGTGATGCGGCCTACGAAGAGGATGTAGGGCTGCGCGAGATTGACGCCGAAGCCGGGAAGCGCGGAGGTGTCGCTGGTCTTTTGATATTGCGCGAGGTCGATGCCGTTGTAGATGACGTGGATGCGCTCTGCTTTTACGTCGGGGTAGGCGCGGAGGATGTCTGCCTTCGTTCCTTTTGACACTGCGATGATGGCGTCCGCATCCAGAATTGCCGTCCGCTCCATCCATGAGCTCATGGCGTAGCCGCTGCCAAGTTGCTCGGCTTTCCATGCGCGCAGCGGTTCGAGGCTATGTGTGGTGAGGACGAAGGGGATGTTGTGCAGCTTCCTGGCTAGAAATCCGGCCATCGAGACGTACCAGGTGTGCGTGTGGACGATGTCGACGTTGGCAAGGCTCTTAACCTGAAGCAGATTGAGGCTCATGGCTTCGAGCGCGGTCGAGAACTTCTGTGGCTCGCCTTGCGAGAGCTTGTCCCAGGGTTGCGCGCCGCGGACGTGGAGGCTGGCGTCGTCTGATTGCTGGTCGCCCCAGCAGTGGACTTCGACTTCGATCTTTTTGGCGAGTTCGCGGCTGAGGTATTCGACGTGAACTCCGGCGCCGCCGTAGACGTTGGGCGGGTATTCGCGGGTCATAAGCGCTGCTCGCACGTTTGTCCTCCGGTGACGCGTGATTTTCGGTGAGATGCGGGATTGCGCCGCCGGAGAATTCTAGCGCTGACGTGCGTGGGCGGCAAATGGGTCCAAATTTATAGCAGTGGGATCAGCTTGTCCCCACAGGATTCTTATGGCGATTTCTGCGGTGTAATACCCATGTGAGTAATTTGAATAGAACGAAGAGCGGAACACCGATGATTAAGCCCCACATGAGAAGTGCAAGAATTATGAGGCTCCAACTTCCGCTAAAGAGCAAAACCATGATTCTGGATTATACGGCCTGTTCCAGGGGCTCCTCGTAAGCTGGCTCAGCTAACGACATATACACGACAAAACTTAGGTTTTATTCCGGATCTGATGGAGAGCGGGCCTTGCTTACGCAAGGCTTCGCACGAGCGTCGCTCGTGCGGGTCCTTCGACTTCGCTCAGGATGACAGTGTGGGGGCCTTATTTGGCTAATTCGGATTCGATGGCGCTTACGAGTGCCGGGTCGTCGGGTTTCGTGTCAGGGGAGAAGCGAGCGGCGACTGCCCCGTCGCGGGCGACGATGAATTTTTCGAAGTTCCAGAGGATTTCGGGCTCGGCGTTGGGCTGGACGCCGAAGCGGATGAGCTTTTCTGTGAAGGGCTCGCCGTCGGGTTTAACGGAGGTGGGCTTGGCCTCGGTCAGCGTGCTGTAGAGTGGGTGCTTGTCTTCGCCGACTACTGTGATCTTTTCATACAGCGGGAAATCGACACTGTAAGTGAGGCTGCAGAAATTCTGGATCTCTTCGTTCGTGCCTGGTTCCTGTCCGGCGAAGTCATTGGATGGGAAGCCTGTGATGACGAAGCCGCGGTCACGGTACTGGCGATAGAGATTTTCGAGGCCTTCGTATTGCGGCGTGAGTCCGCACTTGGAGGCGACGTTGACGACGAGCATGACCTGGCCCTGGAATTCGGCGAGGGTGGTTTCTTCTCCGGTGATGCGGCGGACGGGAATGGTCTGGATGGTGCTCATGGGTGTTATTGTAAGTTGTTTTTGTGGATGCGTAAGTATGTTCCTGAGCCTTTCGGATAGGTGAAGGCCAATCTCTCCAATCGTCGGTTCCTGAATCGAAAAACCAATTTGCACGAAATTCACCTTAGTCCCGGAACCCGGTCGTGATAATATCCCTATCGTTTTAGGAGACGGCCATGGACATCAAGGCGCTCGAAACTCAATTTCGTGGTGAGATATCTACGCCCGGATCGCCGTCTTATGATGCGTCTCGCAGAATCTGGAACGCGATGATCGATCGCCGGCCCGCTGCGATTGCACATTGCACCGGCCCTGCAGATGTCAGCGCGGCTATTCGATTCTCGGTCGATCAGGGCATCTATCCGGCGATTCATGGTCGTGGACACAATGCTGCAGGTCTTGCCATGGTCGACGATGGCCTGGTGATCGATGTGTCGCGCATGAAGGGCATCTTTGTCGATCGCGCAGAGCAGACGGCGACCGCACAGACTGGGCTCACATGGGGCGAATTTGACCGCGAGACACAGTTGTATGGCCTTGCCACTACCGGCGGCCTGATATCAACCACCGGCATCGCCGGACTGACTCTTGGGGGCGGTGTCGGATGGCTGATGGGGCGCTGCGGCCTGGTGTGCGACAACACGCTTGCCTACGACGTGGTACTCGCCAGCGGTGAGTTGATCCGCGCAAGCTCAAACGAACATGCTGATTTGTTCTGGGCCCTGAAGGGCGGTGGCGGGAACTTCGGTGTGGTCACCTCAATCACCTACCGCATGTACCCCATTACCACCGTGATCTCCGGCATGGTTCTTCATCCCCTAGCCAACGCACGTGATGTGCTCAGGTTTTACCGCGATTTCACGATGGCGGGACTGCCGGATGAGCTGATTGTGTATGCCGGAGCATTAACAACACCCGACGGGCATCCAGTCCTCGCGCTCATCCCCGTCTGGTGCGGAGACGATCTTGCCGAAGGTGAGCGTGTATTAGAGCCACTGCGTCAATTCGGATCCCCGATCGCCGATTTGATCCGCAGCATGCCCTATCAGGCGGTGCAGCAGATGATCGATGGAGTGGCGCCCTTTGGCCTTCGCAGCTACTGGAAGAGCCGCTTCCTTCGCGATTTGCCGGATGATGCGATTGACACTTTCCTGCGATTTGCCGAGTCCCGGACGTCGCCGCGCACTCTCGCGATTTTGGAACACGCTCATGGAGCCGTCTCCCGGGTGGAGGACGATGCCACTCCATTTCCGGCGCGGGACGCCGCGTTCGATTTCGTGTTGATTAGTATGTGGGAAAATCCGGCAGAGGACGCGGTTCATGTTGACTGGACGCGGCAATTCTACTCTGCCATGCAGCCCTGGTCGGCGGGAGTCGTGTATGTCAACGCCCTGGATCAGGATGACATGGCACGTGTTCCCGAAGCATATGGCCTGAATTATGCGAGGCTGCGCGCGGTCAAAACGGCCTACGATCCAGAGAACCGCTTTCGCCGTAACCAGAATATTCAGCCGCATCCTCGGGCTGCTGCGAAGTAAAACCATGTCTGTGGCGTGACGTCATCGCTAACTCAGCCGGCGAATTGCCCTCTGAAATTTTGTAACGGCAGGTCCTTCGACTTCGCTGCGCTCCGCTCAGGATGACAAAGTTTGAGGATTGGGCTGAAAGCTGATGGTGTTTGTGGCTTGCTTTTCATCCCATGGATTCTTCGCGCGGATTGCGCGCTCAGAATGACGGCCTCTATTTAGTGGCGAGTGGAAATGCAAAAGGGGAAGGAGCAGAGCTCTTTCCCCTTTTGCTTAGGCCCGTCCGGCGAGGACCGCGCCGCGCGTAGCGGCCGCCGGAGGCATCTGGTTACGCCCGGCCGATGGTTACGTGGCTTTCGAGCGGAATGCCGGCGCGGCTGGTTACCTCAAAGGTGAGGGTGTTGCTGCGTTTGTCGGCGTCGATTTTTACTTCGTCGCCGTGCAGGATTTCACCGTCGAGGATCTTCATAGCCAGCGGGTCCTGGATCAGTTTTTGCAGCGCGCGCTTCAGCGGACGTGCTCCATACGCCCGGTCGTAGCCCTGCGTGAAGAGCATGTGCTTGGCGGCGTCGGTCAAGGTGATCGCGATCTTGCGGTCGACGAGCAGCTTTTTGAGATCGGCCAGACGCAGATCGATGATGTGCACTAGCTGATCTTCGCCCAGCGGACGGAAGATGACGATATCGTCGACGCGGTTCAGGAACTCGGGACGGAAGTTTTGACGCAACACGTCCATGACCTGTTCGCGGGCTTTCTCAAAGGCGACTTCGTTCGAGAACGAATCAACGTTGAGGACCTGCGCGCCCAGGTTCGAGGTCATGATGATGACCGTGTTCTTGAAGTCCACGGTGCGGCCTTTCGAGTCGGTCAAGCGGCCGTCGTCGAGAACTTGCAGGAGCACGTTGAAGACGTCGGGGTGCGCCTTTTCAATCTCGTCGAAGAGCACGACCGAATACGGACGGCGGCGAACGGCTTCCGTGAGCTGGCCGCCTTCGTCAAAACCGATGTAGCCCGGAGGCGCACCGATCAGACGCGCTACGGCGTGCTTCTCCATGTACTCGGACATGTCGATGCGGATCATGGCCTGCTCGTCGTCGAAGAGAAATTCGGCGAGTGCGCGGGCGGTTTCGGTTTTGCCTACGCCGGTCGGCCCGAGGAAGATGAACGAACCGATGGGGCGCTTGGGATCGCTGAGACCGGCGCGTGAACGCCGGATGGCATTGGCGACACTGGCCAGAGCTTCGTCCTGTCCGACGACGCGCTCGCGCAGACGGCCTTCCATCTGGACGAGCTTTTTCACTTCGCCCTCGAGCATCTTGGAGACGGGGATGCCGGTCCACTTGCTCACGATGCCGGCGATGTCTTCCTCATCGACCTCTTCTTTCAGCATGCGCTGCGCGTTGGCTGCGCCTTCCTGCGCGGCGGTGAGCCGCTGCATCTCGATTTCGAGCCGGGGCAGTTCACCGTACTGGATCTGCGCTGCACGTTCGAGGTTGCCGAGGCGGGTTTGCTCCTCGGCTTCAAAGCGCAGGGCCTCGATTTTCTTCTTCACATCAGAGAGGCGAGTAATGGCTTCGCGCTCTTTCTGCCAGCGGGCACGCAGACCGGTCGCTCTTTCGCGCAGTGCGGCCAGCTCGCGCTCGACAGCTTCCAGGCGCTGTTTCGAATTCTCATCGTTTTCGCGTTTCAGTGCCGCCTTCTCGATTTCGAGAGAGGTGGCATGGCGTTCGAGCTGATCGATCTCGGTCGGGACAGACCCGATCTGGATGGCTAGCGAGGCTGCGGCTTCATCGACGAGATCGATGGCCTTGTCGGGCAGGAAGCGGTCGGAGATGTAGCGGTGCGACAGCTCGGCTGCGGCGACGATGGCCGAGTCCTTGATGCGGACGTTATGGTGCGCCTCATAACGCTCTTTCAGACCACGCAGAATGGCGATGGTGTCTTCGACGTTTGGTTCGCCGACGAAGACGATCTGGAAGCGTCGTTCGAGCGCCGCGTCCTTTTCGATGTACTTGCGGTATTCGTTCAGCGTGGTTGCGCCGATAGCGCGCAGCTCGCCGCGAGCGAGCGCCGGCTTGAGCATATTTGAGGCATCGATGGCTCCCTCTGCCGCGCCTGCGCCGACGAGCGTGTGCAGCTCGTCGATAAAAAGGATGATCTGGCCGTTCGACTCTTCGATGTCTTTGAGAACCGCTTTGAGGCGGTCTTCAAACTCGCCACGGAATTTCGCGCCCGCCAGCATGGAGCCGAGATCGAGCGAGATCACACGCTTGTTACGCAGAATTTCCGGAACGTCGCCCGAAACAATACGACGCGCGAGACCTTCCACGATGGCGGTTTTGCCAACGCCCGGTTCGCCAATGAGCACGGGGTTATTTTTCGTGCGGCGCGAAAGGACCTGGATCACGCGGCGAATCTCTTCATCGCGGCCAATGACGGGATCGAGCTTGCCGCGGCGGCCGAGTTCGGTGAGGTCTTTGGCGTATTTTTCGAGCGCCTGGAATTTGGCTTCAGGATTCTGGTCAGTGACCCGCTGAGAGCCGCGTACGGTGCTCAGGCTCTTGAGGATGGCGTCGTAGGTTGCGCCCAAGGAGGCAAGGAGCAGCTGTGCGCCTTCGTTTTTTTGCTTAGCGAGGGCCAGCAGAAGGTGCTCGGTCGAGACGTACTCGTCCTTGAAGTTGTCGGCCTCTTTAAATGCCTGATCCAGGACCTTCTGCATCGCATTCGACATGCCGGGCTGCGCGCTTGCGCCAGCTACCTTCGGCAGTTTGCTGATCGCTTCCTGTACTCTGGCGATGAGCTGATCGGTTGCGACCCCGACCTTTTGCAGGACAGGGACGATGACGCCTTCCTTGTCTTCGAGCAGCGCAGCGAGTAGATGCAGCGGCAACAGCTCAGGATTGCCGTTTTCGGTTGCGAATGTGCCCGCGCCTTGAATCGCTTCCTGCGATTTAACAGTGAACTTGTCCCAACGGATTGCCATAGATGTTTAGTTCTCAGCTTTCAATTCATGTAAGAAAGCGGAAGAAAGCCATTTTACGACTCTCTTCCGCGAAATGCTTTTGATGCCTCAATGGCTAAAGCCTTGTTTTTACCTTACTTTTGAGGCGTGGGCCGCCTGAGCCCGATGTTCTGCCAGGCTTAAGCGGCTGGCTTGGATTCGGTCTTCGGGGCTTCGATCGAGTTACCATTGCCGACCGAAACCTTGATCTGCTTTGGCTTGGCCTCGGCGCGCTTCTCAAGTTCGATTTTCAGGACACCGGCGTCATAGCTGGCGGCAACATTTTCCGTGTTTACCGTGTTCGGCACGGTGAAGGCGCGGTAGAAGCTGCCGTAGCGGCGCTCGATGCGATGGAAGTTCTCTTCCTTCTGTTCTTTCTCAAACTTGCGCTCGCCACGCACGGTCAGTGTGTTGTTTTCGACACGGATGTCAAAACCGTCCTGCTGCATGCCCGGGATTTCGAGCTTGAGGACGATCTTGTGCTCATCCTCATAAATGTCGACCGGGGGGACGAAGGCTGGTGTCGCGAGAGCGTCGGATTCGCCCTGTCCGCGGTTGAAGTCCTGAAAAAGCGAGTTCATACGGTTCTGCAGAACGAATACACCACGAAACGGGTCCCAACGATTAATAGCCATGGATTCCTCCAATTTTCTTCTAAAGAGATACGAGGCTGGGTCTTCTCAACCTTGCAATCAATCTGATTCAGACTATAGCACGATAGATTCATAAAATGTGAGTAGACTATTATCAATACTAAAAATGGCCGACTTATGCGTTTATTTTCAATCAATTGCAAGGCGACTGCGATTTCTTTCAGGCGCATATGAAGACTCAGATCCTCAGGAATCTTGAGAATGTCTGCTACCGAACCCGTTCCCGAGGAGGGTAATGATTCCGGTATCAGCCCGAAATACGTATCTTAGGAGCTGCAAGAAGAGAGGAGTATTTCCTCCCATGGGAATCAGCGATAGAAGATCGAGCCGGCCGGATTACGGCATAGACGCACCTCATGTCCTGCGCAATTTTTTTCTGATTGGCGTGCCCTGCCTGCTCCTCGGAATCTTCGGGCCTCGTCAGGTACGGATCAGCGGTATGTTCCTCCACGTGAGGCCCACGTTCTTCTGGATGGGGTGGATTTTTACCCTTCAAGGATTTCTCTACCTGCTGTATGTGAAGTTCGGCAAATTTCACCATCGGGACCTGATGCTCTCGCTGCATCGCTGGCGAGGCGACGAGCAGGTGCTCGATGTTGGCTGTGGACGCGGTCTTCTGCTGGCTGGAGTGGCGAAACGGCTGGCTGCGCTTGACGGCAGCGGTCTGGTAACCGGCATCGATATCTGGTCGAACGAAGATATGGGCGGCAACTCTGAAACCGCGACGCGTCATAACCTGGAGCTTGAGGGAATCAGCGATCGCTGCACAATACTAGGGGTGCCTGCGCAGAAGATGCCGTTTCCCGGCGGAAGCTTCGACGTCGTGGTTTCCAATCTGTGCCTTCACAATATCTACGATCACGCAACACGCCAAAAGGCCCTGGGGCAGATTGTTCGTGTGTTGAAACCGGGTGGGGTGGCTATCATCTCCGACTACAAGCTCATTGGCGAATACGCTGACCAGCTTCGTTCCGCGGGTTTTTCGATCGAAAAAAGATGGGGAAATCCTCTTTATACCTTTCCTCCGCTGCGCATCGTAATCGCGCGTAAACCGCTGGGCAACGCCTCTACGTAACTCTCGCAAAAAGGGGGAATTGACAGCCTCCTCCAGTAAAAACGAATGCTATCGCGCCTTTCCGCCTAGAATGACAAAGGTGTTAGCCCAGGAAGATCGCGAACGGGTTTCTGTGGTGCTGGTACGGGCACGAAATCCTAACAATATTGGCGCTGTTGCACGTGCCATGCGCGACTTCGGGTTTTCTGCGCTGCGGCTGGTGAGCGATTTTCCGATCGCACTCAGCGAAGCACGGTCGGCGGTGGATGCATCCGAGGTGCTGGCGGGAGCGCAGGAGTATGCGAGCCTTGCCCTCGCCGTAGCCGACTGCCATCTGGTCGTAGGGACGACTGCGGTGGGCAAAAGAACTCAGGAACATCCGCTTTACACGGTCGCGGACGGAAGTGGGTTGTTGCGGGCTGCACTGGCAGACGGTAGACGTGTGGCGCTGCTATTCGGGTCGGAAAAGACAGGTTTGAGCCGCGAGGAGCTGAGCCACTGCAACTGGATCATGACTATTCCCATGCATGAAACGGACGGTCAGCGGCATCCGTCGATGAACCTCGGGCAGGCGGCAGCGGTTTGCTTGTATGAGCTGGTGCGGAACACGGCTGTATCGTCTCAGAATATTGATCTGGCCGCCGCCGCCGATCAGGAGCGGCTGACGACGCTGCTGGCAGAGATTCTGGACGAGAGTGGATATCCGCCTCGCCTGAACAGCCCGGATGATGCGCAGTTGCGGCGGCTGGTGCGGCGCATGAGCCTGAATCCGGCGGATGCAATGACGCTGCTGGGAATGCTGCGGCAGATTTTATGGAAGCTGCGTCGTGGAGAATCAGCCGAAGACGAACCGAAATAGACGAATTACCAAGTCGCGCCGCAACAAGGTCTTACTTTGTAGCAAAGACAAATGAGTAAAAGTCGCCATTGCTCTTCAATGAAAACAGTCTGAACTCAATGGATTTGAAACCGATCCCTGTTAAAAAATCACGCAGCAATTCGACTGGATATGGGGTAACCCTCATAAGCTTTACGCCAGCACGCCTTTTCATGTCGGCGCGAATGCTGCCCAGCTGTCGGATAGAGGTGTGCAGTACTTCCATGAGTGACTGCATCCGTTTCGAGTGGTATGGGAACAGGTAAACAGGTACTTGAACCATCAGCGTTCCTCCTGTATCCAAAACGCGGAAAAATTCGCGAAAGTAGGAGAATCCTGTCTCTATGTTGTCGAGATGCTGAAGAACAAGTGCAGAAAACACAGCTTTGACGGAACCATCCACTTGCGGCAGATGCAGGCCGTCAATCACCGAAAATTGCACATTCGCGCCAACCGCTTTACGAGCACGATTGATCATATCTTCGGAGACGTCGACCGCATAAACCTGCTGAAACGTGCTCGCCAATTGTTTGGTCAGGCGACCGGCGCCACATCCAATCTCCAGGCAGCTATCTTGATTTACTCCATAGTGCTGCCATTGACGAATGAAGTCCTGAAAGTCAGATTCTCCGACAGCATAAAACTCCTCCTCCGTCCAAGGCGAGCCTCCATCTTTTTGCTTGTCCGCCCAGGAAACAACACTCCAAAGCGGGTCGTCTTGTCCCCATTGTTTCCATTCTGTGTTTGATTTCAGTTCTGTCTTATCGCCCATTTTAGATTCCACCACAAAGATAGAAGACATGTATGCCGTCACTCTCCGGAAGAAGATGCCACGGATCGCTGAAACTTAGCGCATGTTGAACCTGAAGAACGGCTCCTGACCCATTCTCTCAGAGATGAGCCGTTGAGTCCCCGTTCACAATCTAGTGTGGCTTAGATGATTCTTTTGGGCGAGCTCAGCTTTTTCCCTCGGCCGCTAAACGCATCTGGTCGCTGGGTTCAGCGATGTAGGTGACAACCTGTGGGCAGCGATAGCAGGCGTCCCGGCCTTCCTGCTGATACCAGCGGCAGGTGGCGCGAATGAGACAGGCAGGCAATCCGTCTGTAACGGCGGGAAGGATCTGCACGATGCGTGTCACCAGCTGGCAGTCCTTGCCGTCGAAATGGCAGCACTTCTTTTCCTGACAGGGAGCGGCGAAGCGCAAGACCTGGGTCGGCTTGACTGGGCCAGCCATGGCCAGCACCTCATCGCTGACCGGCAGGAAGTCATTGAGATACGCGACCTCAGGTGCTTCAGCCGTACCACCGATGACGCCGAGCACGCGGCTGCCTTCCATGTCGGGCTGTGCGCTCGGGCACATGAGATGGTTGTCACACGCTGAGCCTGAGTGTTGGTCCATACAGTCCTCCACGCAGCAAGAAATCCGTGTTGCGCTTTCTCGCTGCGGGTCGGTGTTGTTCGATCGTTCCCGAGGTATTCTTTACCTAAAAGTGAACAGCCAGCCCATTTACTTTGAATCCGAGAATGATGTGAGGCGGCAGGTGAGGTGAAGCTGTGGCCTGCGCACCGGCTGCCGTTCCCTGAACCACGGGCGCGAGGGTTTGCCCGGCGTGTGCTGAAACCGCGGTAGCGATGGATGCGGCGACGGTCTTCGCTTCGGCAAATTCCGTGGCAGGGCCGTAGTAGATGATCCCGCAGATGACTCCGGGATTGATATATGCCCACGGACCTTCGGTCTTTGGCGGAACTTTCACGTTGGCAATTGCCTTGTGGACAGCGCCGGAGAGCTGCTGGATGGAAATGGATTTTGCTGGAGATTTTGGTGGAGTTGCCATTCGTGCTTCTCCTTCGTCGTGAAACTTAGGGGCGGGAGCGCCCGCAGCGAAGGCCCAATGGTACGGATGGCGACGGTACGCCTCTGAATGATCTGTGGTCAAGTGAATAAATCAGAAAATTGGCGTCTCAGGACAACGATCGTCTACGGTCTCCTATGGAGTGCTCAGGCTACGAGTAATTTGTGACAATTTCTATTTTCGAATCGTCGTTATAAGCTGATCTATCTCTGGAAAAAAGGAGAGGCTATGAGCAAAACAACAGCTGAAGGAGAGTGGACACGGCGGCAGTTTTTTGCGGGACTGACTGTCGCGAGCGTATCGGGAGGTTTGATATTAAGCGGTGAGCCTGCACAGGCGCAGGAAACCGCTGACGGTCGGCCGGTTTCCGGCTTTTTGGGCGATTACTCGAAACTTCTACCCGCTCCGGGTAATGGCGACTTGCTTCTCTACTTGAGAGATGCGAACGCACTCAAGAACTATCACAAATTCATCTTTGATCCAGTCAATATCTATTTGCTTCCAGAGTCTCGAGGCCACGCTATCGACGCCGATGATTTGTATCGGCTGGCTGAATTCTTCCGGGAAACTATCATCGACGAATTCAAAGATTCCAAATTCGAATTCGTGGAGGATCCGGGGCCGGGCGTACTTGAGTTGAACTTCGCAATCACCGATGTGTCACCGACAGGCGGCACGAGGAATGCGGTGGTGAAAGGTGCCGCGACGACTGCGTCCATTATGACGGTACCCGGCATCGGCCTGGCGGTTCCCAGACTGAGCGTCGGCAGAATCAGTATCGAAGGAGAGATGCTTGATTCCGTATCGGGCGAACGGATAGTAGCCTTCATGACAAGCAGAGGTGGTCGCAGGTGGTTCAGTGGTCTCAACAGATTCAGGACATGGGGAGACATTCAGCGCGCATTCCGTTCGTGGGCAAGAGACTTCCGTGAGCGTATGGAAGCAGCCCATGGAGTGTGAGCCAGGGCCAGGTTCCTGGCCGGAAATTCAAGATACACCATTCATTGCCGTTGAGATGTATGGTGCGATCTCTCCTGCCCAAATATCGCGATAGGCCTTCTCATCAATGGCAGACTGTTCCCTTATTACTTTAAAATCTGCCTTCGCCGATTGGAGCCGTGAAAGTAAAGTCATTCCCAATAAGACGTTTCAGGAGAGGCATGTCGAAATCACGTAGAGAATTTTTGACGCATTCATCCATTGGGCTGCTGGGAGCAGCCGTCGCCTGCAAAAACAAATCGCCGGAACCTGCGGTCTCGCAGTCCGCTACTTCCACGCCGGGAGCCCCGCCCGCGTTTGCGACGGCTCCAGCAGTGGGACCCGTAGTATCGGCGGAGACTTTCGCGCACGCGGAAAAACTGGTGGAAGTCGAGCTGAGTGCCACCGAGAGAGCTGAAGCGGCTGCGAGCTGGCGGCAGGCAATGGCACCGTTATATGAACGGCGCGTTGGACCGCGCAAGGTTGCGCTCGAGACGACTCTGGCTCCATGGTCACGGGTGGAAGCGGTGCAGCCAGGGCAGCATGCCGGGCCGGAACACGACCGTTTTATTCGCAGCAGGAATGATGGGGAGGCGTTGCCGGCGAACGATGAAGAGATCGCATTCGCTCCCGTGACGCAGCTTTCGCGCTGGATCGAGCAAAAGAAACTGACCTCACAGCGACTGACAGGGATCTATCTGGATCGGCTGGCGAGATTCGATCCAAAACTCAGATGCGTGATCACCCTGACGCGCGAACATGCCATGGTGCAGGCCAGGCAGGCCGATGAAGAGATTGCGGCAGGCAGGTATCGCGGGCCGCTGCACGGCATTCCCTGGGGCGCGAAAGATTTGCTGGATACCGCGGCGATTCCGACGACTTACGGTGCGGAGCCATTCCGCAATCGCGTGCCGACGGCGGATGCGGCGGTGGTAAAGCGCCTCAATGATGCGGGCGCGGTGCTGGTGGCCAAGCTGAGTCTCGGCGCGCTGGCCCTGAACGATATCTGGTTCGGCGGGCAGACGATGAATCCGTGGCTGCTCGAAGAGGGTTCTTCGGGATCGAGTGCGGGACCGGGTGCGGCAACCGCCGCGGGGCTGGTGGGATTCGCGATCGGGAGCGAGACAGGCGGCAGTATCGTCAGCCCGAGCATGCGCTGCGGGGTAAACGGATTGCGCCCGACCTTTGGCCGTGTGGCGCGCACAGGCGCGATGACGCTGTGCTGGTCGCTCGACAAGCTAGGCCCTATGGCGCGAAGTGTGGAGGACACGCTGCTGGTGCTTGAAGCGATCTCAGGTCCGGATGCGGACGACGTGTCGAGCGTGCCAAGCAAACTCGATTTCGATGCGAGCGCGAGCGTACGCGGGTTGCGTGTCGGATATTTTCCGAACTGGATGAAAGACGCTCCGGCGACAGATGTGGACCGCGCAGCGTTGGAAACCGTCAAGAAGCTGGAAATGACGCCTGTCGAAGTCTCCATTCCCGACTGGCCCTATGATTCGCTCGATGTGATTTTGTTCGCAGAAGGAGCTGCAGCTTTTGAGGAGCTGACGCTAAGTCACCAGGTCGATCAACTGAAAGCGCAGGTGCCGGATGCGTGGCCTAATACCTTTCGTCAGTCGCGCTTTCTTTCCGCGGTGGATTTTGTGCAGGCGGACCGCCTCCGGCGCAAGGTAGCCAATGAGATGGCGCGTGTATTTTCAGAAGTCGATCTACTACTGGTGCCTTCACTGCGCGACGAAATGCTTACGCTGACGAACTTTACCGGGCATCCATCGTTGACGATGCGCGCAGGCTTCGTAGAAGTGTCGGAGGCGCGCAGTGACTGGGCGCCCGACCCGAAGAAGCCGTTGCCTAAATTTTCTCCTCCTCGGCGTGTGCCGCACGGAATCACGCTGATTGGGCGCTTATTCGATGAGGGCACGCTGGGCAGAGTGGGACTTGCGCTCGAAAAAGCATTCAACGTAGCGGGTGAGCGGCCACCGGGATTTTAGCGGCGAGCGATGAGCTTAATGAGCTGGAGTATAGGACTGTAAGCTGTCTTTTGCCCGCATGAATGCATAAGGTTCAATATGCGCGCCGCCTTGAAAGGGCCGCGAGAGGTCCGCGATAGCCGTAAGACAGAGAGCAATGAGAACTGAGAGCCCAAAAACTTGCAGTGCGTGCAGTTTGAGATTCTCCGCGCCGAAGAGGCATGCATAGGAGATCGTGAGGATGCTGCCCAGAATGAGAATGGCCCACAATATTCCCGGCATATGCTGCAGGGTCTGTAATTGGCGAATGCGGCGGTGTTCAGTCATGGATGAGAGCTCGGAGAACGCATGATCGAGGCTCACTTGTTGCGTTGGGGTGAGTGTCGCTGATGGCGTCAACGCGCTCCAGAACTGTTGGATGATTGTGCGGCTCGATTCCAGACTCTCGCTGCGGCTCATCGCGGGCCATTCATCATAAAGCACAACATTGGCATAGTGCTGCGCGAGTGCCCGCACGGCGTCCCGTTGCTCCACGGGAAGGCCGCCAACTACACGGGCAAGATTGACGAGTGCATTCGCCTCCGCGTCTGTATTCAAATCGGCGGCGTAGAAATCGGTCCACGCGGTGAAGAGCATGAAGCTGATGATCACGCCATAGGTGGTTCCGAGGAAATTGAATTGCCAGGCAAAGACCGAGTTATAGCTCTGCCTGTGGTGGGATGGCCATATGCGGTTGAGCGCGAAGAGAAAAGCGATCGACGTAACAACGACAGCGACGATGACATAGATGCTTTCTACTGTTCTGAGCATTGCGTTCCCACCTCCATGAGCAATCACGCGGATTGTATAACGTGCTGCACATTCCGGTTTTTGATTCTTATTTGCGAGATCTCAAAAACATGGTGGCCACAACGGCACGGACCGCAAAACCCTTCGTCCGAGAAACCCTTCGTCTATGATCGCTTTCATATGCTGCATTTGACGGAAGAACAGATTCGGCCCCTGCTGACCTACGAAGAGCTGATTCCCACTATGGAGAGGGCGCTGGTTCGCTTCTCCGCGGGCGAAATCTATCAGCCGGTACGCTCGGTGCTGCGTGTGCCGGAGCACGACGGTTTATGGGGCCTGATGCCGGCCGTAGACGGCGACGTGATGGGTATCAAGCTGGTGACAGTCTTTGAACACAACGCGGCGCATGGGCTGCCGACGCACCAGGCAGTGATCCAGCTTCTCTCATCGAAGACGGGCGAACCTCTGGCTTCCATCGACGGACGGCTGATTACGGAGATGCGAACTGCTGCCGTTTCTGCCGTGGCTACGCGGTTGTTGTCGAAGCAGGACGCGCGCGTGCTGACTGTGTTGGGAACCGGTGTACAAGCGAGAGCGCATATTCAGTCGCTGAGGCTCGTTCGGAGCTTCGATGAGATTCGCGTATGGGGCAGAAATCCTGAACATGCGCGACAGGTGGCGGATGCGTTCGATGCGCATCCGATTTCTGATCTGGAGCAGGCGGTGCGCGGTAGCGATGTGGTGGTGACTGTGGCGCATGTGAACGAACCGCTTGTGCAGGGGCGATGGCTCAATGCCGATGCTTATGTCAACGCTGTCGCGGCGGTAGGTCCAGACCGGCGCGAGCTGGACGATGCAGTCATGGATGCGGCTATTGTGGTTGAGTCGCGTGAGGCGGCGATGCGTGAGTCTGGGGATATTTTGAAGTCGGGTGCGAGCGTATTTGCCGAGCTGGGCGAATTGCTGGCGGGGAAAGCCGCATTACCGCAGGCACGGCGGGTGGTCTATAAATCGCTTGGAATTGGCGCGGAAGATGTAGCAGCAGCTCGGCTCGTGCTGGAGCTCTATCGCAGCGCCTGAGGCGTACGGCATAGAAGACAAGGGTTGTAAGAGAAAGGCCACCTTTGCGGGGTGGCCTTGATGTTTACTCGGTGACGCCGTCGACAAACGCTTTGAGCTTGCGCGACCGTGACGGATGCCGCAGCTTACGCAAGGCCTTTGCCTCGATCTGACGGATGCGCTCGCGGGTTACCTGGAAGCTCTGGCCTACTTCTTCGAGCGTGTGCTCGGAGCCGTCTTCAAGGCCGAAGCGCATCTTGATTACGCGCTCTTCACGCGGCGTCAATGTGCGCAGCACCTGCGAGGTGTATTCCTTCAGGTTGACGCTGATGACGGCATCGGATGGCGATACGGCCTGGCGGTCTTCAATGAAGTCGCCAAGATGCGAATCCTCTTCTTCGCCGATCGGCGTCTCGAGCGAAATCGGTTCCTGCGCGATCTTAAGCACCTTGCGGACCTTCGCGACCGGGATATCCATGCGCCGGGCAATTTCTTCCGAGGTAGGCTCGCGGCCAAGCTCCTGCACCAGCTGACGCGAAGTGCGGATGAGCTTGTTGATCGTCTCGATCATGTGCACCGGGATACGGATCGTGCGGGCCTGGTCGGCAATGGCGCGCGTGATGGCCTGACGAATCCACCAGGTAGCATAGGTCGAGAATTTGTAACCGCGACGGTATTCGAATTTATCGACCGCCTTCATCAGGCCAATGTTGCCTTCCTGAATCAGGTCGAGGAACTGGAGACCGCGGTTGGTGTACTTCTTCGCAATCGAAACAACGAGTCGCAGGTTAGCTTCAATCAGCTCGCGCTTCGCCTGCTCGGCATCCATGTCGCCCTGAATCATCTCGCGCTGTGTGCGCTTGAGTTCGGCGATCGAGACTCCGGCTTCCTGCTCCAGTTTTTCGAGGTCGATCCGGCAGTTTTTCTGCTGACGTCGATATTCCTTCTTCAGCTCTTCGCTCTTCGACTGATCGTGTTTCTGATCGAGCGATTTGATCTGGCGCTCGAGCATGCGCATCGAATCGACAGTCTTGTTCAGCTTGTCGAGAAGGCGCTTGCGCTCCTGGTTCGTGTACTTCAGCTCGCGGACGACGCGTGAAACATAGACTTTTTCGCGCGCGATGGCCCAGCGGGTTTTGCGATGCTCTTTCGCCTTCGTTTTCTGGTTGATGGTCGCGAGCTTCTCTTCAAACGCGGCCGCCTTTTTCTGATGCTTTACCAGCGCGTCGATGCGATTGACCGTCTGGCGCACGCGCGCCTGCAGAATCTCTTCGGTGATCTCTTCTTCGTCGAAGATCACCACTTCCTTGATGTTGCGCACGCCGCGCTTGAGGTCTTCGCCAAGTCCGACAACCTCGCGAATCACAATCGACGAACGAGAAATGGCCTTCATCACGCGGAGTTGGCCGCGCTCGATGCGTTTTGCTATTTCTACTTCGCCTTCGCGCGTAAGCAGCGGTACAGTACCCATCTCGCGCAGATACATGCGGACGGGATCATTGGTTTTTTCGAGTGTACCCGGCGTCAGGTCCAGCTCAACATCTTCGCCGTCTTCGCCTTCTTCGTACTTGTCGCCGCCAAACTTGGGGCCACCTTCGTCGAGCAGATCAATTCCCTGCGTCCCAATCGTAGTGATCAGGTCGTCGAGATCGTCTGGTGAATTCAGGTCATTCGGAATCAGGTCGTTGACTTCACCGTAAGTGAGGTAACCTTTTTCCTTACCTGTATCAATCAGTTTCTGAATGTCGTCCTCGTACTTGTCTTCCATTGCCAAGCGAGTTTTTCTCCCGGGAAAGATTAGGGTCTGTGTTTGCTTGGATCGGACGAGGTGCGATTGAGGCCATATTCGGCAATTCCCGGAGCGAAGCTATGTCGCAGGGTGCAAGGCGCACGTCCACCAAAGACTTATAGAATATCATGGACAGTCCTGGCTCATCTGGCCCACTCGCGTTTTCACGCGCATATGCCCACGATCTTTTCAAGATCCCCAAGGAGTTAGATGTAGGAAACGCAAAATCGTTTCGCATTTGCTTTTTTTTCGCTGGATGCTGGGTCAGGCAGAGGCGGCTTCCTCGCTAAACCTCTTCAGATGCAGCGGTCGCTGCATCTCCTTATCGCTCATTCGCACCGTAACGCCGTCATGGGATCAACGGACGAAGCCCGGCGCGCAGGCAGCAAACAAGCCAGTGTGGCCACCGCAAGTAACAGAAAAGAAACGCCTAGAACAAGAAGAGGGCTGTGATGGCTGTTTTCCACCCAGCGAGCGATGAGCCGATTCAGGCCGAAGCTGAGAGCCAGTCCGATGCCAATTCCCAGTCCCACGCTCACCCCCGCAGAGGTAAGCACGATCTTCAACACATCCCTTTTCTGCGCACCCAAAGCCATCCGAATGCCGAACTCGTTGGTTCGCTGGACAACAGAATAGGAAACGACGCTGTAGAGGCCAATCGCTGCCAGCACGAGCGCAAGGATCGAAAAAGCAGCGAAAAGGATGGAAACTAGCTGGCCCCGCGCCCATACCGTCTGGTTGTGGATCCATGTTTCGAGTACCCCGTCATCCCAGAGTGTGGCCTGCTGGTCCGGATTGACCGAAACGATCTGCTGTTTGACGCTATGTAGGATGCTGCGCGGATCGACGCGGCTGCGCACCAGAATCTGTGTCCACATCCACATATTCAGCGAATAAGGCAGGTAAATTGCGGGTTTCACCGGCTTATCCAGGCCATCATCGAGGGTGTCTGCAGTTACTCCGATGATCTGCAGCCAACCGTCACTTCCGGGCGCATCCAGTCTGTTGGGAGGCTCGCTTTTCAGCGATGGAATTTTTATGGAGCGGCCTAGAATATCGCCATTCGAATAGTAGTGCCGGACAAAGGCCTCATTCACAACGGCCATTGGCGCCCCGTGCGCGATTTCCGTCGTGTCCCACAGCCGCCCATGACGGAGCGGAATCTCTAACGTGGTGAAGTAGTTCGAGTCGACAAGGTTAATGCTTGCCTTCTGGTCTTCCGTCGCGGTTTTTCCCATGAGCTCGAAAGGCTGGGTCCAGCCGCTATCGGGAGGAGTTGCATTGGTCGAGATGCCGGTCGAGATCACATCGGGCAATGTGGCAATTTTTTCCCGAAGCTGCGCAAAGTAATTCATCCTTTCGGACCAGTTGGTGAAGGTATTTTCATGCACGGGAATGCCGACGGACATGGCATTGTGCGGGTTGTAGCCGAGGTCGACGCGCATCATGTGTACAAAGCCTTCAATCGCCGCGCCTGCAGCGGTGAGCAAAAGCAGCGTCAATGCAATCTGTCCGGCGATAAGGGTGGAATGCAGATGCTTGCCGCGCACACTTCCGGCAACCTTGCGTGTATTCGACTGCATGACCTGGTTGATCTCAGGCCGCGCAAGCTGTAAGGCCGGAAACAGGCCGAAGAGGATTCCGGTAACGAGCGCGAGGGTGACGCTAAAGATCAGCACAGGCAAGTGCACGTGGAAGTCCGCTTCATTGGGAAACGAGTTGCGCGGCAGACGCGCCACGATGAGGCCGAGGCTCTGGTAGGCGAGAATCACGCCCAGCCCGGCGCCGGTAAGCGCGATGAGCAGAGATTCGGTGAGCAGCTGCCGAACGATGCGAAAACCGCTGGCTCCGACGGCCGAACGCACGGCAAATTCATGCTGTCGCGCCGTGCCGCGTGCCAGCAGCAAGATGGATACATTCCCACAGCCGATGGCCAGCAGCAGTCCGACGGCGCCAAAAAGCAGATAGAGTGTCTTGCTGATCTGATGCGTGACCCAGTAGCTCAGGTTCTGCACCTCCATTTTGTATGACTGCTTGGGAAAATGGTCGGGGGTTTGTTTGCCAAATTCCCTGAAGTACGGTTGCAATTCCGCTGCGGTAGCCTTTGTCGTGACTCCCGGTCTGAGTTTGACCATAGTGCCGTACGTCTCGGTCACAGAGGAGGAGAGCTTGAGGGGAAGGTAGACGTCTGGGCCCATAAATCCGAAGCGGGGCGGCATGACTCCTATAACGGTGTAGGTTTTATGCACGAGCTGTATGGTTTTGCCCACAATAGAGCGATCGCCGTTGTAGTGGTGCATCCAGAATTTGTTGCCCAGAACAATGACGGGCTGCGGATCCTGGCCATCGGGAGCATCGGAGGGCAGAAAATACCGGCCAAGCATGGGTGGCACCCCAAGCATCTGAAACAGATTGCCGGTGAAGTACATGGCCTGCACATCTTCCGGCACGTCGCTGCCGGTAATGGTCAGGTTCCAGCCATTGAAAGCGATAACGTATTCGAGCGAATGAGCCTTCGCCAGTTCGTGCGTCTGTGGCCCATTGAGTCCGTAGTCCTCACCGTTTTCGGATTTATCCAGCAGAGCGATGCTGGCGATGCGGTCGGCGCCCGCATACGGCCAGGGATTCAACAGCACGGAATAGATAATGCTGAAGACAGAGACTGTCGCGCCGATCCCGAGGGCTAGCGAGAGGATTGCCGTGATGGCGAAGCCGGGATGGTTGAGCAGCTGGCGGAAAGCGAAGCGAATGTCCTGCAGAACGGTGGCCATGTGGGCCTCCTAACCAGTAGAAAGGTTTTCGCTGAAAAACCTATTCGCGTCTCAATGCTGTCATAGGATCGACTGACGAAGCGCGTCGCGCCGGCAACAGACAAGCAAAAGCGGCGACCGTCAGTAACAGCAACGATACGCCTACAATAAGAAGCGGATTGCTGGAACTGATCGCAATCCAGCTGGCAATTAGCCTGCTCAGCCCAAAGCTGAGCACGAGACCGATGCCAATGCCCAGGCCCACGCTCACCCCGGCCGAAGCGAAAACAATCTTCAGCACATCGCCGCGCCGCGCTCCCAGCGCCATGCGTATGCCAAACTCGTTTGTTCGCTGAGCGACCGAATAGGAGACGACGCTGTAGAGCCCGATTGCAGAAAGGACGAGCGCGAGAATAGAGAACGCGCCAAAAAGAGCCGAAATCAACCTTCCCCTGGCCCAATCTCTCTCTAGGTGAATCCAGGTTTCGAGATCGTCAATCTCTCCATACGTCTGCTGGTCGGGATTGACGGTCGCCATCTGCTGGCGAATGTTATGTACGAGCGCGAGCGGATTGCTGCGGCTTCGAACCAGAAACTGCGTGCCCATCTGCATCTCGATGCTATACGGCAAGAAGACGGCGGGCTTCACCGGCTTGTCCATTCCTTGATCGAGCGCGTCACCGGTTACGCCGATGATCTGGAGCCAGCCATCGCTGCCGGGCGCAGTTAGGGTATACGGCGGGCCAGCCTTGATGGCGGGAACTTTCAGCGAATGGCCAATCGCGTCGCCATTCGGATAATAGAGTTTTGCAAAGCTCCGGTTCACGAGCACCATCAATGCGCCGTGCGCTACTTCGGTGGGGTTCCAGAGCCGCCCTTGCAGCAGGGGAATACTCAGAGCGCTGAAATAGCCGGGGTCGACGTAGTTCATTAACGCCGTCTGCGCCTCAGGAGACGCGGAAGGCTTGCCCAATAGTTCAAACTTCTCCTCATCTCCATTGGCTGGCGGCGTAGCATTCGTCGAAATTCCGGTGGAGACAACGCCCGGAACCCCGGCGATTTTCCCGCGGAGCTGCTCAAAGTAATTCACTCGCTCCGTCCAGGTGGTATAGGTGTTTTCGTGGACCGGAATGCCGACCGAAATGACATTGTGGGGATCGTAACCCAGAGGTGCACGCAGCATGCGCAAGAAGCCTTCGATGGCCGCGCCTGCCGCAGTCAATAGCAACAGTGTCAGAGCGATCTGTCCGGAAATCAGCACGCTATGTACGTGCTTGCCGCGCGCATTGCCGGCCACTTTCTGCGAGTTCGACTTCATGACCTGGCTGACCTCGGGCTTGGCCAGCTGCAATGCCGGAAACAATCCGAAGAGCACGCCGGTCAGCAGCGCCAGTCCCACGCTGAAGAGCAGCACAGGCATATCGACGCTGATATTGGTATCGGGCGGAAATGTGCCTTGTGGCAGCCACGCTATGATCAGGTCCAACACCCGATAAGCGAGCAAAATGCCCAGTCCAGCGCCGGTGAGGGACAAGATTAGCGACTCGGTCAGCAGCTGCCGCACGATCCGCGAGCCGCTAGCGCCGACCGCGGAGCGCACCGCAAACTCGTGCTCCCGTGCCGTGCCGCGCGCCAGCAGCAGAATCGATACGTTGCCGCAACCGATGGCCAACAGCATGGCAACCGCGGCGAATAGCAGATACAGGGTGCCGCCCATCTGATGGATCGTCCAATAGCTCAGCTGCTGGACATCTACTTTGAATTTTGTCGACGGGAAGTGAGTCGGCGTCTCTTTAGCGAAGCGCTCCAACAGCGGCTGCAATTGGGCATCCGCAGCCGCATAGCTTATGCCGGGCCGCAACTTCATCACAACGCCGAACTGCAGAGCCTGATCGCTGGTAATTTTTTGCGGCAGATACACGTCCGCTCCCCATCCCCAGGTGAAATGGGGACGGGTTACACCAATGATGGTGTATTTCTTATGGGTCAGTTCCAGCGTTTTGCCAATAACGCTGGGATCTCCATTGAAATGCTGCTGCCAGAATTTGTAATTGAGCATGACGACCGGCTGCGGTTCCTGGCCTGGAAGAGAGTCGGATGGGCCAAGATTCCGTCCCAGCAGGGGAGAAACTCCGAGGGTCGGAAAAGTATCGGCTGTCTGCGAGTAGGCGACGGCATCTTCAGGAGCGTCGTGTCCTGTAACCGTCAGGTCCCACTCGGTCCACGCCGCAATCTTGTCGATGGCGGGCATCTGCTGCAGCTCACGCAGCTGGGGGCCGGTGATGTAGACATTGCTGAAGTCACCGGAGGGAACGCTGGCGCTGAGCGAGACGAGCCGCTCGAGATCCGCATAGGGATACGGATGCACAATCACGCCATAGATAACGCTGAAGACGGAAACCGTCGCGCCGATGCCGAGTGCGAGCGAGAGAATGGCCGTTACCGCGAAGCCAGGGTGATTGAACAACTGACGATAGGCGAAGCGGATATCTTGCACCAAGGTATGCACAGGTTCTCTCCTTGAAAAGAGAAGTACGGCACAGCTTCAAGATGGCAATTCCGTTTCCAATTGCCGGAGCCTTGTTAAATGATTGATTCTGTGTTGCAAACCCTCAAAGATTGCGGGTGAAGGCGAGCGCGGATTGTTCATTAACGGACTTGTAGCGTTCGCAAATGAACAATGCTGCGCATTGCGCCGCAGAGGGCAACGCCAGATATTCGCATACGGGAATTGTCTATTCGGTTCGCAATGCCTTCATTGGCTGGATCAACGAGGCGCGAAAGGCGGGCACAATGCAGGCCAGTAGCGCCACCACCAGCAGCAGGAAGCAGACAGCGAAAATTAACAGGGGATCGCGCACACTATTTTCCATCCAGCGCGAGAGCAGCCCGCTTAAGCTGAAGCTGAGCACCAGTCCCGCAGCAAGCCCCGCGCCAACACTGATTCCGGCGGTTACCAGAACATTCTGCAAAATATGGCGACGCTGCGCCCCCAGAGCCATGCGAATGCCGAATTCGTGTATGCGCTGGGCCACCGAGTAAGAGACGACACTGTAAATACCGACTGTGGCAAGCACCAAAGCAAGTACCGAAAAGATGCTTGAGAGCACGGCAATGAGGTGTTCGCGCGCCCACTCAGATTCGTGCTCGATGCGATCCTGCATTGAGATCACCGGATAAGAGACCTGCTGGCCTGGGTTGATGCTGGCAATCTGGCGCCGAATCGCCGACTCGAGCGCCAGCGGGTCGCCTTGCGTGCGGACGAGAATCTGCTCAAATTCGATCAAATAAAGCGAATAGGGAACGTAAATCTCCGGCTTTACCGGTTTGTCGAGGCCATCGTTCCGGACGTCGCCTACCACGCCGATAATCTGCAGCCAGCCATCGCTGCCGTAGGCCGCAACGCGGGAGGGCTGTTTTTTCAGGCTGGGTATGCGCACCGAGTGGCCAAGGACATCACCTTGAGGAAAATAGCGACGCACGAACTCGGCGTTCACCACGGCAGAACGCGCTCCCTGCTGGCTCTCGGCCTGATCCCACAGGCGTCCGCGCAGCAACGGGATATGAAGGATGGAAAAAAATTGCGGGTCCACGAAGTTGATATTGGTGATCTGTGAACCGACTGCGCTCTGACCGAGAATCTCTATCGGAAAGTCCCATGCGCTATCGGGCGGCGCGATTAACGCCAGCGAAGCTGCGGTCACGCCCGGTGTTTCCGCAACTTTGTCGCGCAGCTGCTGAAAATAGTTATTGCGGGATTCCCACGTGGTATAGCTGTTCGCATGGACGGGGATGCTGAAGTCCGCCACGTGATGTGGATCGAAACCCATGTCCGAGTGAAGCAGGCGGCGGAAGCTTTGAATCGCCGCGGCCGACGCCGTAAGCAGCACCATGGCCATCGCAATTTGTCCGGCAATCAGAATGGCATGCAGCCGTCTGCTGGAGACGCTGCCCGCCGCTTTCTGCGTATTCGCCTGCATAACCTCGCGGATCTCGGGGTTTGCGAGTTGCAATGCGGGAAAAAGGCCGAAGAGAATACTGGTAACTACAACCAGAGCGATGCTAAACCCAAGCACCGGTAGATGAACAGGTATCACAAGGCCGCGCTGGAAAAGCTGCCAGGGCAATAAGCTGACAACAAACGGCGTGCTGCGGTAGGTGGCAAACACTCCGAGAGCCGCTCCGGCCAGGCCGAGAATCAGGGATTCGGTGAGCAGTTGCCGGACAATGCGCCAGCCGCTTGCTCCGACGGCGGTGCGCACAGCAAATTCATGTTGACGGCCAGTGCCGCGCGCCAGGAGCAGAATCGACACATTGACGCAGCCAATCACAAGAAGCAGCAGGACCGCGGCAAACAGAAGATAGAGCGTGCTTCCCAGGGGGCGTTGAACGCGCTCATTGATACCGCGCACATCCAGCTCCATGCCCTCTATCCAGAGATGAGGATGATCACGCACCATTTGCTGAAAGATAGGCCGTGATTCTTCGAGCGCCTGCGCCCGCGTCACGCCGGGCCTGAGCCGCATCACCGTCGTGTATCTGGACGGCTCGGGGCCGGAGCTGTCCAGCGGCACATAGACATCGGCGTCCCACCAGGTAAACCGGGGAGGCATGACGCCAAGGATGGTGTAGTTCCGGTTGTCCAGCCGCAGGGACTGGCCTACGACTTCGCGATTTCCATTGAAGCGGCGCTGCCAGTACTG
>Ga0206959_10099_pt1 | contig 26122 bp, 17 predicted proteins | sample Alteio_BWOrgHeat_31_FD_152971 | JGI IMG/M metagenome (GOLD analysis project Ga0206959, IMG submission 152971) | Enriched cells from forest soil in Barre Woods Harvard Forest LTER site, Petersham, Massachusetts, United States -... | ecosystem: Environmental > Terrestrial > Soil > Temperate forest >...
GAAGGAACTGGTGAAGGCAGGTTGGAAGCCGATGCCGGTGGTGAGGGTGCCAACCTGATCCCGGGAAAGCGCCAGCGGCGCGGAAAACGGGGTTGAGGTGTTGTCTTCAACGTAAAGCAAATTATGGCTGCGCAATGTGCTGCCCGGTTCGAAGAGAGCCTGAATCTCGAAGCGCCGGTCGAGATCGGAACCGGCAAGCAGAAACGCCGCGGTCTCGAGAGTAGGCAGAAAGCCGCTGTGCGAGCCGCTCAGAACACCTCCGAATTCGGTGAAGCTCCGATCGAGGTTGGGATTCTTCATGAGGAAAGGATCGAGGAGCGAGGGACGAATGTACGGCGCGAACGAGAGCGCCAGGATAACCCGCTCATCGAAAGTGAATGCGTGTTGAGCGAGCATTTGTCCGTAACCGGACTCCTCATCCTCAATTGAAGGAGGCGGAATCTGCCGGATGTCTGTGACAGGGCATTCGTTGCCGAGATAAATACGGATGGCGGCATCGATGATCCGCGCAAGCCATGCCATCTCGCGCTCGAGCACGCGAGCGTTGCCAGCGATTATCGACGTTTCCGGCGCCGCGGTCATGGAAGATCTGCCTGCACCTTACTCTGCCGATACTTCCACAGGCCGAAGATCGCCGCCGAGAAAAGGACCAGGCCGGCGAGCAGATACGAGGCCAGTTGCTTCAGGTTGCGATCCAAAAGGCAGAGGAGCCCGGACGCAGCGGCTCCAAGCGCAAACAACGCGATGAAGGGCATCTTGTGCTCGGAAAAAAAATCGCGCAGCTCAAAGATCCAGCGCGAAGCGATGAAGTACAGAAGCAGCACAGCGGCAATCAGCTCAATCAGGAGAAAGATCTCGCGGCGGCGCGAGCCGATAAAGTTCACAAACGGCATGCCGGTAACTTTCTCCACGATCGGAGAGATATTCCGTTCTACCCAATCGCGCTGTTCCCGGCGGAACACGAGTCGAATATCGTCGGCGAGGTTCAGGTTATTGCCGTCGTGGACAGGAAGTGGCATGAAGCCCACGGCGGCGAAGTTGTTCTTCCCATAAACCATGTCATCGAGTAGCTGAAGGCCTGGTTTCGCATAATCGCCTTTGTATTTCGCCTCTCCCGGAGAGAGGATGTAAATAATTCTGCGAAGCATCTGGTACCGCCAAACAGCGAGGTCCACGTCAACGTTCTCCTGCACGGCGCGCAAAGTATCCTCGTTGCGATTGAAGGCCGTTTCGATGGCCTGGCGAAGGCGCTTTTTGTTGACTGAAGTCGACTGGGGCAGGAAGACCAGGAATGAGTCCACAACATCGACCTCGGGCGGACGGCGGCTGGCGAGGTTGATGTCACCCTTCCTGTTCGGGATCAGTTGCGACAGGGCGAAAATAGTCGGATTGCGCGCGGGTTGCTGAGGAGTTTGTTGACCAGGTGGTTGAGGGGGGTCCACTACGAGGGCATCGAACGGGACAACCAGATAGAGATTCAACTCGGGGCGAGCACGCTGGCATACCGCGGAACTCTCCTGCCTGTTATAGAGCGCGACCCGCAGGCGGCGAAGAAGCTTCTTCAGAAAATCCAGGGCGGCCGAGTCGCCCCACGGAAAGCCGTCCAGGTAAAGGGTCGCGCCATCCCATTCGAGAGGAGAGGAGGTGAGGGCAGAAGGAATGGCCCAGCATTGCACAGAATCGAGAAAACCGCCGGGCATAGAGCCCACTTCTTTCGCAATGCCGTCTGTCAGATTGTTGATGAACGTGTCCGGGTCCGCGCTGATGACCTCACTCCATTGAGCCGGGGAGAGCTTTTTGTAGACGATGATGTCCACGTTCGTACGAAAGCGCCGCGCCAGGGCGATCTCATCCACAACGATCTTGTGAGACTCCGGCGACTTGAGGGATGGTAAATCCAGTTGCCCGCTGTTGTTGAAAGTTGCGCCGAACCAGCCGATACGCTGCAGGACACCCAGATCCACCTGGTGCCGCGTGGGCACCGAACCCGCTTTTTTTTCCGGCTTTCCCTGCTCTTCCTCAACGGATGTGCCAAACCCCCAGAAGGGGAAGAACCCGTAAACCCCGTCAGAGAGTGCCTCTGTCTCATTCAATCCCATGTCTGGATCGGGAGCCGGCGGGGTCATGTCGTAGGAGTGGGACTTACAGGCTATTTCGCGAATTTTCGGCAGCATACCGTCGAACTCGGTTGTTGCGGCCTTTTTGACCTTCTCGTCGGTAATGGGCTCGAGAGTGAAGTAGCGAAGATCGTTCTCGAAAAGGTCTCTCGAAAAGTAGTCGGCGTTTTGCATCAGCTGGAGGCCGGCTTTGAGTTCGCCGCTCATCGGTGGAGGTGGGGCCGGTGGTGGCGTTTCCGTCTGGCTGGAGGCATCGATTGAACCGGCATCCGGTTTTTCGGGTGTCTCCAGCGCCTTAATGTTGGCCGTGCTGAGCTGCCAGGTGATGGCATCGTTGCCCTTGCGGCAGCTTTCGATTTCACCGGTATCGGGACGGATGCTGCATCGCCCTGAAGCTGATCGGGTCAGAGCGCCTCCGGTAAAGACTCTCACTATGCCATCGATGGCCGCAGGGTCGCGGTCGTAGCAGCCCCTGGCTTTCAAACAGCGCTGCACTTCCATGATCTGGCCCGGCGCGAGCTGCATGATGTCCTGAATCTGGCCGGAGATCTGCTGCGTATTGAGCTTCGACAACTGTTCCAGGGCAAAGGGCGTGCAATCGCTCTGCGCGAGCGCGGCGCCAGGGCTGAGCACCGCCAGGAGAATGAATATCCGCCAAATAATCTGGTTCATCGCCACTCCACGTATATTGTTGTGCTCATCCAGGCATGTTTTGTGACATTGAAACTCCACGGCAGCCGGTCGAGCAGCATGTCGAAGGCTTTTGGCTGTACGAGCAGACGCCAACCGCGTTGAGTAAGTTGGAGCCGCCCTTCCCGCTGCAGGAAAGATTCGCGCAGGCCGCGCACGCTGGTCTTCCCGATGGCTGTCCAGTGAGCAATCATGGCCTGGAGCAGGCCTTCGACAGCAGCCTTTTCGGCGCCGCTCAAATCGACTTCTTTTTTGATGGGAGCGTGCGGTTCAATACCACAGAGAATCTTGTTGAGCGCCAAAAGATGCTCGGGCGGCTGGGTGGTTTCGTCTACCAGGTACTGAAGGAGATGGACGCCGCGCTCGGCAGCCTGTTCATCGCGGAAGCGATTGTCTTCCAACAGTCCGGCCATGACGAAGAGGCGGGGCAAATATGGCGCCGCGAGAATCTGGCCGGCATTGTGAATGTAGATGTGTTGGCGATCATCGTCGCTGGTAACGGGCCCGCGCCGCGGGGACGGGCGAGGCGGTTCGCGGCGGGACAGGGCGGGCCCTGAAGATTCGTGCCGGGACGGCGTGAGTGGCAGTCGCAATACGGCAGCAATTTTTCGGCGCGCAGCAGACCCCGCGATTGCGGTATCCTCCCGCAGACTGCGCGCGATTTGCGAGTGGAATTCGGCCCGGTCACGAATGTCACTCACGCTTGCCAGCCGGTTAACGAAGCCCTCGATGAATTTGGTTTCGACAGATCCGCCTTCGGGCGCTGCGCCATCGTGGTTGCGAAGAAAACCGAAAAGGAAGGGCCACTTTAGAGAGGTATCCACAGAGTTCGCGGCATCGAGGACGATGTCAGAGATATGCAGCAGGCGGCTCCATCCTGGCGGGGCGATCAGAAGCAGGATTCGGGTAAGCTGCGATTCTTCGAGAACTTCACAGAGAAACCGAAGCTTCGATTCGTCCTGAAGCGCCTCGCGGATCTGGATCAGGAACCGGTCTTCGGGCTGGGCGAGCCGGCTGTTCATGAAATGCACAAAGCCGAGCAGTTCGGCCTGGCTGAGTGCGGCAGCGCGTTCGAACACCTGCGCCAGCTCGCGCTCCGGAAGTGAAACGGGGTCAACACGAGGACGACCGCTGGGGACCAGATTAAGTTCCGTAAGGTAGTCAAGTTCAGAGCCGGAGAGCCAGTCGGGGCTCGGACCAGACGGGCGCGCGCGCAACTGACGCGCGATCCTGCGGAGCTGCCACGGGTAATCGCGTTGCAACTCGCCAATCCATGAAGTCAGACGGCCGGCGGGTGGGGCCTCTCCGCGCAGCAGGCAGGCAATCACGCGATCATAGAGCTCGCCGGAACGAATCAGAACGGCGGGACCGGCTGGTTCCGGCTCAACCTGAGGGCGCGCGGAATCTTCTTCGCGTGGCGCCGGGATGGAATTATGCAGGTCCGTAAGTATCGAATAGAGCTCCGAACCTGAGCGGCTCAGGGAGGGCGTCTGATCCAGCATTTCTCCGATTGATAAAACCAGTTCGCGGTAAGACACGTTATTGTGTGCAGCCATCTGGCGAACGAGGCTCTCAACATAAGAACGCCGGTTGAATCCGGTGCCACGGTCCGAATCGATGTAGGTGAGAGTGAACTCCCACAGACGTCGCCTGAGAGCCGGCATGCGGGTGGTGGCAAGGGGCGCAACGCCGCCGGCGATGACATGCGGCTCCGACACGATTTGCCCGATGAAAGCGATTTCAGAAGATTCCAGAATATCGCCGATATCGCGCAGTACCGGCAAAGGTAAATTGTGCGCCATTGAATGGCGAGCGCCGGCGTCGGTGATGATGACTCTGATTTCGCTTTCAAGCAGAGGGCGGTAGTGACGCGCCCACTCCGGCCAGGAATTGCCAATGAGCTGGAAGTGACCGCGGACCAGCGCGTCCTCCAGGTCGGCTCTGGAGAAAGGTACGGGCGGCTCTGTCGTTTGCCTTTGAATCTGCGCGCCCGGAGTCTCCGCTCCGGAGAGATCGGAAAGCAGAGACGACAGGCCCACCTGTAAGACGCTGTCAACCGGAACGCGGCCCAGCACGTCCAACAGTGCCGCGAGCAAATCGTGGTAGGCGACGTTGTGGTGTGCAGCCATGCGGCGGACCACAGCCGCAAGGTACGCGGCCCGGTTGAACCGGCTCCCGCGCTCGGCAAGTAGATATGCGAGCGTAACCTCCCACAGACGAACCCGCGTTTGTGACCAACTCCCAGGGGACGAAACGGCAGCATCCCGGGCTGCCTCGCGAAAGATCTCGGGGCGTTCGGTTACTTCGTCAATGAAAGTGATTTCGCCGGGCTCGAGAATAGCGGCAATATCGCGGAGAACCGGAAGAGGAAATTCGGCGGCCATGGTGCGACGAACCTCTTCTGCGGCGCCGAGATCGCGAACGACGTACTCGACCAGAGCGGGGGCCGTCGTTCTTATCTCCGCCCAGAACGGGCGCAGCGGGCTGAAATCGCCGCGCGACAGGGACGATTCAAGAAGAGGCTGCCAGATCTGCTCGGGTCCAGGTTGGTCAGGAAGTTCCGAACTGGCCGGTTCGGTGAGATCGGAAAGCAGAGACGACATGCCGGCTTTCAACTTGCTGTCCACGTAGACCCGGCCGAGCACATCCACAAGCCCGGCTAGCAAGTCGCGCCAGTCGACGTTATAGTGGGCGGCCATGCGCCGGACCACACCCGCAAGGTGCACACGCCGGTTGAACCGGCTGCCGCGCTCAACCAACAAGTAGGCGAAAGTGAACTCCCACAGGCGGGCACGCGTTTCGGGCCAGCTTTCGGGCGGTTCGGCGGTGTCCCGCACTGCTTCGCGAAAGATCTCGGGGCGTCCGGTTATCTCCTCTATGAAGCCGATTTCGCCGGGTTCGAGGACACCTGCGATTCCGGAGAGGATGGGATCCGGAAGCCCCCGCGACATAACGCGGCGGACTTCCTCCCGCACGCCTTCGTGCCGTACCACAGCTTCCAGCAGCGCTGTCTGCTCACGAAGGATCTTTTCCCAAACAGGGCGCAGAAGTGCGGCATCTCCGTGAACAATTGCCTCTTCAATAACTCTTTGGAGTGCCGGGACGTTCGGCTGCTCCTGCAACAGGCGAAGCAGAGTTGAGGCGTAATCGTGAGCCGGACCCGCGTCCTCCGCGCCAAGCAGGTTGATGAGCGCGATCAAAATGTCCGCGGGAAACTGCCATGCAAGCCGTCTTGCGACTGCTGACAGGTCGCGCATCGAGCGCAACTCGGCAGCCAGACGCTGACCATGGGAGGAAAGAACCCCTCGCATGGTTTCCGCCAGTTCACGGTCCGAGAGGCGATGAATATTCCACGGCAGGTACCCCGTCTCGAGATAAAAAACCAGGGCTTCCAACTCCTGCTCGCGCCGGTTGAGAATTCCTTCATGCCCGGCAAAGGATGGCGGTTCTGCCGCGCCCTGCAATAAAACGAGCTTCGAGCGAATCGCGTCTTCCAACTCACGACGGAAGCGGTTCTCGGCTTCTTCATGCCAGGAAGACAACGGGAGAACGCCAAGATCGATGTTCAGGCGATCGATGGAGACGACGCTGCCGTCTGTCGGGGAGAGCTTCATGAAAACCTCATCCGCGATCTGCGTGAGCCGGTCGGTCACGAACGAACCAAGCCGGTTGTGCTGCTCGAAAGCCTCCTCCTCGGACGCAAAAGTGATGTCGAAGTCGAACTCCCGGATGAAATGCGCCGTTGCCATTTCAGGTGACAGGCCTCCGGTTTTCGAGGTCGGTCAGGAAGTCCATTAGAGAACGGGCTGTGATCTTCGTGTTTTGCGCCTCGGGGCTATCCGCCCGAGGCTTCTCAGGACTGAGGCGGATGGCCTCGGACTTCCGGTAACACTGCCACCATGCTTCATGTGACTCGTCGAACCGGTCCAGTTCGGCGGCTGAGAGCCAGTAGATATCCGCGTAAATATGGGCAGGACAGGAGGCGTCGACCAGTTGCTCCGCATAGGTACGGAAGTCGCGATCCTTGCAGCGCTCGGGCCAGTCCGGGAGAAGAACGCTGATGCGAAACGGCGAGCCCGCGGGACGGAGCAGAATGTGCTCCACGAGGCGTACACGGGCGGCTCCTTCACGATCCTGCTCGAAGCCGAGCAGGTGGCTGAGTTTTGTCTCGAGGCCGGAGCGGTTGTTCAGAACGCCGCGAGGCTTGTCGTAGTCCCGGGCGCTGCCGCGGTCCCGTGTCACTTCCTCTATGTGGCGGAGATATTCAATGCGCGCCTGGAATAAGGAATCTTCCTCCTCCAGGTTCTTACCGGGTGCATCCGTCTTGAGAACAGAGTCGCGGAAGGTCTCGCCGTAGAGGGCCAGGAAGTAATCGTTCAGGCGGTTGGTGCGGCTTCCAAAACGCTGAGAAGCCAGCACGCTTTTTAGGTGTCCGACGGCATAGGGCCGGTAGGTTTCGCCGATGCCGGGGAAACTATCCTCCGTGAGCGCCTGGAAGAAGTAAGTATGCCAGCGATCGACATCAAGAGAGAACAAGTGGCGGAGGTTTCCCAGCATGGCGATATAGTCGGCCATGTGCTGGTCGAAGAACAGGAGATAAGACCGGAGCTGCTGAATACGCGCTCTGGCGCGGAATTCCCTGCTCTCTGGAAGAGCATTACGGCCAAGGCCATAGATGGGAGGGAAGGTGTGCTGAACGGACTCCCAGGCCGTAATATCGCGCACCTGAGCAGTGGGCCGGGGAAGGATGGAATTGATGTCGCCGGGCTGAAAAGTGACACCACGATCGGCAAAGTTCAGCTCCTTATAGCGGATGTTGAGTTGATCCAGCCAGACGCGGACTTCCCTGCCGTTGCGAAAAAGCCTGACCAGAATTTCTTCCTGGGTCTGGGGCCAGTGGAGCCGCGCCGATTCGCCCGCGGACACAGAGATGGCGTGAGGGGACATCGTGACGCGATCGACGCCGGGGATCTGCCGAAGGCATGGAAGGAGATCGGATTCCGGGAACTCGATGGGCGGCATCCCCCGGTCGGCGGCCACAACGCCGTGGCCCGAGAAAGGCCCGCGGAAGATCTCCTCCGGTACCTTGCCCTCCAACAGAGCGTGTTCATAAGAGTGGAATTCGAGGCCGGCCGCGAGCCACACTTCGCACGCGTTGTAGACGCGCGCGACGACTTCAACCGGATCGGCGCCGTCGCGAAGTTCAACATTGGCCTGAAGCTGGTACTCGATCGTGGGGACAATCTCGATAGCTTCGAGGTCCTCACAAAGATTGCGGGCCCCGCAAAAGGCCTGGTGGACCCGCCGGACGACATCGGGCCCTATATCCAGGTTCGGATCATGCGAATCACCGGCCGGCAGCGACGGATTCTGCCTGACCCGAATGCGGATCCGGTAGAGTCCGGCGTCTGAAGGATTGTCTCTTCCGAGGGCCTGCAACTCGACGTTTTCCACTTCGGCAACAGAGTTCAGAATGTGAATGCGGTAGTCGAGTTCGGTAGTGGGGCGCGAGGGGAATGCCTGCTCGGGCGGCAGAAGAGCCAGCTTCTTCCAATCGATTACGCCTTTTTCGTCAACCAGCAGATCCGCGACAGGGAAATCGGCGCGGTACAGAATATCGGTGAGCCCATAACACACCTGTTCGAGGATAGTGACCCCAGGGTCGTGCGCGTTGTAATCGGTCCAAACAGAGCCGGACAACTCCTGAGTAAACGCGATGCCCTCCCGGCGGAGCGTATCGAAGCTGAATTCACCGGGTTCGCCCTTGTGCCTCGGTATAGTCGGTGGCTCGCGCATGATAGCTGAACTCATGGTTTGCCCGATCCATCCTCGAGCGAGCTTTCCATGGTGGGGTCAAACCACAGTTCCGTAATCGAGAAACGGATTCGCACATCTCGCTGGTTGTTTTCCGCCATGTAGCTGCTGAGAGACTTCATCTCCAGCTGATACTGGTGCGGCGCCCCATCGACACTGGTCCAGCGGAGTTTCAGCCGGTCGCCACGCGAGAGGTACCAGCTATCGGTGCTGCGGATGCCCCGCCTTCCCGGGAAAAACCAGTCGAGGAAACCGGTCGGATTGAAGGTATTGAGCGCAAAAGCGTGCAACAGAGCATACCGGCCCTTCTTTTGTCCGGCAAGGCCGACGCCCGCCACGATTTCAAAAGCCCGGCAACCGCCGAGAACCTCCGTGATCGCGTGCCACTTGCCGTCCGCGAGAATCCATCCGGGCTGGCCGGCACGGCCTCTGGAGCGAACGGTGCCGTCAACATCCAGGCGCGAACCAGGGTCGGAGATGCGAATTCCAACATTTCCGCCGGAAGTCAGAGTGAGCACTTCGGCATCGGGTTTGGAGATGCCTTCCCCGTTGAATGGCGGTGCAAAGGGCTTGGTCCAGCCGGCAGGAGGATGAATACCGACGCGCACGACCTCCGCCTGCTCGCCTTTGGGACGTTCTTTCAGAGGAGGCGGTGGAGGCTCGTGCACATTGCCCACGAAATTGAGGCTGCCTGTACTGGGCTCCAGACCGATCGACCAGTCCGGATCTTCGGTCTGGGCCTTCCCGAAAAAACTAAGCACGCGCCGATAGTCACCGATGGGCCTGACTTGTATGCCGTTTTTGGGTGTTTTCGAAAATCCGTCGTCCGGGATGTTCAGCATGGAATCAATCAGGCTTTCGAATTGTTTCCAGGTGGGGCGGGCGCCCTCGGAAAAGTACTTCTTGAGGGTATTGCGATTGACCATGACTACGTCCTCACCGTAAAGGTGTTACCGATCTCCAGCCTGCCTAAGCCGGTAGATTCCGGACGAAGTCCCTGTTTGTTTTCGATCGTTTCGAGAATATGTCTTGAATTCGGAATAGCAAGGCTCCAGGGATAGCGGGGCCGGATGACTGCGCTGTCGTCCGGAGTATCCGCCGTGTCACGCAAGCGATACCTTCTTTCATCCGCGCGGTCTGCGTGCGAGGTCATGTGCAGCATGGAGAACTGGGTGACGAAATCAATATAGTCCAATCCACGGATGAAAGCCTGTACCTCGTTACCTTCCACCGACCAGCCAAAACGTGGTTTTGGTCCGGTCAGGGTCCAGGGCGAAAGATAGTCGACCAATGCCTGGTTCAGCTGATTCAGCCAGTAACCGCGGTCGCGCATTCTTTCACGTTTCAGCGCAACGACGCAGCGAACGATTACTTCCTCGTAGACTGGGTTCCGGACCTCGATGCTGACGTGCCTTGAGGCGCAACTCTGGAGGTAATCGCGGATATGCTTCAGGGTGATGGCGTCCAGCATGGGGTCAAATACGAGATCGGAAAAATGGGCCGGCTGGCGCGGAACCACGACCACCATCACGTGTCCCGGTGCGGGGAGGCGTTCGCTTTCCGACGTCATAGCGGGGAAGCACTTCACCTTGACAACCTCGGGAAATGCTTCCAGCACGAGACGTTCGTAATCGTAGGGAGTGCTGGCGCGGGCTTTGTGGCGCAGCCGTTCCGCGGCGCGCGCGATCTGCTGGCGGGGCGTTTCCTCAGCCCGGCCTCCAACCGAGGGGACGGGCTGCGTGACGGACCGGAGGCCGGGGATGGTATTGGCCGAAGCTTTAATGGAGCGGGCAGGAAGCGGCTCCGGCAGCACGAATGATGCATCCGGAGTCACCATTCGGGTCACTGGGACCGCGTTTGTCCGGATTGAGTAGAGACTGCAAAACGAGGCGAAGTTCTTATTAGCGGAGACGCGAAGCCAATAGAGATCTTTCGGCATGACCGTGTTGTCGCAACTGCAGTCTTCGGGAAGATCGATGGTAACAATGCCGGAAGTGAGAAAGCTTTGCGTGGAATCGGACAACAGGCGGGTTTCTGCGACTGGCTTCCATTGGTTGGAAGCGAGATAAGACCAGTAGACCGGTTCGGGTATGGAGGTGATGCTGGTGGCGGAGTCCTCGCGCAGGTGAAACAGAAGCGACAGCATGCCGGACGCCTCCGTGCCGGCAAGGCCGATGAAAAGGTTGCCGTTGTATTCGCAGGGGGGAAGCATGGGCCATGGCCGGCTGGTTTCCACGGTCTCCACGCCAAACGGGTGGATGAGGCAGATTTTCTCCGTCCAGTGGCCGTGCCGTCGGACGTCGCCCACGCGAATGGAAGAAGACGCGGTGAAGTCCAGCGAAATTCTGTTGATGACCGGCGTGTACGGCGGACTCGGCAAGGGCTTCAATTCATTCCGCCTCCAGCCCGAAGGGCGCGCGTTTTCCGATAGCGTGCGGGTCAGGACGGTGGAGTATTCGGCATGCCCGAAGCCGGTTTCCGGAGCGACGAGATCGATGCGGAAAAAACCCCCGCGAGCGCGCTGGTCATAACGAAACTGGTCCTCCGGAAGCCCGGGTTCGATATGCCTGAAGCTGCGGAGAAGGTCGAATCGAATGGTACGGTCGCGGTCGACTCTCAGATTCTTTTTCCCGTCGAACAGACGTACGACGGCGCCGGGTTCGTCGACTTCGGGACGCCAGCGCCCGTCACTGAGTATGGACAGTGCGGCGAGAAAGGCCTCGTTCGAATACCTCGTATCGTACTCGCGGTAATACTGTTCAAAGCCCTCAGGCGAGTCCGGCAATTCTCCCCATTCAATGTTGATATCGAAACAGGTCAGATTCATCCCGGCCGCATCATAGTTTCCGAAGATGAAGTAAGAGTTGGTGGTGGGAAGCGGCCCGAACGGATTGAAGGGCCGCGACGGGTCGAGTTGGCCGAATTGATTCCACGCAACAAGACGCGTGGCGCCGGAAACGTGGGAGTCGATTTGCACCTCCAGCACGTTCAATTCACTGAAAAGGGACAGGCTGTAGATGTGGGCACCCGAGGCGAGGAGGAATCGAATCATGGGTAGGCCGGTGGAATAATCGCGGCCGTGAATGGCAGCGTCCGCCGGTGCGAGGGAGGGGGCTTCGGGCCCCAGCACGAACGAGAAGGAGATTGAGTAACGGTCGGGTTTTCCGGTGGCGACGGCCTCTACACCGTATCCTGGAACGTGATACCAGCCGGTTGCGGTAGTCAGGCTGATAGAGAAGGCGCTGCCGACGACAACATCAAAGATGTATTTCGGATCCTGGGGCAGCAATTCCTGATCGAGCTTTACCTTGTCGGCGTCCTGGGAAAGTCCCAGCGCCGCCAGTGCGGACCGGTGGAATTCGGCGATCTCCGCAGGGGAGGCGTCCGCGCATCCGAGAACAACGCTGCGGAACAGGCGGCCAAGGGTGGGATTACCTTCGTTCGCCGCATCTTCGAGCACCACGTTTACGGTGACTTCGCGATCCCCTTCCCGCAGGCGCAAAGCGGAGCTGGCTATAGCAAAACCAGCGGAGGCGTTTTCACCCCTGACGGCAAAATTGCCACGTCCTTCCGAGCCGAAAATCGGCCAACAGACAATATCCGCCGGCGCGGGTTCGAGCCCGGAGACGATGGTCAGGGCGCGAAGGGCGTCGGCGAACTGTAATTCGTATTCGGGTGAGATTTGCGGGTCCCGGGCGCAGTACAGCGTGCGCACATCGGCGATGCGCACATCGCTGGCGGCGAGATCATAGTCCGATTCGTAGATCAGCTCACCGGCTCCGCCTTGTTTGCCGGCTGTGAAACGAGCGCCTTTGGGAATCAACAACTGTTTCAGTCCCGGGTCGGTTTCGAAAGCAAGGAACGTGTGATCAAGGCGCTGGGAACGTGGAGTGATTCTCAGAACGTCGCCGTAATAGAAATCGCGATGCCGTGAAGTGAAAAGGTTGGCTTTGTCCCTGGCCTTGCCAAGCAGCCTGGCGAATGACAGAAAGAGCGCTATGGCCGGATTGTGATCGCCGCTCTTCGCACTGACGCTTAGACGTTCCAACGCAAGCGGCTTCAGGAACGAAACTGCGCTCACAAGGGAATAAAACGTTTCGAGGAGAGCTTTTTCGCGCTCGGGGGGCGTGGCGGCATCGGGCAGCGCCTGCCTTGGCGCGGGAGCAGCGTGACGGGCAAACCCCCACGTTGAGTGGAAAGCCCTGAAAATACCGGCGTCGTAGGATTCACTTTCCGGTCCGGGTGCATGCGGTGGAAACAGACGCGCGACGGTTTCAATCGCGCTTTTGAGCTTACGCTGAATGAGCTCCGAAATAGCGCGGCTCATCAGCCGTCCCGATTCGTTTTTCGCGTCTTTCAGACGCTGGAACCAGCCATCGATCCGGAGCGCAAACCGGATGAGATACTCGGCGGTCTTTTCCGGGCTCAGGGCCGTCTTCTCGCGATACTCGGCCTCCATGCGAACCGAATCGGTGGTCATGATATCGGCGAGGATAACGATCTCGTCCGTCGCAAAAAGAGGCTTCCAGTTCTTGATGTTGGGATCAACGGCACTGTAATAGCGGACAAACTTCGCAAACTGGGCGGTGCGCGCGATCAGATCTTCGTATGGGCGCTCGTCGACGTCAAAATAGTGGTCTGCCAGCGGAGCCGGGAACCGGTCATCCTGAGCGGTACCGTCTGTAATGGGAGAAGAATCGCGGGATCTCAAGCCGCATCTCCGTTTTCGCCGGCAGCCCGCAATGATGGCTGCCGGAACCAAAATGGGTACACCATATTGCCGCGGGTATTGGTGGTGCGGATGGTATACGAGATGTTGATATCGAGAATGCCGTCCAGCGCATCGCGAACATAGACATCAAGGTTTTCCAGGTTGATCCTGGGCTCAAAGAGCAAAATGGCGCGTTCGACCAGATCTTTGAGTTCGGCGATCATGCCCTCGGTGACGGTCGCAAACACATGAGCGCGAATGCCGCAACCAAAGGCGGGAAACATAACTCTTTCTCCGGGATTGGTGGAAAGCAGAATCCAGAGACTTTGGCGAATATCTTCGTCCTCGGAGACCATTCGGACACTGGAGACCAGGTATTCGGAAACCTCGCCTTGCCGCAATGTCATTTCACCCTGACGCAGTTCGAACTCGGGGGGAAAAGCCCATCCCGTTCCGAGGAAGGATTTGCTGCCGTTGCCCGGATTTTGGTCCATAGCGCCTGGTCAACCTCCCACGATCACTGTGAAACAGCCCATCACGATGGCGCCTCCGTGCGCGGTGGTGTCGCCAATTCGCGCCGAAGGCCTGCCGCCAATCAGGACCGTGGCGGAACCTTTGACAATCACATCCGTGGGACCAACGCAGACGCAGTTATCGGTAACAACCGCAGCAGGAAGCCCTCCGATGAGGACGTTGGGGACACAGGGTCCGATAATGGGTCCGCCGACGTGGGGAACGGGAGGAAGGCCTGGTGTCACCTGCGGGCAGCTGTGCATATCGGTCATCCGGGCGGCGGGAGGCATGGTTAATTGATCATGACCAGAGCGCCCTTTACTGTGGTTTGCCCGGCCGCGGACAGTTCCGCGGAGGCGCTTCCTTTAGCTGTAAATGAAACCTGCGCGGTGTTGGAGACATTGAGGCCGGTGACTTTAACGTCCGCCTGAGCGGTCAGGGAGATCTCGCCAACTGCGGACATGGCGATCTTGCCTTTAGCGTTGACGATGACATCTTGTGGGGTATCCAGAAGAATGCCACCGGGATGAAGTTTCGCTATATTCCCATTCTCATCTTCAAGAAGAATCGATTTGGTGTCGTCGCTGACCACGATCTTGTTGTTGGCAGGGGTGATGATTGTGACCACTTTCTTGTCATCATCGAAAATCAGCCGCAGCTTGCTGCGCGTGACGATCGCCTTGGTGTAGTTCTCCGCCGTCAAGGTGTAAGGCGGAGGGAGCTTGCTGCTGTAGACGCTGCCCAGAATGATCGGGTAAGACGGGTCGCCATTCAGGTAGCCGAGGACTACCTCGTCGCCAATTTCCGGGATGAAGAAATCGCCGAAGGTATTGGACGCGTAGAAATTTGAGAGGCGGGCCCAGACACCATCCTGCTCGGCTGCGAGAAGAGGAATTGAAACCTGAACCCGATTCTGGCTTTCCGGATCGGCGTCCAGCTTCTTGACCACCGCGAGGTGCAGACCTTCGATACCGGGGAGCAGACCGGAAGCAGGCGGCGTCACCAGATCGCGCTGGTCGGCGAACCACTGATGAGGCATGCCGAACTCTGCTTCAGTATGCCAGGTGCCATCACGAAGGACATGAGTGACCCCACTCACGAATACGTCGCCATTGAAACGGCCGCCAACTCCGGCCAGTTCAATCAGTTTGCCGATCTTCGCTTTCGAACTACCCTGAAATTTCATATGGCCGCGAATTCTGGACAGGCCGGCCTTGACCTGTTGCCCCTTTGCCCACGAGTCGAGGGAGGATGGTTCGAGCGGCGCGGGCGTCTGCAGACGGAAGGTCTCCGGGCCAACAGTGGCGGCAAGTACGGGCGAAGAGAGATCTCCCTGTCGGTTCAAAGAAGCCGGTGCAGCGGTCTTTTCGACGATCTGCTGTTTGGCAGGATCCCATCCCACAGTCTTGACAGACTTCAGCTGGGTCCGGCTGTCTATGTCCGCGTCGAACTCGATCAGATCGATACCGTATGTCACCTTCAGTTGCTGTGCTCCGCTGGTCGCGGGAGGCTGCACGGTTACTTTGTTCTGATCTGTCAGCACGATCATGCCGTTGACCTCGGCGCGGGACAGAAGAAAGTCCCAGTCAGTGGAGTAATGCTGGACGATCTCTTTGTGCTGGGTATCGGTGCCGGTGACGTCTGCGCTGAGCCCGGCATAGTTGCCGATCAGCTGGCTGAAAATATCGCTGTCCTTTTTTTCCACGTAATTTGCGTTTCGTCGGCCGATCGTCATACTCACCGCTTTGTCGCGGCATTCGACGATCAGACGGGAATCGTTGTCACCGGTAATCCGGATTCCGTGGCGAACCACCACGCCTTTGAAAATCGTTTCCTGCTCGTCTTCATATCCGGCCGCGATTTCAATTTCGGCCCCGGGCTTGAACGTACTGCCTTCGCTGACTTCAAACGTCTGGTTAGGCATGTCGCCATCCAGAACCACAATCTCCGCGGAAGGGATGCGGTTGACTGCCAGGTTCACAGAAATGGAGTAGACCTGAATGGTATCTGCCAGCGGCGCTCCATCGCTGGTGATTTTGAATCGGACATTGTGTCCTGCGTTGAGGGTGGGAGAATCGGCCATAGTTCAGTTGAGAGGCGGGAACGAGAGCCGCGTGCCGGGAACCAGCCGGCGGAAGTTGCTCAGGCGGTTATGGCGGGCAATTTCCGGATAGTATGAGCTGTCGCGATAAATGCGGTCGCACAGCAGCGGGAGTGTATCGCCTTCCACCACGACTACTTCATGGGTGAGGTCCGGGGACGACATATTGGCGCGCGCCGCTTCTTCCTGAGCGCTCATCGCTCCCGTAAAACTGAGCTTGATTTTGGCGCGCAGGGGATCGCCGCCGGGCTTGAACAGAGTGTAGTTAACCGACATCGACTTGAGGCGGCCGACAAAGATCAGGCTGCTCCAGACGAGTTTCACCAGCGTGGGTTCATGGTAACTGCCGTTGTACTTGTAAACGATGTCGCTCAGGGTCTTGATCTGCGTCTTGACATCGGGGGTCGTACCCCCCGCGGTGGAGGGAGCAACCACGCCTGTTCCGTCGATCACGATCTCTTCAAAGTTGATTTCCTCGGGCTCGACCCGGCTGAACTTGTTGCGGGTTGCAATCGCGCCGAAATGCTCGAGACGGGAGTAATTGATTTTTCGCTCGTGAGTGTAACCGGCGGGGTTAATCATCACTTCAAAGCCAGGCCCGAGGGTGCTGATGTTCCCGGCCTTGTTCATTTCGCAGGGGATTATCGTGAGCTTCTTCTTTACTCCTGCGTTTGGCGCAGCGGCGGCAGCTGCGGATCCCATTTATCGCTCCCGTTCTGCACGCATGATCTCCAGGATCAGACGGCGGCATTCGGCGAGTATCTCTTCTTTAATTCGCTCCGGGTCCTGGCGCGGACCACTCACAGACTCCCTCTGCGGACCCGCGTTTACAGTGGAGCGAACCGTTACTTGTCTTACTTCGATTGCCATCCGGTTTCAAAGTGTCCTGTTTGAGTACGTATAACTCAAAACGATTGTTTCAATCGCAACTTCACTTTTGGTGGACTTGAATTCGTCGACCTCCCACTTGACCGGATAGGCGTTGGCGAAAGACCAGGCGCGAGCCGGATCACCGTTGGCATTGAGCAGATAGACGGACACGAGCGAGGTCTTGATCGGCTGATTCCATCCCAAATCAAGCGTCTGGCGGCACCACTGAACGACGGGTGAACTGAGACGGGCAATACCGCGTTTCAGTTCAATTTGCGGATGTTTTACGCCTTTCGGCAGCTGGTAAACGAAACGGTTTTCGCCGCCTTCGTGGACCTCCTCGGTTTCCATCTCCGAGGCGATGCCACGCACGTCCTGGAACGCGGTGTCAGTTTTTCCGTTTAAGCCCGAAAAAACGACCTTAAAATAGAACGCTGGCAGGGGATACTGATCCGCCAACACATCTTCTGCGGTGGTCGGCATATTCTGGACCTGATTGCAGGGACCTGATTACTTGTTCTCGATCGTAAGCCCCTCATGCGCGATTTCAATCGTCTCGACCGCGACCTCGTTGCCGTCAGCTTTGAGATCGGTGCCCGTGATTTTGGTCGGCCAGGCGTTCGCCAGAGTCCAGGTCATAGTGGTCCCACCGGCTTCATCCAGCAGAGTGATCGTGACCGGGACGCGTTTGATCACGTTCATCTTTATCTCGTTAAACCAGGCCCAAAACTTATTGTCGGACTTGAAAACACCCTTTTTCATGGTCACGTTGCCGGTCTTCTTCAGACCGGGCATCTTGATCACCGAGAACTGGGGGCTGTCACCGTGCCGGTACTCGATCGGCTGCGCTTCCAGATCGAGTCCCGAGACTTCCTGAAAAGACATCTGCGTAGAGTCCCACTTCACCATGAAATGAAACTTCGGCAAAGGCCAAACTGAGGTGGATTGAGCGGATCCGTCATCTGCCATAAATTAATCTCCTGTGCCCTCCGGGCTACGATTTCTGCATTTGCTGCTGGAAGGTGATTTCGATAAATTCGGCCGGACGCGTGACGGCCACCAGAACAGTAACCCGCATAATTCCTTCGAGGATGTCTTCCGAAGTCATGGTCTCGCCGAGTCCGCAAAAAACCGCGAACGCGTCGTCCGGAGTGGAGCCGGCGAGACCACCGCGCTTCCAGATCCCAGTCAGGAAGTTACGGATCATGCTCTTCACAGTGATCCACGTGGTGGAAACGTTGTTCTCGAAAACGTAAGCCTTGGTGGCGAGTTTGACGGATTCCTCAAGGAAGATCATGGTGCGGCGGACGCCGATATATCTCCAATCGAGACTGTTGCCGTCCAGGGTACGCGCGCCCCACACCAGCACGCCTTCGCCGATGAACGAGCGGATGACGTTCACGGATTTTCCCTGAATATCGACGTTCAGGTTTTCCTGCTGAAGCGCCGAGATGGTGGCAGTCGGCGAGATGACAGAGTTCAGGCTGACATTGGCTGGCGCCTTCCAGACACCAGAGGCCGCATCGACCTTGGTATAGACCCCGGCGATGGCCGGCGAGGGCGGGAGGATGTTGAGTTGCCGCTTCACCTCTTTCAGAGCCGCCACATAGGCAGGGCTCAGTGCAAAAAGGGTTTTGTGCAGCAGGTCAACCGTGAATTTGTCAGAAGGAGGATCGGCGGTAGAATCGAGCGCATCCAAAACGTCTTTGTACGGGTGGTCGGTTGCTTTGGGGTCGTCTGCAATAATCCCTTCCGCAGCAAGAACCTCTTTCAGGCCATCTCCAACGTTCTGCTTGTAGTTGAGGCCCGAGTCGCTCACGATCGTGGTGTTGAGCCACGGATAGTACGCAGCGGCATAACTCAGCGTGTCTTTCCCGATGCCATTGCGAAAATCCTGAACATGCGGATCGGGATCGGCGGATGGTTCCTGGCCCGCGTCATAAATGTCGAGGATTGCGAAGCGGTTCTTCATATTCGTGCCGCAGTGCTGCACAGCCTGTTGCTGCACGGAGAAGCAGTCACCTGAATCGAGCCGAACAGCGTCGGGTATCACGACCATGGTCGGCTCCTGCTCTTTCAGGAGAGAAGTGATCCCGGCCATCAGTTTATCCTTGCTCACGTCATCGTTGTAATCACCAACCGAGACGATATAGCAGGGCCCACCGCCGTTTTGGAAGAACAAAAGCATGCTGTAATACAGCAGAAATTGCTTTTTTGGAGACTCTTTTCTCAGAACGGCGTAGCTTTTCTTCACGCCGGCGGAATTGGTAACGCCAAAGGCTTCAGTCGGGTCCTTCGCCGGCACCTCTTTCAGACTAAAGGTGGCTGGAGCAACTCCACTGGTGGGAGGATTCGCGGAAGGATCGCCGCCGAAAGCCCTCTCGAATTCAGCCATGGAACTGATCCGAAAAGGCTTATTTGTAAGGGGAATTCCCCTGTTTTCAGCCTTGAATGTATAGCCGATGAACGCGGGAACCGCGGTGGCTACTTCGACAACCGAATTTGGAAAGGCATTCTTCTCTACGATGTAGACACCTGGTGTTTTCATTGCTACCGGCATTCAAACCTCCCTGGATCGGTCTCGGGCAGAATAGCATGATGTTTAACAAATGGCAAATGAAAAATTGCGCGCGATCACACGGTATTTGCCGGTGTTTTTTCACAGATTAATCCGGCATTAGAGTTCGTCGAATGTAGTTGGATATGGCTCGGCCCTCGAAAAGTCTTTGCCGATATAGAGATGTCCGCACGGCGTAGCGCAGCAGGGTGGATCAAGGCCACCCGCCCGTTGCCATCCATGGCAATGAATCATCTGGTGGATCTTGACTACCTTGACCCACGCTCTGAGACCGGGCGTATCCGGCTCTGAAACTGTTCCGCGACGCCAGGTATGCAGCCCGCAAGGACAAGCTGACGCCTGATGTTTGGGACTACCCAACGCCGTAATGCGACCCCAAAGTAAGGATCCTCAGCGCCGAGTTCCAACGTTGAGCCTGACCTCCGCCCTTTCGCCTTTCACGTCAATAGTCGTGCCGAAAGGCTTCGACGCATCCGCCAAACGCTGTAGAATGTAGCCGGCCCTGGCGCCCATCGCCGCAGAAGGCAGTCCGCGCGTCTGAATGAACTGGTTATTCACATATTCATCGTGAACATCAGGCTGGCCCTCACCTACATAGTTCATGACAATCGGCCGGAACGAAATCGATTGCAATTGCTTGCCCTGGTATTGAAGGTATGCCACCGCGCTCTCAAAATTCATCGGTTCGTGGATATAAGCCAGCCACGGCGGAAGATTGTAAATGAAGTTGCCCAGATCGTAGAAAATGGGCTTGCCCTTATAAATCTCCACGCCGTGCAGCAGAGGCGCGCCGTGCATCACAATGATGTCCGCACCCGCATCCACTTCCGCATGGGTCCACTTGCGCAGCCACTCGTTCGGGGCCAGCCGCTCCGGCATCCCTTCGGTAAAAATCGTCGAGAACGAATAGTTACTGAAGACGTGATTATGCTGATACACAATCACCAGATCTGCCTGCCGGCGCGCCTCGCGAATGCTCTGCAGAATGCGCTGTGAATCGGCTGCGTTCGGCGTATTGCCCGGCGCGCCAGGCAGATCCACAGTTGCTTCGTTTTCTTTGTCGCCCGCTTCCACGCGAAGTTCATTCACCCCTGGCCGGTCCGCGGTCGCGTTCCCGCCTGGGGTAATCAGCCCGGAGGCGCTCGCCACCAGGGCGACGGTGCCTTTTGGGGTGCGCAGATAACCGGGCGCTGTGGCTTCGGCCAGGTTATTTCCGGTCCCGGCATGAACGATCTTGCGCTTATCCACTTCCCGCAGCGTGTTCTGAATGCCGGTGGCTTTCAGGTCGAACGCATGATTACCCGAAAGCGACAGCAGGTTAAAGCCAAAGGCCGTCAATGAATCCAGCGCCTCCGGAGGCGTGAGAAATCCCCTGCCCTCGCGAACCGTCTCGCCTTTCTCGGCGATGGCAGCTTCCAGATTGGTGAACACCACATCGCCCTGGAGCAGGCTCTTGATCACCGGCACTGCCCCGGGTGAGGTGGCGCGAATATCTGATCGGATCATCGACTGGCCCACCAGCGTGATCGTCAGCGGCCCCTGCGCCGCAGCAGTCATGCAACGAATCGCGAGAAAGCCCGCCAGGCACGCCGGTCTACAGATAACCATCAGACCAGCTTACTCCGACAACCTGCAGGCGAGGCGTTAGTGAAGATAGCCGCCGCCATCGCACAGGATCATCTGACCGGTGATCAGCTCAGCATCGTCTGTGCACAAAAAACGCAATCAGCCTCGCAAAGTGGGTGGAAAGCGTCCGCGCGAACATGGCGAAACCCTCCGCGACCGGAGGATTAATCGAGCCGGCGTTCAATAACGTCCGGAGCAACGTGGACTTACAGATCGTAACTACGTCGAATTGCAGCCCAGGCTTTTTCAGTTGGCGTTTCGCTGGTGGTGGTTATAAGGTTTTCGGCGGTCAAATGATCCCCCGACACGAACAATCCGGCAGTATGACAATTGGAATCCGGCAGTCTCAAGCACGGCCGTCGACTTACAATTTCACTTTCCCTGCGAAGCTCCGGTAGGTATACGTAAAGTAACCTGCCGCCAGCAGCATTCCCGGAATGAACCACATCAGCCCGACTCGCAGGCTGTAAGGAGGCGCGCCCGCATTGAAAACCGTCATCGATAGAGCCGGGTCGCCGCTGGAAGGCAGTACGTAGGGATACACGCCGAAGGCCGCGGCGGTCATCATTCCCACTATAAAAACACAGGAACTCAAAAAGGCTGGAAGGCCGCTGCGCGAGCCCTTCCCACGCATTCCTGCCAGGCCGAGGATGGCGACCAGGGGGAAGACGTAACCCCACGCGCGCGCGCTGAAACTCCGCCCCAACTGCGGCTGGACGTAAAAGCTCGCCGCGGTGATCGCGACAACCATGATCAGTAACGCCCACCATAGGCGGCGAACGAAATCGCGGGCGCGGCGTTCCACCGCGCCTTCCGTTTTCAGCACGACCCAGAGAGCGCCGTGAACGCCGATTGTGAGCAGCGCCGCAACCGCGACCATGATGGTGTACCAGTCCAGAATTCCCGCACCTTCGCTGCCGCCGGATCGAACCGTGAAATCAGTCCATAACGGCAGAAAGAACTCGCCCGCCCGGTCAAGCGGAACGCCCCGAACCACGTTACCCAGCGCCGCGCCGAAAAAAATGGCCAGCAGAGCGCTCGCGCCCGCAAATACGGCATCCCAAAGCGACTGCCAGACCGCGCTCTGAATGTGATTGCGAAACTCGATCGAAATTCCGCGCAGTATCAGCAACCAGAGAATGATCATCAGTGGCAGGTAGAATCCGCTAAAGCCCGAGGCATAAAGCGCCGGGAACGCGAAGTACAGTGTTCCTCCCCCGGCCAGCAGCCACACTTCGTTGCCGTCCCAAACCGGCCCGATCGAACCAAGAACGGCCCGGCGCTCTTCATCGGTTTTCGCCACAAAGAAGTAGATAACCCCCGCGCCCAGGTCGAAGCCGTCGAGAACCACATACCCGGCGATCATCACCGCAACCAGGCAGAACCAGATTGTCTCCATACCGCTTACCCTCCGGGGCCCTCCTCGATTTCACGCCCAACCAGAAACAGAAACAGTATCCCGAGAATCGTATAGATCCCCATGAAGCCAAGCAGTGTAAACAGCGCGCTGCCCGATGAAACATATGGCGATACGCCTTCCTGCGTGCGCATGATGCCATAGATCAGCCACGGCTGGCGGCCCATTTCCGCCGTCATCCACCCCGCCGTAGTCGCGATATAGGGAAACGGGAGCAGCAGCATCAGAAGCCAGAGCAGCGATCGCGTCTCGTACAATTTGCCGCGCCAGAGACTGAATGAAGCAAGCGCCATCGCTCCGATCAGAATCGTTCCAAGCCCCACCATGATGTGATAGCTGTAATACAGCAGCGGAACGTTATCCGGCAAACGGTCGGCGGCAAATTCGTTCATGCCTTTGACCTCAGCTCCCCATCGCTGATACGTCAGGAAGCTGAGCGCGTGCGGAATCGTGATCGGATTGTCCAGACGTTTCTTTTCCATATCCACCTGACCGACAATCGCCAGCGGCGCTCCGTTTTCGGTCTGGAAAAGACCCTCCATAGCAGCCAGTGTCGGAGGTTGAAGCAGTGCAACATTCTTACCCTGACCGTCGCCGGTGGGAAAAACCATAAGAAACGACGAGATCATTCCGGCGACAACGCCGAGCTTCACGAACACGCGCCCATATTCCTGGTGGCGGGCGGTGAGAAGATAGAACGCGCCAATCGCCGCCATCACAAAACTGCCGGTGACAACCGATGCGATCATATTGTGCAGATATTGCCAAATCAGCCAGGGATTCGTTAGCAATCCCACGAGGCTGGTCAGCACAATCTCTCCGTTGTTTCCTATAACGTAGCCGACCGGATGCTGCATCCACGCATCGGTCGCGATGATGAAAAAGCCGGAGAGCCACGAGCCCGCGAAGACCAGGAACGCCGAGACCCAGTGAGCCTTCGGACCCAGCCGCTTCTCTCCAAACAGAAACACCCCGAGGAAACTGGATTCCAGGAAGAACGAGAACACTCCTTCCATGGCAAGCGGCTGTCCAATCACCCCGCCGGCCGCTTTCGAAAAGCGCGACCAGTTTGTGCCGAACTGAAATTCCATCGGGATGCCGGTCACCACGCCCATTGCGAAATTGATGGCGAAGATTTGTGCCCAGAATCGGGCAGCCGCTGCGTATTTTTCGTCGCCCGTGCGCAGCGCGACCGTTTTCAGAATCAGGATCAGGAGCGCCAGCCCCATAGTCAGTTGCGGAAAAATGTAGTGGAACGTGATCGTGAAGGCGAAATGCAAACGGTGCAGCGTGAGAGCATTCATGAAAAGGAACCGCCGGCTCCTCGCCCGGGATAAACCAGCAGCCTGGTCTTATTCACTATGAGGCAAAACCGGACAAACGTGCCAGCGGCGAGCGTATTTCTCACCACCAAATCCTTTGCCTCTGTGTGGTGAGGTGTGTATACTGGCCCCAATCCGTAATGCTTGGATAACAGTTTCGTTTCGATTGGAGGCCGCATGTCTGGCGCAAACCCCGTCTTAATAAGGTCCGGATACCTGACACTCGTGGTCTTATTCGGTATCTCGCCGCCACCAGCGGCGGCGCAGCAGGAGACGGCCCGCGCGAGTAACATGAACCTCGTCGGCTATAGCGACCTCCAGGCACGCAGCGCTTATCAGCCCGTCATCCAGAAGCAGGGCGAGCGCTGGATAGCATATATTGGCCACCACGGCGGCGATCAACCCAATCCGCTGACCGGCAGAACTGAGCACAACGGTACTTCGATTGTCGACGTCACCGATCCTAAAAATCCCCGCTACCTCGCGCATATTCCCGGCGAGGCAAAGGAAGGTACAGGCGAGAGCGGCGGAGCTTCCATGGTGCGTGTGTGCGCCGGTAACGGCCTGCCCCACGGCGACAAAAGCAAGTTCTATATGCTGCGCAGCTTCGGCAACAGCGCCCACGAAATGTGGGATGTCACAGACCCCCAAAGGCCCACGCGCATCAACGTCATCGTCAGCGGTCTCAGAGACACGCACAAGAACTGGTGGGAATGCGATACCGGCATCGCCTACCTGGTTTCAGGCGTTATCGGCTGGCGCGTGCCTCGCATGGCGCAAATCTACGATTTGAGCGACCCGGTCAAACCGGTATTCATCCGCAACTTCGGTCTGCCTGGTCAACAGCCCGGCGCCAAAGGCCCGACTCCCGAAGGCCTGCACGGCCCCCTCTCCACAGGGCCGAAAGGCAACCGCATGTACTTTGCCTACGGCAACGGAGTACGCGGCGTAATCGAGATCGTGGACAGGCAAAAACTGCTGGACGGGCCGAAGGAGACGACCGATGAAAACCTGCGCTACCCGATCATTGCAAGAGTCGATCTCCCATTCGACGTGGGCGCCCACAACCTTTTCCCCATGATGCAAATGAAGCTGTCCGAGTTCGACAGGCAGAGGAGCGGCAAGGTAAAGGATTTTCTCACGGTCATCGGTGAAACCACACCGAATGAGTGTCAGGAAAGCCGCCAAATGGCGCGCATATTCGACATCACCGAAGAATCGAAACCAATGGGCGTCTCGACCTGGACGGTTCCTGAGGACAGCGGCAATTTCTGTACAGCCGGCGGACGCTTCGGCACCCACTCTTCGAACGAGAGCTTCACCCCGATTTACTACAACCGCGTGCTGTTCATCGCCCATTTCAACGCCGGTGTGCGCGCGCTCGATATTCGCGACCCGTACCGGCCGAAAGAGATTGGCTATTACATACCGGCCGTCACCCGCAACACCGACCAGCGCTGCGTTGGCCAGGGTGCGGACCAGCATTGCAAGGTAGCAATCCAGACCAATAACGTCGAAGTGGATGACCGGGGTTACATCTACGCCGTCGACCGTGCCAACACCGGCATGCACATCCTCGAACTCACCGGCCCGGCGCGCCAGGCGGCCGATTTCACTCAGTTGGAAGGGTCCGCCATCCGCCGATAGAACTACGGGGCCGGGACCGCGAAAGGAGTCAACTGTGGGGCATCACCATCACCAAACACGCCGTGACTTTTTCACGAGATCCTTCGGCGGCATTCTTGCCGGAGCCACGGTCTTCGAAGAAGCTTTCCTGCGCGCCGATTGGGCCCGTGCGCAGTCGCAAAACGTCGGCGGTAACCTCTTCACGATCGAGAAAGTGGCCGGCGACGTCTATGCCGCCCTTGCCAAACCGCAGGCCATGACCAACAGCAACGCGGCGATCTTTGTGCTTTCCCGTGAGGTGCTCGTTGTCGACGCCCACTCCAAACCCTCCGCCGCTGCGGCGCTCCTGGCGCAGATCCGCAGAGAAGTCACCGAAAAACCCGTCCGCTATCTGGTCAACAGCCATTTCCATTGGGACCACACCCAGGGCGACGCCGCATACAAGGCGGCCAACGCGAAAGTTGACATCATCGCCAGTGACACCACCAAACGCCTGATGACCGAACTGCAGCGCGATCGCCTCAGAGAATCGCTCGACAGCGTGCCCGCGATGATCGACACGCTGAAGTCGCGCCTCGCGCGCGCCGCAAACGCGCAGGAACGCGACTGGTGTAACGAACAACTCCGCCAGTTGCAGGCTTACCAGGAAGAGATGAGGAGCTATCCTCTCGAACTTCCCACCGTCACTTTCGCCAAAACTTATGTGATAAAGGACCGGTCCGGCGACCTCCACATCG